>Ga0153916_10000892_pt1 | contig 20758 bp, 20 predicted proteins | sample Opewatmetagenome_FD_109642 | JGI IMG/M metagenome (GOLD analysis project Ga0153916, IMG submission 109642) | Freshwater wetland microbial communities from Ohio, USA - Open water 3 Core 3 Depth 4 metaG | ecosystem: Environmental > Aquatic > Freshwater > Wetlands | place: USA: Ohio, Lake Erie...
CGCGCGCCAGCCCAGGCTGTCGCGCACCAGCGGAGGATAGACGACGCGGATTAATGGCGGGCCGGCGGCGGGAACCGGGCTGATGGCCGGCGTCCCCCTCAACCCCCCACCACAGGCCACCACGAGGGCGAGCGTGGCCCAGGTCCCCGGGCGCCAGAACCCCCGCCGCATAGGGGCGGAACCTACATAGTGTCAACAACCTACGTCAAATCCGCGTTGACCGGGCTGTAGGCGGAGTGATAGATTGGCCTCGCTCCAGGCCTTTACGGAGAGTCTCCGCCGGTGGCTCAGTGCGACCATTGTGGCGCCCAGAATGACGGTGTCTCCCAGTACTGCGGGCAATGCGGCAAGCCGCTCGATCCCGCCAAGCGACCCGTGACCAGACCGTCGTTCCCCGCTCGGGCGTCCGACGCGCGGCCTTCCGCCGCCGTGTGTCCCCAGTGCGGCCAGCCGCTCGCCCACCACCGCAGCTCGGCCCCGCTCGAGCGCGCCCGGTCGGTCACGCAGCTCGACGAGAACGGCGTGGAGGTGGCACGCTTCCTCCTGAAGCGCGAAGAGACGTCGATCGGCCGGGTCGACACCGACATCACGTTCCCCGACGACGACTTCGTTTCCCCGATTCACGCCCAGTTGAGCGTGCGCGGGGGAGAGGCGTACGTCCGCGACCTGGGCAGCCGGAACGGGACCTGGTGCTTCCTTGACGGCCCCCACGTGCTGCAGGACGGCGACCTCCTGCTGATCGGGTCGCAGGTGCTGCGGTTCCGCCGGTTGGGGTATCCGGGCCCGCAGCCGCCGGAGCAGGACCAGACGCGACGACTCGGCAGCACGACTCCGGGAGCGGACATTGCCAGCCTCACGCAACTGCGGGGCGACACCTCCAGCCGGGACGTGCTGCATCTCTCGGCTGGGCGCGATGTCGTGATCGGGCGCGAGCGCGGCGACTGGGTGTTCCCCTACGACCTGTCGATGAGCGGCCGGCATGCCCAGGTGCTGTCGCGGGACGCCGACTTCGTGCTGCAGGACGCCGGGAGCCGGAATGGCGTGGCCATTGCGGTGCGGGGTGAGGTGCGGCTGGCCCCCGGGGCCAAGATCCTGGTGGGGGACAAGCTGCTGAGGATCGACGAGGGAGCGAACCCGGCGTGAAAATCTGCCCGACCTGCGGCTCCGAATACGCGGACGACCAGAAGTTCTGCGCGCGCGACGGAACGGCCCTGCGCTCGACGACGCAGGGCAGTCTGGTGGACAGCGTCATCGCCGATCGCTACCACATCGTCAAGCAGCTCGGTCAGGGCGGCATGGGTGCGGTCTATCTCGGCGAGCACGTCAAGATGGGTCGGGCCAGCGCCATCAAGGTGATGTCCCAGACGATGGCGAGCGATCCCGATGCGATCGCCCGGTTCAACCGCGAAGCCGCCAACGCGGCTCGCATCAACCACCCGAACGTCTGCCAGATCTACGACTTCGGCGAAACGGCCGACGGCCTCATCTATCTCGCGATGGAGTTCATCGAGGGCGAGTCGCTGGGCGACGTCCTCGAGCGCGAGGCGCGACTCCCCGCCCCGCGCGCCGTGGCGATCCTGCAGCAGACCGCCGACGCGCTCCAGGCCGCGCACGACCTCGGGATCGTCCACCGCGATCTCAAGCCCGACAACATCATGCTCTCCCGCGGCCGCAACGGGGCCGATGTGGTGAAGGTCGTGGACTTCGGGATCGCCAAGGCCATGAGTGGCGCAGAGGGCCAGCAGGTCACCAAGACCGGGCTGGTGGTGGGGACCCCCGAATACATGAGCCCCGAGCAGCTGTCCGGGGACAAGCTGGACGGCCGCAGCGACCTGTACTCCCTGGCGCTGGTGTTCTTCCGGTGCCTCACCGGGACGTTCGCCTTCCAGGCGGACAGCACCCAGGAGATGATGATCAAGCGGCTGACCGACAATCCCCTGCCGCTGAACGAGGCGCAGCCGGGGGCGAGCTACCCCGACGCGCTGCAGCGCGTGCTCGACAAGGCGCTCGCCCGGATGCCGGCGGACCGCTACGCCAGCGCCGTGCAGTTCGCCACCGAAGCCGCGGCGGCGGCGCGGGGCCTGCCAGTCCAGCCCGGCGCCGGCGATGGGGCGGCCGCGACGCGGCTGCTGGGCGGGGCCGAAGCCTCGACCAGGCTGCCCCCCACCCAGGTGCGGACGTCGGAGAAGGTGACGACCTCTGCCGCAGCACCGCGCACGCCGACCACTCCACAGCCGGCGTCGTCACCGCGCCCGGTCAGGCGGCGGGGCCCGGTGCTCGCGATCGCGGCCGCTCTGGTGGTGGTGGGTGGAGGGGCGACTGCGCTGGTGATGCTGCGGGGCCGCAACGCGACGCCGCCGACGCCGGACAGCTCGCAGGTCGCCCTGCAGCGTTCGCTTCCCCCCAGCCCTGCGGAGTCCGCCGGCGGCGGGCCGGCGCCCGTCCCCGCGGACACCCCCCACGCGGCGGCCCCAATCCGGCCCGTCCTTGACAGCGCGGCACTCGACGCCGAGGTGTTCGAGTTGCTGAACCGGCTGGGCACGCCCCGCGAGTCGGCGGCGGTGAGCAGAGCCCTCGAGATCTCCCGGGACGCGCGGGTTCCCTTCAATCTGCGCGCCGAAGCCGCCGCGCTCGCGGCGACCGTGATCGTGAACCAGGATCCGCAGCGCGCCTGCGCGCTGTGGCGCCAGGCGCGGACGTGGATGCCGGCGAACCGGCGGTACGCCGATGCCCTCAACACCGCGGGGTGCGGCTCGTGAGCCTCTTCGGACGCGGCAGGGACGCGAATGTCAGAGTCTCGGTCTTCGCCAAGACCGACCTCGGCCGCACGCGCGACCACAACGAGGACACGTTCCTCGTGGCGGACCTCACCACGCGACAGGCATCGCTCCAGCCGGACGTCCGGGCGCACGTGCTCGGGCCGCGGGGCTCGCTGCTCATGGTGGCCGACGGCATGGGCGGCGCGGCGGCCGGCGAGGTCGCGAGCCAGATGGCGGCAGAGACCGTGTTCGACCACCTCGTCACGACCTGGTGCGAGGATCCCGATGCGTCGCCCCAGCGGTTCGCCATGCGCCTCAAGGAGGCGGTCGAGCAGGCCAACGGCCGGATCAACGAGTACGCCCGCCAGCACCCCGAGCTCCGCGGCATGGGGACGACGACCACGGCGGTCGGCGTGCTGCAGGACCATCTCTACCTCACCCAGGTGGGTGACTCGCGCGCGTACCTCGTGCGCAACGGCCAGGCGATTCAGCTCACCAAGGACCAGTCGCTGATGCAGCGGCTGGTGGACGCCGGCGAGCTCACCGAAGAAGAGGCGGAGCGCAGCGAGCGCAAGAACATCATCCTCCAGGCGCTGGGCCCCGATGCACGGGTCCGCGTGGATCTCACCCATCAGGAGGTCCGGCGCGGCGACGCGATCGTGCTGTGCTCGGACGGCCTGTCGGGTCAGGTGCGGCGCGAGGAGATCGCGGCGGCCGTCGGGGACGGGAGCAAGGACCTGCCTGCCGTCTGCGCGGAGCTGATCGCGCTGGCCAACGAGCGGGGCGGTCCGGACAACATCACGGTCGTCGTCGCGCGCTTGTCCGGGGACGGCCTCTCCGAGGCCCGGACCAACGACGCGGTGGGCCACGCCGTGTACCCGCTGGTGGCTGGGGAGTCCACCACCGCGCCGGTGCCCGTCTACACGGGCAGTTCGGCGCCCGAGCCGAAGGGGGTGGCCCGCGCGCTGCTGGTCGCCTCGCTCGCCGTGATCGCCATCGCGGCCGCGATCTACGCCCTGACGTGACGCGGCGGCCGCAGGTCCCGTGAAGCTCCAGCTCCGCATCCTGACCGGGGCCCGCGCCGGGATCACCGGGGTCTTCTCCCAACCCGAAGTGGGTCTCGGCCGCCACCCGGGCTGCGAGCTGCAGCTCGATCCCGACCGGGACCTCGACGTGTCCGCACGGCACGCCGTGATCACGCGACAGGGCGACCGCTGGACCGTGCGCGACCTCTCGAGCCGCAACGGGACGCTGGTGAACGGGCACCCGATTCACACGGAGACCCGGCTGGACGACACCGACCAGATCCGGCTGGGGCCCGCGGGACCGACCGTGGAGGTCCGGCTCGTACCCGAGGGCGTCGAGGATCGGCGGCCGGCCGCGTCGACCCAGTCGGCGGATCGGCCGTCCGGCGCGCCGATGCGGCGTACGGGCACGACACCCGCCGCGGCGTCCGCCCCGACGGATCCCCGGCGCGCCCCCAGCACGACCCAGCGCATCCGGATCGAGGTAGGGCGCCGGACCCGCCACCTGCGAACCGTGAGCGCCGTGCTCCTGCTCCTGCTCGTGGCGGCCGGAGGGTACGCGGTCGTCAGCCGCCGTCAGCAGGCGACCGAGCGTGCCCGGGAGCGCGCCGGCTGGCAGGCGCGGATCGACAGCATCGTGCGGGCGTCCGACGCGGCGGTGCGGCAGCTGCGTGGGGAGGTGGCGGGACTCGCCGACGCGCTGCGGCAGTCCCAGACCCAGGTCCAGCGGCTGCAGGGGGAGCTGCGCGCGGCCGAACAGGCCGGGAGCCAGACCGACGTGGCGCGCCTCCGGGCGGAGCTCACGGCCGCCACCGCAGCGCTGAGCGCGCAGCAGGCGGCCGCCCTGCTCGACTACCGCAGCATTCACCAGGCCAACAACCGGGCCGTGGCGATGCTCTGGGCCGAGTTCCAGCCCGGAGACGTGACCACCGGCACGTCGTTCGCCGTCACGGCCGACGGCCTGATGATCACGAATCGGCACGTGGTCTACGGGACCGACGGCACGAGGCGCCCGCGTCGCCTCGCCGTGCAGTTCACCAATTCCGCGCAGGTCTGGCGGGCGCAGGTCGTGGCGGCGAGCTCCGACGAAGACGTCGCGATCATCCGGGTCGAGGGCATCATCGGCGCGATTCCCTTCGTTCCGGTGCCGGACGCCGCGGACGCCGCCGAGCCGGGCGACCCGGTCGCCATCATCGGGTTTCCCTTCGGCACCGATCTCCCGATGCGCTCGGCCGGCGAGCCCAACCTCGTGCGCACCACGCTCACCGCCGGCACGCTGAGCAAGGTGCTCCCCGACCTGCTCCAGATCGACGGGTTCGGCGCGCAGGGCGCGAGCGGCAGTCCCGTGTTCAATCGGGACGGCACCCTGCTCGGCGTGCTATACGGCGGCGAGCCCGGCACCGAGGGCCGCGTCGTCTATGCGATCCCTGTGAAGTACGTCACAGCGCTCCTCACCCAGCTGCGGGCAAGTTCGGTTCCCTAGTCTCCACGACGAGGCGTCACCCAATGCCAAGACGCGCCCTCTCCCTGGTCGCCCTGCTCGGGGCGCTGGCCTGCGACATCCCGGGAGCGCCCAAGTGGAGCGCGGACTTCCTGTTCCCGCTGGACGTGCCGGACATCGTGCTGGCGGACTACGGCGTGGGCGGCGTGATCCCCCCGACCGACGTGACCTTCGTGACGCCAATCGAGAGCCAGGACGTCTCGGGCGGTCTGAGCGAGAAGATCCTGGGCGAGGACATCACGGCGATCTCGGCGGAGATCATCAGCGGCACCGACGTGGCCGTGACGGGAACGGTCACGTTCACGATCGCCACGGATCCGGCCAATCTGTTCAGCGCCAATCCCCAGCAGGCGGTGACGGTGCAGTTCCCCATCGCCGCGGTGGACACCACCCGGGTTACCGCCGACCCCACGCTGTTCAAGAACGCCGCGACCCTGTACTACCAGTCGAGCGTCACCGCCCGCGGCGCGTCGCCCGGGGGAACCCCGGTGAGCCCGGGGGACAACGTGCGACTCGGCGCGAACATCTTCGCCACCATCCCGGTGTCCAAGTGAGGCCGCCCATGCGCATCCGACCGCTGCTGACGATCGGGCTGCTGGCGGCCCCGACGGCCTTGCCGGCCCAGCTCCCATCCGCCACCGCGCGCAGCACCGCGATGCTGCAGAGCTACACCGCCGCCGCGCGTGGCTACGAGGCGATCGTCTGGAACCCGGCGCTGCTCGCCATGCCCGGCCATCCCCGCTTCTCCCTCAACATCGCGCAGGTCGCGGCCGACATCCACAGCAACACGCTGGGCCCGTCGGACGTGCTGCATTACCTGAACGACACGCTCGACGTGGCCGCGAAGGACAAGATCCTCACCCAGATTCGTGCAGGCAGCGACTCGACGCTCGCGCTCGGCGCCACGGCGGACGCGCAGGCCCTCGGGCTCACGATCGGTCCGTTCGGCATCATGGCCACCGGGGCCGGAGACGGCTACGCCGCGCTGAGCGATGACGCGGTGGAGCTGGCGCTCTACGGCAACGTGACGCGGCGCGCACCGGGCCAGCGCTATAGTGCGACCGGCACCAGGGGGTCGGGGTGGGCCGGCGCCTCCGTCGCGATCGGGTTCGGGCTGCCGCTTCGCGTCGTCCCGGTGGGGCACCTCGCGGTGGGCGCCACGTTCAGGCTCACGCAGATGATCACCGCTGGCATCGCGGGAGACGCCGGCTCGTTCCTCCAGAACGCGCCCAACTTCTCGGCCCGCGCGGCCGGCCAGGCGCTGATCTTCCATCCCGATTCGAGCGCCACGAACAACGGCTTCGGCGTGGGACTCGACCTCGGGCTGGCGTACGACCTGGCGTCGGGCATCCGACTCGGACTGGCTGTCGAGAACGTGTTCTCCACGATCAGCTGGAAAGAGAAGAACCTGGTGTACTACCGCCAGGACTACATCCTGGAGCAGGTCGGCGACCAGTTCACCGACAGCACGGTGGCGGACATCAACATGCCGTACGACCCGACCGACCCGAACCAGCTTGCCTTGCACGATTCCCTGGTGGGCGCGCAGACGTTCCCGACCAGAGTCCGGGCGGGCGTGTTGCTAAGCGCGGGGCCCTTCCTCATTGCCGGCGACGCCATGGTGCAGCTCAAGCGGGGCCTGGTGCCCGGTGACGCGCAGCGCCTGAGCGCCGGAGCCGAGCTGCCACTCGGCGGGTTCTGCGCCCTGCGGGCGGGGCTCTCCAGCAACTTCGCAGGCAGCTTCAGCTATGGCGGAGGGTTCGGGTTCAAGATGGGACCGGTCCGCCTGGACCTGGGGGCGAGCGCGACACCGGGCGGGAGTCGTCAGGGCATGCAGGTCGCGTTCGGGTTGAGCGTGATGAACTGAGCGGTCCGGGCAGGGGGCGAGCCGCCTACCCCGGCGTGATGCGCCCCAGCACTCTCGGTCCCGCCGCGCCGGTGGCACTCGGCACGTTGCCCGGGCGCCCCCGTAGCGTGAGCCAGCCGAGCAGCGCGAATGCCACCGCCTCCTTCGCGTCCCCATCGAAGAACAGGTCGTCGAACAGCCGCACCGGACGCGGCAGCGAGCGGCGCAGTCCGTCGAGCAGCACCGGGTTCCGCCCGCCTCCTCCGGATACGACCACGTCAGCGCCGTCGTCCGGCAGCCAGCGAGCGATCTGATCGGCAATCGTGGCGACCGTGAAGTGGGCCGCCGTCGCGACGCAGTCCTCGTCGGTCGCCCCGGCGCGCCGGGCCCGGATCTCGCGCACCAGGCCGTGGGCGAACGCCTCGCCGAACGTCTCGCGCCCAGTGCTCTTGGGCGGCGGTGCGACAAAGAACGGATCCCCCAGCAGGTCCGCCACGAGCTGCTCGTCGGACCGGCCGGCCGCCGCGAGCCGCCCGTCCTCGTCGAACGGCAGCCCCGGTCGCACCTCCCGGGTCACGGCGTCGAGCACGGCGACGCCCGGCCCCGTGTCGAACGCGATCGTTCGGTCAGGGGCACCGCCCGCCGGCACCCAGGTCACGTTCGCCATGCCACCGATGTTGAGCAGGATCCGGTTGCGGTCCGGCGCGGCGAACAGGAGGGCGTCCGCCATCGGAACCAGCGGGGCACCCTGGCCCCCTGCCGCGACATCCCGGGTCCGGAAGTCGCTCACCACCGGAACGCCCAGTGCCTCCGCGATCACCGCCGGGTCGCCGAGCTGGAGGGTCGCCTTGGCCGGCTCATGCCACACCGTCTGCCCGTGGCTCGCGACGAAGCCGAGCGTCGCGGCCGGCGTGCCGTTGGCCGCCAGCACGGCGCGCGCGGCGGCTGCGAGCCGGCGCCCCAGCTCGACGTGGAGCAGCGCCACGTCGCGCATCCCGCCATGCGCGATCGTCCGGAGGATGCTCTGCCGGAACGCGGCGTCGTATGGCACGGTGCGGAACGCCACCAGCTCGACGCCCGGACGGTCGCCGACGAAGCGCACCAGCGCGGCGTCCACGCCGTCCAGCGAGGTGCCCGACATCAGGCCGACGGCCAGGTCCCTCACGGCACCACTCCCGGCGGGTCGCCGATCACCCGGCGGATCACGTCACCGGCCTGCTCCAGCAGACGGCGCGCCTCGACCAGGCTCACGCCGCGCCGCAGCATGACCATCGCGAGCTTCACGCTTCCCCCCGCGGCCTCGATCGCGCCGCGCGCCGTCGCCCGATCGACCGCGCACGTCTCCATCACGATGCGCTCACCACGATCGTGGAGCTTGTCACTCCACGCCTGGAGATCCACCATCAGGTTGCCGTAGGTCTTCCCCAGACGCACCATCGCGCCCGTGGTGATCGTGTTGAGCGCGAGCTTGGTGGCCGTTCCCGCCTTCATCCGGGTCGAGCCGGTCACCACTTCCGGGCCCACCCGCAGCACGATGAGCTGGTCGCAGGTCCGCCGCAGCGCCTCGGGCGGATCGGCACATGTGAGCAGCACCGTCCCGGCTCCCCGCGCCTGGGCGCGCGCCAGCGCCGCCCCCACGTACGGGGTGGTGCCGCTCGCCGCGATCCCGATCACGAGGTCATCCTCGTCCACGTCGTGGGCGTCCATCGCTCGGGCACCGGCCTCCACGTCGTCCTCCGCGCCTTCCTCGCTCTGCACCAGGGCGTCCCGCCCCCCGGCGATGATCCCGACGACCAGGTCGGGCGGCGTGCCGAAGGTCGGCGGACATTCCGCGGCGTCCAGCACGCCCAGCCGGCCGCTCGTGCCCGCGCCGACGTAGATCAGGCGGCCCCCCGCGCGGAGCGCCCGCACCGCGAGATCGATCGTCGCCGCGATCGGCTCCCGGGCGTCGTGGACCGCCACGGGCACCAGCCCGTCCTCCGCGTTGATCAGGTCGGCGATCTCCAGCGCCGACGCGACGTCGATGTCAACCGTGCGTGGGTTGCGCTGCTCGGTAAGTCGAGGGTCGCGAAACTCGGACGTAAGCATGGCAGGTGGCTAAATTTCCCTCCGGACCCTCTACCGGTCAACGACACCGCGATGCCGATACCCATGACGCCGCCCCGCCAGACCCTCTGCGCCGCCCTCGCACTCCTCGCCGCCTGCGTTCCCGGGCGCGCTCGCTGGCCGCTGTACGAGCAGGTCAAGGCGGTCGAGGCCCCCCAGGCAATGGTGGTTTCCGTGAGCCCGATCGCCACCCAGGTCGGGCTGGACATCCTCCGGCGGGGCGGGAACGCCGTCGACGCCGCGGTAGCCATCGGATTCGCGTTGGCAGTAGTCCACCCCGCCGCCGGCAACATCGGCGGAGGCGGCTTCATGGTGATGCGGTTCGCCGACGGGGCGGTCGCGTCGATCGACTACCGCGAGACCGCCCCGGGCCGCGCCACGCGCGACATGTACCTCGACTCGGCCGGGAATGTGACGGAGGCGAGTGTCACGGGACCGCTGGCGGCCGGCGTCCCCGGGAGCGTCGCGGGGATGGCCGAAGCGCATCGCCGCTACGGCCGGCTCGCGTGGACCGACGTGCTCGCGCCGGCGGTGGGGCTCGCCCGCGCGGGATTCACCCTCGACGGCGACCGGGCCGGGGGAATTCGCGCGGACGCCGAGCGACTTGCCCGGTTTGCCGCGTCGGCGGCGCAGTTCCTCCCGAACGGGGTTCCGCCGGACTCCGGGGCCACCCTGGTCCAGGCCGATCTCGGCCGCACGCTCCAGGCGATCGCCGACAGCGGCCCCGACGTCTTCTACCGGGGTTACATCGCCCGCCTGATCGTGGCCGAGATGCAGCGCGGCGGCGGGATCATCTCCCGGGAGGATCTGGCCGCCTACACGCCGCTCTGGCGGCAGCCGATCGCGTTCGCATATCGCGGGCACACGATCTACTCGATGCCGCCGTCCAGCTCAGGTGGCACGACGCTCGCCGAGATGCTCAACATGCTCGAAACCCGCGCGCGGCTGGCGCGGTTCGGGTCGGTCGAGCAGATCCACTTCATGGCGGAGGTGATGCGGCGCGCCTTCGCGGATCGCAATGCCTACCTCGGCGACCCGGCGTTCGTCGAGATGCCGGTGGCGACGCTGATCTCCCAGGAGTACGCCGGGCGGCGCGCCGCCGACATCGCGCCCGGAGGGGCAACCCCGTCGAGCGACGTGGCGCCGGGACTCGGCGAGGGCACGCACACGACACACTACTCGGTGGTCGACGCGCTGGGAAACGCGGTGAGCGTCACCACCACGCTCAATTCCGGCTTCGGCAGCGCGGTGACGGTCGCCGGCGCCGGGTTTCTGCTCAACAACGAGATGGACGATTTCGCCTCCGCGCCAGGCAAGCCCAACCAGTACGGCCTGATCCAGGGAGACGCCAACGCGATCGCCCCCGGCAAACGGATGCTCTCGGCGATGACGCCGACGATCGTGCTCGATCCGGCGGGGCGCCTCTTCCTGGTGGTCGGCACGCCCGGTGGCCCGACAATCATCACGACGGTGGCGCAGGTGATCTCCAACGTGATCGATCAGCACATGTCGCTCGCCGACGCCGTGGCCGCCCCACGCCTGCACCACCAGCATCTGCCGGATGTGCTGCGCTACGAGGGCGGTCTCGATTCGACGACCGTGCGGCGGCTCCGGGCGATGGGGTACACGCTGCGCGCGCGGGACGGCTACAGCGGCGAGGTGGCGGCGATCATCCGGGGAGAGCACGGCTGGATCGGCGTGGCGGACCCCCGCACGGAAGGACTCGCGGCGGGCTACTGACGAAACGGCAGCGAAGGGGGCCAGAGGGGGAGAGGGTATTGCCCGCCCCTCTGCCCCCTCTGCGTTTCTGCCCCTACCTGGTCCCCGTCACCGACAAAGGCGCCGTGAGCACCAGCCGGATCGGCGCGCCGGCCGGGAGCACGATGTCCACGTCCTTGGTCCCCGCCGCCACGGCGGTGCCGGCCGCGGCGCCAACGACCCCGCCGACGATCGTGCCCGTCTTGTTGCCCCCGACCACGCGGCCAACTACGGCGCCCGCCACCGCCCCCACGCCGACCTTGGCCGCGTCACCTGTCGTGATCCCCCGGCCTTTCAACACAGTGGCCAGGCTGTCGGTGCGGGCCGTGATCGCGTACGTCTGGCCGCCGAACGCGACCTGGTTGAACGTCAGCACCATGCGACCCTGAGCGTTCGCGTTCTCCGCCGGCGCGATGTCGGAGATCGTGCCCGTGAACACCGCGCCCGCCGGGATCACCACGTTGCCGCGCGCGTCGCGGATATCGGCGGTCGAGGTCGCGACGACGGTCTCACCCTTCTTGTTGTGCCGTGACGTGATCGTATCGGAGGCCGCGAGCATGAGGGTCGTGCCCTCGCCCACCGTGCGCGTGGTGGTCGTCGGGCTCGCCGGAACCGACGGCGTCGCCTGACGGGTGGGGGCCGTCTGCGCCGGCCGCGGCGCCGCCGGCGGCATCGCGTTCTGACCCGGCTGCGCGGCGGGTTGCGCCGCGGGCTGCTGGCCCTGGGCCGGTCGATCATTGAGCGCTGCCACCGACTCGGCGGGCGCCATGCTCAGGTCCCGCATCGTCTGGTCTTCAGGTGGCTGCTTGTCGCCGCCGCAGGCCATCACGGCGAGCGCGGTGAGCGCGAAGTAACGCGGCGAGAACATCGACTCCTCCTGGTAGCTGGTACACCGAGCCAATACTGAAACGTCGTGACGTCCGGTCGCCTTGGCAAGAGCGCGGCGGGCGGCCGTCACGGGCGGGTGACTCAGCTCACAGCTTCGACCGGAGGAATTCCGGCGTCAGGCCCGACAGCCACCCGGCCATCGCCGCGTAGTACCCCGAAGCGAGCAGCAGGCCCACCAGCACGAGGACCGCACCGGCCACCCGGGTCACGACGGGGATCAGCTTGCGATACCGCTGGAACCAGACGAGGAAGCGGTCGATCGCGAGCGCCGCAAGCAGGAACGGCACCCCCAGTCCCAGCGAGTACACCAGCAGGAGCACGATGCCCTCGCCGAGGGTCGCGGTGGCGCTGGTGTAGGTCAGGACGGCCCCCAGGATCGGGCCGATGCACGGACTCCATCCCGCGCCGAACGCGAGCCCCACGAGCGCGCTGCCGAGGTAGCCGATCGGCTTGTTCTGCAGGTGCACCCGCCGCTCGCGCGCCAGCGCGCTCCAGCGCAGCGCCCCCAGCAGGTACAGGCCGAAGATGACGATCAGCACGCCCCCGACGCGCTCGAGCCAGATGCGGTGGTAGTTGAGCAGCGTCCCCACCGCGGTGGCCGAGGCGCCGAGCAGCACGAAGATCACGGTGAAGCCGAGCACGAACATCACCGCGTGGGACAGGGCCACCCAGCGGCGTGAGCCGACGTCGTCGAGCGACAGCCCCGTGATGAACGAGACGTAGCTCGGAATCAGCGGCAGCACGCACGGCGACAGGAAGCTCAGCAGGCCGGCGAGAAACGCGAGCGGGACGCCGACGGAGTCGGTCATGGGGCGGGGCGCGCGGGTCCGCGATGCGGGCGCTAGATGCGCCCGAGCGCCCGGGCGTGGAACCCGATCAGCTTGTAGACCAGCTTCGCGGCGAGGAAGTCGGGGGCGACCATCCCGGGAATCGGCGCCAGCTCCACCACGTCGGCGCCCACCACGTTGCGCTCCCGGAACACGCGGTCGAGGAAGCGGATCGTCGGGTTCCACTGCCCGCCGCCCGGCTCCGGCGTCCCGGTCGCGGGTACGCTCGCCGGGTCGAAGTAGTCCACGTCGATCGTGAGGTAGACGTCCGGCCCCAGCCCCGCGATCGCCCGGTCCATCCACGACTCGTCGTCCAGCTCGTGGCCGAACACCACGGTCATGCGCCGGCGCCGCTGAAGCGCCCGCTCCTCGGCCGTGAGCGAGCGGATGCCCACCTGCACCAGCTTCACGCGCTCGTGCACCGTGTGCATCACGCACGCGTGGGACAGCGGCGTGCCCTCGTACTCCGCGCGCAGGTCGGCATGCGCGTCGAGCTGGAGCACCGACAGCTTCCCCTTCTTCTGGCGGTCGGCGTGGGCGAGGATCGGCGGGCCCGAGACGCTGTGTTCGCCGCCCAGCATGATGACGAACTTGCCGGTGGGAAGCACGGCGTCGAACGCCTTCCGGATCTCGCGGAGCGCGCGCGCGGGCCCCGCCCCCGACAACATCAGCGCGGGCAGGGTGTGGACGCCGATGGTGTACGGCTCAGCGTCGAGCTCGTGATCGTACAACTCGACGAACCGCGACGCATGGAGCAGCGCCCGGGGCCCGAACCGGGTGCCGCCCATGTAGGAGACCGTCGCCTCGTAGGGCACCGGGAGGATCAGCAGCGCCGCGTCGTCGAAGCGCGCGGTCGCCTCGGGCAGGCCGAGGAAGTTCTCCGCCGGCGCCCACGGGAGCTGCCCGAGCCCTCCGGTCAGACCGTCCACCCGTCCCCCCGCACGGAACTCGTTCACGTCGGTCGGCTCACCCGCAGAAGATCACCGCGGACAGGGCCGTCACCCACCGGCCGTCGTCCTGCGCCTCGGCGGTCTGGCTGATGTGCAGCGTCTTCACGATCTCGCCCGACAGCAGCCACTGCTCCTTGCGCTGGTCCCAGGCCTGATCGGGATCGAACGGCACGCCGAGCACGGTGGCGAGCATGCTGGCGGCGAGGTCCTCGGCATAGTCCCCGGCCGGCTGCTGCCGCTGGCCGAAGGCGTGGTGCTCCGAGATGTAGCCGTGGTGCGAGGGGTCCGCCGGGATCGCGAGGCCGATCGCCGCGGCGGCGAGCCGCGACGGCTCGTTCGTCTCCGCCTGTGCCACGACCGCGAAGACCACCTGGCCGGGTTGCAGCAGTTTCAGGCCGTCCTCGCGCGAGATCAGCTCGCAGTGCGGCGGGAAGATCGAGCTCACCCGCACGAGGTTGAACTGGGCGACGTGCGCTTCGCGCAGCGCCATCTCGAAGCTCGTGAGCTTTTCCCGGTGCCGGCCGACGCCCTTGGTGAGAAACGCCTTGGTCGGGACAAACAACTTGGGATCGATCACCGTCCTGTCCCCTCGCGCTCAGTGGTTCCGGCCCGCACCGTCACGGCATGACGGCGGCACTCGCCGCACTCCCCGTAGATCTCCCACCGGTGATGATGGTGCAGATACCCATGCGCCTCGGCGATCGCCGTGCTCATCCGCTCGACGCGCTCGGTGGCGAACTCCACCACGCGGCCACAGCGCACGCAGATCAGGTGCTCGTGATAGCCGCGCGCGGCCAACGGCTCGTACCGCTTGAACCCCTCACCGAAATCGTGCTCCTGCAGCAGACCGGCCTTGACCAGCAGCTCGAGCGTGCGGTACACCGTCGCCTTGCCGACGTGCGCCGCCTGCCCGGCCAGCGCCTGTTCGATCTCGGGCACCGACACGTGGCGATCCGCGTAGAACACCGCGGCCGCCACGACTTCGCGCTGCCGCGTCACGGGCAGCCCGTGCTCGCGCAGGTATTGGCGGAACACCGCCATCAGGAGGGCGCCGTCAGCGCGCGGCGGGGGGTTGGTCACGGTCGTCGAACCAGCTCGCCGGCGCGATCTCGAGCGGCGGGTCCGCCTCCCCCGCCCGCTGCTGCACGCCGCGGATCACGTCGGCGAGCACGTCATCGGGCGTTTCGCCCACGTCCTCGACCCCCACCTGACCCTGCCCCCGCTCCCGCCCACGCACCACGAGGTGATAGCTGCCGGTGTACACCCGCAGCCGGCCGGCGCTGACGCGCCGCGCGATCACGGCCGTACCCCACTCCCGGTCCTCGCCACGCACCGGAGGAAACAGCCACGCGCGCTCGATCTCGGCGACTGGCATCGTCCGGGCAACCTCATCCGCTACGCGCCGCCAGCCGAGCGGCAGGTCTGCCGCAGCGGCGGGCCGCGAAGGCGCGCGCGCCGCCGCGAGGTCTGGCGCAGGACGGAACTCGGTCACGGCGGAGCAAGATACCGGCGGGAGGCACCCCTTTCAACCCGGCGCCCGACCGACGATTCGCCGTGCTACAGCAGGGACACTGGGTCACGGTCGACCACGAGCCGCACCCCACCCCGGGGACCGAGCGGCGCCCGCCGCGCGGCATAGCGCGCGAGCCGGCCCAGCAGCGCGCGATCCGTCGTGCGCAGCAGCAGGTGCCAGCGCCAGCGCCCCTTGATCCGGGCGAGCGGCGCGGGGGCCGGGCCGACGACCTCCACGCCGGGCGCGCGGGCCGCCACCACACCACGGAGCCAGTCGCCCAGCGCCACCGCCGCGTCGGCCACAACGGATTCCCGCGTCCCGCTCACCAGCACGTTGACCAGCCCAACCGTCGGCGGGTAGGGCGGCGACTGCCGGGCCGCGAGCTCGCTCGCCGCGAACCCCTCGAAGTCGTGCCGCGCCGCCGCGGCCAGCGCGGCGTGGCCGGGACTCCGCGTCTGCACCAGGACGGCTCCCCCGCGCGGGCCGCGGCCCGCCCGACCCGCCACCTGCGCGATGAGCTGGAACGTCCGCTCGGCCGCATGGAAATCGGGCAGATGGAGCCCGGTGTCCGCGTCCACCACGCCCACCAGCGTCACATTGGGAAAATCGAGTCCCTTGGCGATCATCTGCGTGCCGAACAGCACGTCGACATCGCCGGTCCGCACACCGTCGAGAATCCGCGCGTGCGACCATTTCGTGCCCGTGGTGTCGGCGTCCATCCGCGCGAGCCGCGCCCTCGGGTAGCGCGTCGCGAGCCAGCGCTCCAGCTCCTGCGTCCCCACGCCGCGCGTCCGTTGCGCCGGGGCGCCACACTGGCGGCAGGCCTCGGGCACCGCCGTGTCGTGCCCGCAGTAGTGGCAGCGCAGCCGGGGCGGCGTGCGATGGACCGTGAGCGCGATGGAGCAGTGGGGACACTGCCACACGAAGCCGCACCGCGCGCATTGCAGGAAGTGCGCGAGGCCGCGCCGGTTGAGCAGCAGCAGGACCTGTTCGCCGGTGGCGAGCCGCGCGTCCACCGCCTCGTCGAGCGCGCGGGACCACGGCACCGCGCCCGCCGCCGGCACGCGTTCCGCGCTGCGGAGATCGATCAGCTCCACGGGCGGGAGCGGACGCGCTTCCACCCGGTCGGGGAGACGGACCAGCGTGAGGCGCTCGCGGGCGGCCCAGGTCTCGAGGTCGGGCGTCGCGCTGGCGAGCACCACGCGCGCTCCCTGCAGCCGTGCCCGCGCGAGCGCCACGTGCCGCGCGTGATAGCGCGGCAGCTCGCCGTTCTTGTAGCTCGGGTCGTGCTCCTCGTCCACCACGATGGCCCCGAGGTCCGTCAGCGGGGCGAACACCGCCGAGCGGGCGCCCACGATGACGCGGCGCCGGCCCGCCGCCACCGCCCGCCAGGCGTCCGCCCGCTCGGCGTCGGACAGGGCGCTGTGCAGCACCGCCACGTCCTCGCCGAATACCCCCCGCACCCGCGCGATCGTCTGCGGGGTGAGGGCGATCTCCGGCACGAGCACGATGGCGCCCCGCCCCGCGCGTACCAGCGGGCGGATCGCCTCCAGATAGACCAGCGTCTTCCCGCTGCCGGTGACCCCGAACACCAGCGCGGCCGCGCCCGCCGGCATGCCCGCGAGGGTTTCCAGAGCGGCCTGCTGCGCCGGCCCCGGCTGCGCCGGCGGCTCGGCCCGCACGCCCGCGAAGGGATCGCGCAGCAGCTCGCGCTCCTCGATGCGCGCGAGCTCCCGCTCCACGAGCGCGTGGAGGATCGCCGGGGAAAACCCGAGCTGGTGCGTGAGATGCGACCACGTCGCCTCGCCGCCCGCGGCGTCAATCGCATCGTACGCGCCCCGCTGCCGCGCCGCGCGCCCGAACATCCGCTCCCGGTCCGCCAGCGACGGCAGCGCGCGCGCGAGCACCACGACCCGCTCGTGCCCGGCCGTCGGCCCGAGCCCGGGCGCTTCGGTCTCGAGCGTCACGGCGCCCGCGCGACTCAGCCGCTGCAGCACGTCCCACACCGGGCGACCGACCTTCCGGGCGAGCTGCGTGGCCGGCGCGCGCCCGCCCGCGCGCTCCAGCGCCGCGAGCACGTCGCGGCTGGCGCCTCCCGCCGCGCGGGCGGGGTCGCGCAGCTCGGCAACGAGACGCGATTCCCCCCAGAGCGGGCCTGGCAGCATCGCGCGGAGGCACAGCCCCACCGGCGTCGCGTAGTAGCGGCTGATCCAGCCGGCGAGCGTGAGCAGGGGACGCGGCACAAGGGGCGTTGGGTCGGGCGCCAGCAGGACCGCCTTGAGATCCGCCGTCGGTTCGTCGCCCAGCTCGGTGACGATGCCCACCATCTCCCGCCCGCGCACCGGCACGACGACGCGCGCCCCGGCGACGACGCGATCGGCCAGGCTCTCGGGCAGGGCGTAGCGGTACGGCTGGGGCGCGGGAAGCGGCAGCACCACCCGACACGTCGTCGGGATCACGGCGCGCTCACAGGGCTCCGAGATGGGCAATCGCCGCGTCGGCGATGCGCCGCGGCTCGTATCCGCCCTCGAGCACCGACGCGATCGGGGCGTCGAGCCCGCGCCAGCGCGCGACCCACGTCGCGTAGTCCTCCGGCTCGAGCGTGAAGCCTGCGAGCGGATCGCCCGCCATGGCGTCGAACCCCGCCGAGATCAGGATCAGCTGCGGCGCCCAGCGCTCGGCAGCGCGCGCGACCGCCGCGTCGAGCGCCGCGACATACTCCACGCGGGGGCGACCCGGCGGCCGCGGCACGTTGAACACGTTCCCGACGCCGCGCTCGTCCGCGCGGCCCGTACCGGGGTAGAGCGGCCACTGGTGCAGCGAGACGTAGCGAATCCGCGGCTCGCGCTCCACCAGCGCCTGCGTCCCGTTGCCGTGATGCACGTCCCAGTCGACGATCAGGACGCGCTCGAGGCCGTGGTCGTGCAGCGCCGCACGCGCCGCGATCACGACGTTGTTCAGCAGGCAGAACCCCATGGCGCGGTCGGCGAGCGCGTGGTGGCCCGGCGGCCGGACCGCCGCGAACGCGGGGACGCCGCCGAGCGCCGACGCCGCGGCCGCGACGGCCGCCCCGGCGGCATGGAGCGCCGCCGCAAAGCTGCCGGCGCTCATCACCGTATCGGCATCGAGGATGCCGCCGCCGGCGGCAGCCAGCCGCTCGAGCCGGTCGAGGTAGGCCACGGGGTGCACGCGCTCCACCGCGGGACGCTCCGCGGCGGGCGCGTCGGTGAACTCCAGCCGGCCGGCCACGGGGCTCCGACGCAGCGCGGCGAGCATCGTGCGCACGCGCTCCGGGGATTCGGGATGCCCCGACCCCGGCTGATGCTCCAGTGTTGCGGGGTGCGAGTAGACGCGGATGTGCGGGGCCGCCGGCATGGTGACCACGGCTCAGCGACGCTGGTCGCGCAGCGTCTTGGCGAGGTTGCCCAGCTCGCCGCGCAGCGCGTTCCGAGCGTCGGCCAGCTCCTCGAGGCGCTTCACGTGGCGGCGTCGCAGCACCAGCACGCCGATCGCTCCGGCGGCGAACACCACGCCCCAGGCAATCAGCCAGGGACGCGCGGACCACAGCCCCGCCAGCATTAGCAGCACGGCGTCGAGCACCAGCATTCCCGCCGCCAGCACGGCCAGGGCTCGCCCGGGATGCCGGCGCTTCACCGGCGTGGCGTCACCAGACCGGTCGGCGACGCCGGGGGAGTACGATGAGCGGGGCACCATCGGACAGCCGCAGCCCCGCCACCGTCGCGCTCTCATCGAGCACGAGCGCACCCCGGTACTTGATCTCGTAGGTCGCCGGATCCAGCGACCGTCCGGTCGCGGCGGCGAGCGCCTGCTGCTTGACCGCCGCGAGCGTGAGCTCGGGGGGCGCCTCCAGGTCGACGTGGTCCCACGTGTCCGTCACCATCACCCGGAGCCGCACCGCGCCCGCCGTGGTCACACGACCTCCGGCTCCACCGCCGGCAGGGTCGACAGGAACCGGTCGATCGTCTGATCGAACAGCAGGGAGGACGAGCGCACGCGCGTGCCGCCCTCCACCGGAAAGACCGCGACGACGATCTCTTCCCCACCCTGGCCCCGGAACGTCGCCCACGTGGATCCTTCCGCCTCCAGGAACGCGCCGAAATGGGGAACGCGCTCCGCAAAGAACTGCTTCGCGCGGCGCAGCACTTCGTCGGCCGCGAGCGATGTCGTCATGTCATGCAACATGGGCTCCTCCGCCCCGGCACGGGGCTCTCGGCAGCACGCGAAAGCTAACGCGCGGCGCGCACCCCTAGAAGGCCACCCGCAGTCGGCTCAGCAGCAATCGGCCGATCGGCGGCGCGCCCACCATCTCCTGGTGCCGGTTGTCGAACACGTTCTGCACGGTGAGGGTGAGGCCGGCCCCAAGCGTCCGCGGGAGCCGGAGGCCGACCGTGGCGTCCACCACGCCGTACGACGCGACCCGCCCCTCGTACACGCCGTTGGAGACCGGGAACGCGGCGACGACACGGCCGCGCACGGCCGCCGTCACGCCGACCCCCGGGGCACGGTACGTGAGGGCGAACGTGCCCTTGTTGCGCGGCGCGTTGAGATACACCGTCCCGACCTGCTGCAGGTTGGGGAGCGTATCGTTGCTGGTCCACGAGTACGAGGCCGATGCCGCGAACCGCTCCGACAACGCGACGGAGAACTCCACATCCGCGCCCCACAGCGTATACGCCCCGCCGCGCTTGTTCACCACCAGAATGTCGTCGGGGTGGAGCGACTGGGTGGGCGAGACGGTGCCGGCGGGGATCATGCTCAGCGAGTCGGCCAGCAGCGCGGCCGTGTCGGGGCCCAGGTAGGGCAGCAGGTAGTCGTACAGCATGTCGCGGTCGAAGAACGCGTTCGGCGTCGCGGTGACCAGGGGGCCCGCCACGTCCCGCACGCGGTTCATCCAGAGCGAGACCCCGACCTGAAGCGGCCGCGCCACCTGACCCTTGTACCCCAGCTCGACCACGTTCGAGATGGTCCGCCCCTCGCCTTCGATGTCCGTCACGTCCGCCGCAGTGATGGGGAGGAACGTCACCGAGTCCGCGCTGATGTCAAGGACCGCGAGACGCGTGGCCACGTCGGCCGACGTCGGGGTCGGGACGCCGGAGAGATCGACGCCCCAGCGGAGCTGCGAGGCCTGAGCCGCCTTGGACCAGAGCAGCGTGGCATCCGTCGGCATGTAGGCGCCCGGATCTTCTGTGTTGAACGGACTCCGCATGCAGAGCCCACCGCCGCAGTCCCGCCGGAACGTGAACCCGTCCTTGGGGACGCCCACGCCGTACACGCTGTACCCATACGGTCCGGCGATCGTGATCCGCGCATACTGGAGATCGAGGAACAGGTCGTTGGCGTCCGGCGACGTGAACGCCCGGTTGTACGTCAGCCGCAGCGCCTGGGTGGGGGCGGGGCGGAACACGACCGCGGCCCGGGGCGAGAGCACCACGTCATTCAGCCGGTTGTGGTGATCTACCCGCAACGCGCCGATCAGCCGGAGCCTTGGGCCCACCGGCGCTTCGGCGCTGAGATACGCACCGAGCTCGGCCACCTGATCCGTGTTCTCGTTCGCCCCGTCGATC
>Ga0153916_10000893_pt1 | contig 20744 bp, 18 predicted proteins | sample Opewatmetagenome_FD_109642 | JGI IMG/M metagenome (GOLD analysis project Ga0153916, IMG submission 109642) | Freshwater wetland microbial communities from Ohio, USA - Open water 3 Core 3 Depth 4 metaG | ecosystem: Environmental > Aquatic > Freshwater > Wetlands | place: USA: Ohio, Lake Erie...
AATGCCCGTCGCAGGTCTACTGAACCAAAGGAACGGTCCTGATCGTATTTCAAGCCATTCTGATCATTAAGGTGGACACTCCACAACTTATCAAATGCCAGGCCAAAAGCCATCTCATCAGATGGATCCAACCCAGCTAAGATCGCATGGGCTGATTCAACCAGGCAACCGACGCGCTCCGGGTAATCAGATTGGGCGCCGAGGGCTAATGCGTGCCCAATGGTGGGAAGATAAGCCATATCCATAGGTTCATTTGGTTTAGTCTCAATAGCAATGCGCAAATCCTTATCGTAACCCAGCAGGGTATTGACAGCTTCCAGTAAGTTATGGGCGGCCCGCGAAGCGTCTTTTGCCTCACGCATGTAGGTGCCCTCACGCGCCAGCCAAAGCACCATTAGATTGCAGCCCACCTCATGGGCGATATCCGCAGCCTTTTTAGACCGATCGATGGCATATCGTCGCATCTTGGGATCATTCGCTGTATAAGCGCCGTCCACAGTCATCGGTGATTCCCACAAGCGGGGCGCGACAAACTCTGCGACCAGCCCATATTCCCTTAGTTTGGCGCGTATTGCCTGGGCTTGCTTACTGATCTCCGTCGGAGATATTTTGTCTAGGTCGGGCACAACATCGTCGTCATGAAATTGCATGGCGTCGTATCCCAATCCTTTGAGAATCTCCACTTTTTCGTCGAAGAGAACCGCAGACCGGACGGTTGGCCCAAATGGGTCAGCGCCCTCATGGATGTTCCATGGCCCAAACGAGAAGCGATATCCATATTTTTCCATATTAGCTCCTAATCCGGACATGCCGGTAATGAATGATGAACTCAATTAGTCAGGAAAGACACCGCGCAGGCTACTTATGCCCTCAGTGGCGCATTCTCCATGAATAATAACGTTTCAGAAAGCGATCGTACACCACCAGAAGCTCCGAGGCCGGTTACGCACAGGGCACCTACTGCATTTGCAAAGCGCACGGTTTTCTCCATTGGCCAACCGTGCCACACCCCGGCAATGAAACCAGCAGCGAAGGCATCCCCAGCACCAGTGGCATCCACCACTTCAACCTGGAAGGCTGGGAGGCGAATCGCCTGACCATTACCAGACATCACCAGGCAGCCATCCTCGCCCATTTTGAGACCTACGGTCTTTACGCCACACTCCAGCAAAGCGTGTGCTATTTCTATGGGGGCGTCCAGGCCAGTCAGGGCTTGTCCTTCGGACAAACTGGGAACAAAGTAATCAACCTGAGGCAAACAGGGTGCCAGAATTTCCATCCAACGCCCGGTGTCATCCCAGACAGTGTCCAGAAAGGTGATTACACCCGCCGCGTGGGCCTGTCGCAGCAATTCAGCTGTCGGTAGGCCATCAATGCCAGGCAAAACCAATGCTCCACCAACGTGGAGAATAGATCCTGCCTTCACCATCGTAAGGTCAATGTCCTCCAATGTCAGACGGGCATTAGCCCCGATATAGTGCACAAAGCGTCGTTCACCATTTGGTGCAACCATTACCATCGTGGCTGATGTACCCACTTCCTTGTCACGCGTGATGCCCTTGATTCCAATACTGCGCTCCGCCAGGGCATTGAGCACGAAGTCACCGAGTGAGTCTAAACCTACCTTGCCAATCACTTCCACTGGCAGATCGAGCCGCGCTAAAGCCGTGGCGGTATTGGTGGCACAACCGCCGGTATGCAAGCTCATTTCGTCAACCAGGACCAGTCGGCCCAAATCCGGAACAACTCGTAGCGGCCGCCCGACAATATCGGCTACCAGGATGCCTAGACAAATGATAGGCTTATTTTTAGTCATAATGGCTCAAATCGGACATTGCTTTATATTCCGGCGCTAGGGCAGGATACAAGGCGCGGTAATGGGGATAATAATCCTGATAGGTGCGGGTATCCTGTGTAGGACTGGTGTGACCGGTGATTTGGATGGTGGCATCACATGCATCCGGCACATTCTCGTAGGCGCCAGCACCAACCCCGGCTAAAAGTGCCGCGCCGAAGGCCGCACCCTCAGTTGTATTGACCGTCACCAGCTCGACCCCAAGCACATCCGCCATGATCTGCCGCCACAGAACACTCTTGGCACCACCGCCCGATATGCGCACCTGCTCTATCGATCCCAACCCAGCCTGTAAGATCAGCCTGAAGCTGTCTTTTATTCCAAAAGCCACGCCTTCTAACACTGCCCGCGTCATGTGCGCTCGGGTATGACGAACTGTCAGTCCAACCCATGCAGCGCGCACCAGAGGATCAGGGTAGGGAGTACGTTCCCCAGTCAAGTAGGGTAGGAAAAGCAATCCATCGCAACCTGCTTTTATATCGCCTGCCTCGTCCACTAGATAATCAAAACTCACACCCGGTGCTAGGGTGTCACGGTACCATTGAAGACTACCTGCCGCGCTTAGCATGACACCCATGAAATGCCAACGCCCGGGAACTGCATGACAAAAGGCATGCAGGCGACCTTCTGACTCGATCAACGGCGACTCAGTGGTAGCAAAGACCACACCGGATGTGCCTAAAGTAAGGGCAATAATGCCCGGTTGGACTGCGCCTACTCCGACCGCCTGGGCTGCCTGGTCACCGCTACCTCCAACGACAGGGATTCCCTGCACAAGACCGGTCTCGGCGGCTGCTGATGCACTGACATAGCCGGTAACAGCAGGACCTTCAAAAGTGGGCGGCAACCACTTGGGCGGGATGTCAAGAGCGGTTAAAACTTCAGCAGACCAGTCGCGGGTTTTTAGATTGAACAGGATAGTACCGGAGCCATCGGCTTTGTCCATAGCATAGTCGCTAGTTAGCCGGTAGCGGATGTAATCTTTGGGTAGCAGGATGTGCTGCGCCCTGGCATATATTTCCGGTTCGTTCTGTTGCACCCAAAGGATTTTAGGTGCGGTGAAACCAGTGAGGGCGTCATTACCGGTAATCTGAATCAGATGTGCCTTGCCTAAGCGGGAACGCATCTCGTCGCATTGGGCACCGGTGCGCTGGTCATTCCACAGGATGGCCGGACGCAACACTTCACCCTGCTCATCAAGTAAAACCAAACCGTGCATCTGGCCTGTCAGGCCGATGGCAGTCACAGATGAACCCGATATGCCTGCTTGATCCAGCGTCTTACGGATACTCTTGGAGATGCCGATCCACCAATCACGCGGTTCTTGTTCCGACCAGAGCGGGTATGGCGTGGAAACTGTCAGAGGCGCAGTCGCACTGCTGACTACGTCTCCTTTCTCGTTTATCAATAGCGCCTTCGCGCCGGTCGTAGAGATATCAAGACCTAGAAAAAGTGTCATGGATCAATGTCCAAGTGCTAAGGTGATTGAGACATGATAGATGAAACAATACGTTTATCTCACCCCAAGCAACAACTCCACAGTCAATTGGTCGAGGCGCTCGTAAGACAAGCCTCGGGCACCTAATGCCTCCCGGTCAAATACCCTGGTTTTGAGGCTGGTGGCACTCTCCGACCTGTATGCACCCAGCAGAGGCGAGATTTTCTCCCGATCGGAGTTAATCTCAGCCAGCAGGTCGTTAATCTCCTTGTCCTGATTCCATTGTTCAGCCTTTTCTTTGAGGATCAAGTATGTTCTCATGCAGCCTCGGGCAAACGCCTTTACGCCTTCGTAATCCTCGGTGCGGTACGCATGGGCGTCGAAGTGACGGCTGCCCGGATAACCAACATCCTCCAGGAATTTAACCAGGAAGAAAGCACTCTTCAGGTTGACCGCACCAAAGCGGAAGTCCTGGTCATAGCGCCCAAATGCCTGATCGTTCAAGTCCAGGTGAAATAGTTTGCCAACATCCCATGCCTGGGCGACGGAATGTAAAAAGTTTAGCCCAGCCATCTGCTCGTGAGCTACCTCGGGATTGACACCAACCATATCGGAGTGGTCAAGCGTTTCAATAAAACCCAGCATTGCCCCGGTAGTAGATAGATACATATCACCGCGCGGTTCATTCGGTTTGGCTTCCAGGGCAAATTTTAGTTGATAACCCTTATCCAGGCTGTAATCGCAAAGGAAGTTGAGTGCCTCACGGAATCGTTTTAGACTCTCAAGTGCACTTTTACTGGCGTCGGTCTCCGTGCCCTCACGGCCACCCCAAAAGACATACACTTTTGCACCTAATTCAACGCCTAGATCAATAGCATTCATCGTCTTTTGCAAAGCATAAGCCCGTACTCTGGGATCGTTGGATGTGAAAGCACCGTCTTTGAAGGCCGGTTCGTGAAACAGATTTGTCGTCGCCATGGGGACCACGAGGCCAGTTTCTTTCAGAGCAATCTTGAAATCCCGCACGATGAGATCGCGCTCGGTGGGGGTTGCATCAATCGGGACAAGATCGTTGTCATGAAAATTTACACCATAAGCGCCAACTTCCTCCAACAGATGGACCAGTTCGACCGGTGATTTCGGTTTGCGCACCGGAGCCCCAAAAGGATCGCGACCTACTGAGCCAACCGTCCACAAACCGAAGGTAAATCTATGATCAGGCTTGGGTTGATAGAGTTCAGACATAAAAAACCCTTTCAAAGTATGCAGAAAATATGGAGAGACTCGGGAAGAAGAGAACAATTAACGGAATGGTTCTCTGCCTTATTGTTCAGTTGTCTTCATATCCTGGCTGGATGAGCTACTCGTATCTTTCTGTCGGCGTTCTTCCTTTGGCCTTATGTGGCTCCACCAAATGAATCCCAGTGTGGACACCAGCAGAACAATGAATCCATATTTATAGAAAATGATCAGCCATGGTTGGAACATACCAATAATGCCCAGGACAATGCCCACAATAAGTACCGTCTCAATAACACGGAAAATACGCGGTGAGATGTTGTCGTTGAGCACGTTGGCCGACATTTTGATCAGAGAAATGAAAGCCAGCAGAATGGCAACAAAAATGAGGATGAAAGGAATTGCTGAAAGAAGCACATTCGTGGCTCTTTGTTTTTCCGTGGTCAATGAATTGATTACAGGCCTGGCAACCAAACCAAGAATCAATGTCACAACGATCGCAATGAAGAGACCAACCGGTATACGAAGACGACGTTTCGCCATAATTACTCCAAAAATCTTCAAATAGAGAGTGTGGGGCGAGGCAGAATCTGTCTCGCCCTTGGATACGAAAATCTAGTATTTAATATCGACCTGTTTTTTAATTTCTGCTGATTTCAATATGGCATCGCAGATAACTGCCGCACGGTATCCATCTTCGAAAGTTGCGCCGTGTGGACCAACCTCCTTCTTGTTGACGATGCAGTCCAGCAAGTGTGTGATCTCGTGTATAAAAGTGTGTTCCCAACCGATGATATGCCCATGCGGCCACCAATTCGGCCACCAGGGATGGTAGCCCTCGGTAACCAAAACATTTGTCCAACCGCTGGTCTCCTTCGGCGCATGATCCCTGTAGAAGATGTCGAACTCGTTAAAGCGCTCCAGGTTGAAGCGGACACTCGCTTTTTCGCCATTGATCTCAAAGAAGTTGTAATTCTTGCGACCCAGTGCGAAACGAGTTGCCTCAAACGTACCCAATGCTCCGTTTTCAAACTCACAGATTGTGATGAAGGCATCATCCACATCAACTGTGCCCATCTTGCCAGGATCGTCAGGTAGGGGCCGCTCCGTAATAAAGGTTTTCGTTATCGCAGAGACTGTTTTGACCCCACCGACCAGATAGTGAGCCAGATCAATAATGTGCGCACCCAGGTCCCCCAATGCTCCACTGCCGGCAATTGACTTATCCAACCGCCAAATCTTGGGTGTGTTATAGTGCGGGAGGATCCACTCCTGGAGATAGACTCCCCGCCAATGATAGATTTTACCCAGGGCGCCGCTCTCGATCAGATATCTCATCTGGCGGACAGCCGGGACAAAACGGTAATTGAAGCCCACCATATTCTTAACCCCAGTTGTTTTGGCGACCTCAACCATCTGCCTGGCTTCTTCGGCGGTGCGGGCGATCGGTTTTTCGCACAGGACATGCTTGCCTAACCTCATGGCATAGATGGTCGGTTCCATGTGGATGTTATTGGGACCGCAATTATCGAACAAGTCAATGGTCTTTGCACTACCATCCAACATGTTCTTCCAATCGTCCGGGCATCCTTCACGGAAACCGTAGCGCTTGACGGCTTCGGCAACAGCCTCCTTACCTAGTCCACAGATCACTTCTAGACGCGGGATCGCAGGTGGGGGATACATCATGTAAGGGATCTTCTTATATGCATTAGTGTGTGCCTTGCCCATAAAGGAATAACCGAGCATACCAACCCCGATCTCCGGAATCTCGCCTTTAGCCCTGGCTGCGGACATCGTGGTGAAACCAGTTTCCTCAGTCATGATAACCTCCTTATTTCTTGGCTGTAAATGCAGCATCAAAAGCGACGGAAGAGGGGGTGAAGTCCTGCTTGCGGATCATCTGCAATGCTTCAGGAGCGCCCCAATCCCTATCCATGCCACTATCTTCCCACTCAATGGAGAGTGGCCCTTTGTACCCAATCCGGTTGAGAGCACGCACAATTTGGTCCCACTTCACATCGCCCCGGCCTGGGGAGACGAAATCCCAACCTCGGCGGTTATCGCCGAAATCCAGGTGAGAGGACAGGATGCTGTTGCGACCACTGAGTTGCAAACGCGAGTCTTTCACGTGGACATGCCAGATGCGATCTCCAAAATCGTTGATGAACTCAACTGGGTTAATGAATTGGTGGATAAAGTGACTTGGGTCGAAATTGAATCCAAACGCAGGATGGTTGCCAATGGCATCTAGGGTTCGCCTGGCAGTTACGAGGTCGTAGGCGATTTCAGTCGGGTGAACCTCCAATGCGAACTTGATTCCATTCTTAGCGAAAACATCCATGATCGGTTTCCAGCGGGCCGCAAAATCTGCGTAGCCTTTATTGATATCATCTTGATTTGTTGGGGGGAAGAAATACAGGTTTTTCCACACCGAGCTGCCGGTGAAACCGTTGACGATGCTTACCCCAAATTTTTTGGCGGCAACGGCAGTGTTCTTCAATTCTTCAGCACAGCGTTGGCGGACACCTTCAGGATCACCATCACCCCAAAGACGTGGCGAGAGAACGCGTTTATGCCGTTCGTCAATAGGGTCATCAGCCACACATTGACCGACCAGATGGGTGCTGATCGCAAAGCTCTTCAGATTGTACTTGTTGAGGATATCCCAGCGGCTTTTAATATAGCCATCACTTGCCAGGGCTTTATCCACTTCAAAGTGGTCTCCCCAGCATGCCAGTTCAAGGCCATCGAAGCCCCATTGGCTGACCTTCTTCGCAAGGTCCTCCAGTGTCAGATCAGCCCACTGGCCGGTGAATAATGTAACAGGTCGTCCCATATTTCATACTCCTTTCAAGAAATGTGAATGTAAATGGTTGAGATGAATAACGAGGGTTTCCATTGGTAAATTTATTTATAGTCAGGTAAATGGATCAGTTTTCCACCTTGCATGGCTGATTCATGGGCCAGGATGCCCACTGAAGTCCAGTTCGCTGATTCAAATACATTTGGGAATGGATCACGGTCTTCTACCACAGCTGAGAGGAACTCATTCGCTAGGTGTGGATGTGAACCACCATGCCCGGAGCCTTGTATGAAGGAAAGATGTTTGTTCTCTTCCATATCGTAGACGAACTTGGTTGTGAATTCACGGATTCCTTCTGGAAGGAGATGGGCGTAATCCTTAATTGCGGCGTGTTTTGCCTCTTCGCCGCCAAGGTGAACAACAGGTTCTTCATTGGAAATCAGTTGCCACTCGAAACTCATTTCGCTGCCATAAACATCGAAGCTCTCAATGTATTGGCGGGCAACATCAAATAACGACCTGGTAACTTCAGCGGACAGGTCCGATCCTTTTAGCTTGATATGGGCGGTCTCTACTGCGTAAGGAGAGCCATATTTTGGAATGAGTTGATCTGCGATCTTTCCTGACCCGAAGCAGGATACATACTCCGCCATCGCACCACCCATTGCCATACATGGGCTTACTACATGGGTGGCGTAATGCATGGGCGGAAGACCTTCCCAATACCCTGGCCAACCGTACATATTCTGCTGGTGAGATGCGCGCAAGAATTGGATTTTGCCCAACTTTCCGGTATCACGCAATTCTTTTACAAATAAATACTCCCGTGAATAGATGACCGTCTCCATCATCATGTACTTCTTACCGGAAGCTTTTTGTGCTTCAATGATCTGCCAGCACTCATCTACTGAAGTTGCCATTGGCACCGTACAGGATACATGTTTACCGGCTTTTAAAGCTGCGACACTCATGCGCGCATGTTCGTGGATTGGAGAGTTGATATGAACGATATCGATATTTGGATCCTTGATGAGCTTTTCAAAACTTGTGAAGCGAGCCTTGATACCAAATGCGTCACCGATCTGGTTGAGCTTTTCCTCAGTGCGCTGACAGATCGCATACATATTCGCATAAGGATGGCGTTGGTAAATGGGGATGAACTCTGCCCCAAATCCCAAACCTACAATCGCAACATTCAACTTTTTAACCATATTGCCTCCGTAGATTCAATTCGAAGATGTTACTTCATTAGCTTGTGTAGGAAAACAACGCCATCCGCAGCCAATGCGTCTTGCGATGAGGCCAATGGTCGCCAAATAGCTGCAGCGCGGGCAATAGATTTCACCTTGCTTGTGAATGATTCAATGACCAGTACACCATCAAATCTGATATCTTTCAGTGCTTGCGCCACTTCTTTCCAAGGAACATGTCCAGCACCAGGAGTGCCGCGATTATTCTCATTGCTATGAACCTGGAGCAGTCGGGATCCAACCTTCCGTATAGCATCACCCAATGAATTCTCTTCAATGTTCATGTGGAAAGTATCCAGCATGATCTTGCAGGCTGGGTGATTTACCCGATCGACAAGCTCGATGGCTTGATCTGCTGTAGTGATAAAGCTGGTCTCAAAACGATTCAATGGTTCCAACCCCAGGACTACACCTTTCTTTCCGGCATAATCCGAAAGATCCTTTAATATATCAACCAGGATCTTCATGTCGTGTTCTCGTTCTTCAGCTGTTTGCTGCCAGGTGCGCCCTACAGCGGAGTAAAAAGGTCCGACTAGATTCTTGCCTTTGACCAGCGAAAGTCCATCAATACTGGCTTTTAGATAATCAACTCCATTCTGGCGAACTTTAGGATCGGGATCGATCAAATCGCGGTCAGGACTCATCGCCGCGCAGAAACTGATACTAGAGATTCCCGCCTTCTTAATGATTTCACCACACTTTTTAAAATCAAGCGTTTTTGGATCATCGATGGGAATCTCAATATGGTCAAAACCCATTTTGGCGATCTTGGGTGCTAAAACTGCCAATTCCTCCGTGGTCAACGGAGCGGTCCAAATCCAGGTATTTACACCGAATTTCATAGCGCACTCTCCTTATTGAAATTAGGACTGAAGGCGTTCTCCGTTCAGTCCAAAATAGTGGATATGTTCAGAGGCAATATTAAATTTCAACACGTCTCCAAGACGATAAGAGCTAATTCCCGGAACCAGGCTCAGGAAGGTACGCTGACCTGATTGAATGTGGAGGATCGTTTCAACACCAAGTGGTTCAGCTAGTACAAGGTGACCGGTAAATATGCCATTCGCATCAGGCTTGACATTCTCAGGACGAATTCCCAACAATAATTCCGCAGGCAACTTTACCCCACTTTGAACAGGCAGGTTTACGTCACTATCAGTGATGGAGACGGTATCCTCCTCCTGTCGGGCAGTGTACAGATTGATGCGTGGTGAGCCAACCAATTGAGCAACAAATGTCGACGCTGGTCGGTCGTAGATATCTTCAGGTGTGCCAATCTGAATGATTCGCCCCTCGTTCAATACAGCAATGCGGTCGGCCATGGTCAATGCCTCGATCTGATCATGGGTCACAAATAGCGTCGTACTTCCCTGGGTTTTCTGTAAGTGTTGTAATTCAATCCGCAATGCTTCACGCAACTTAGCATCCAGGTTGGAAAGTGGTTCGTCCATCAGGAAGACACGCGGCGAGCGGACGATAGCCCGCCCGATGGAGACGCGCTGCATTTCTCCGCCCGAGAGATTGGCTGTCTTGCGTTTAAGCAGGTGGGAAATGCGTAACTTCTCGGCAGTCTCTTCCACTTTTTTTCGGATCTCCTCTGCAGATGTGCGCCGTAAAGGTGAACGCAAGGGAAAAGCCAGATTGTCATAGACGGACATGGTTGGGTAGAGTGAGTATTGCTGGAACACGAGGGCAACATCGCGATCAGAGGGTGCCAGCTCATTCATTCCCTCACCATCAAATAGCACAGAACCCGCATCCTGGTGCTCCAAACCGGCGATCACTCGCAATGTGGTCGTTTTTCCCGCACCAGTGGGGCCCAACAGCACGAAAAATTCTGCGTCTTTGACATCAAAGGAAATATCATCCAGCGCTGTTACGCCTGGAAAGAATTTACTAATGTGTTGAAGTTCTACGTGACTCATTGGGTCACCTCTGGTTGGATGGCCGCTTCAGTATTGAGGCTAAAAAAGCGTACCATTTGTGGGTTGATGTCAAAATGAACCAAGCTATCAATGGGATATGGGATCAACCGGTCTGTACGGATATGGATAATTTCGTCCTCATTGATGGTTAAGTGGAGTACTGCAGACGAACCCTGCATCTCGCTGGCATAAACTTTTCCAACCAATTTCCCGAGATCATCGATCTGGGCAGCCTCGGGGCGAAAGCCGATGACGAGATCGCTCCCACCATCCAGTCCTTTCTTAATCGCACCTTGCCACCCTTGTGGCACGGCATAACGATTATCCAGGCCTGCCATCTGAACAACCCCATCAGCGTACTTTCCATTAACAAGGTTCATGCCAGGGCTGCCAATAAATCTTGCGACAAACAGGTTTGATGGATCATTGTAAACTTCAGCCGGTGTACCAATTTGCTGGATCTGAGCCTCAGACATTACTACGATGCGGTCACCCATTGCCATGGCTTCGATTTGGTCATGGGTAACGTAAACTGTGGTGGCATGTTGAAGAACATGCAGGCGTTTAATCTCGGAGCGCATCGTCTCGCGGAAGTCAGCATCGAGAGCACCCAGGGGTTCATCCATTAAAAAAGCTGCCGGGTGGCGCACCAGGGCGCGTGCCAGCGCAACGCGCTGCTGATCACCACCGCTCAATTGTCCTGGACGCGCCTTGAGCAAATGTTCAATCCGAAGTAACTTCACCACCTCGTTGACGCGTTTTTCAACAGTCTCGCGTGATTCCCCCTGAGCCTGAAGAGGAAAAGCGATGTTTTTCCAAGCCGACAGATGTGGGTAAAGCGCATAGAATTGAAATACGAAGGCAATATCCCGCTCACTGGGATGTAGCCAGGTTACATTCCGTTCATTAAGCCAAATCGTCCCTCCAGAGACTGTCTCCAGTCCAGAGATCATACGCAAAGTGGTGGTCTTGCCGCACCCGGATGGACCAAGCAGGACGATAAATTCTCCATCCTGAATGGTTAGGTCCAGTGGCTTTACCGCATGCAAATCACCAAATTTCTTTTCTACTTGCCGAAGTTCAATCGTGGCCATAATCGTTTCCCATTTTATTCGGATTGTTTACTTGCGGACTGCGCCAAAGGTGACGCCACGCAGCAAGTAATCACGCAGAGCAAACGTGACAATTGCCACAGGGATTAGGAAGCCGAGGCTGCCAGCGGCAATCGCTGACCATTCCAATCCTCCGCTCCCAAGCATGGTGGCGATACTGGGTGGAGCGGTGCGGGCTTTCTCACTGGTGAGCATGAGTGCAAACGCGTACTCATTCCAGGCAAAGATCAGGCAAAAAACGGTCGTCGCCGCGATCCCATTCACAGCCTGGGGCAATACGACCCTAAAGAAAGCTTGTAGGCGTGTATAACCATCTACCAGGGCAGCCTCTTCGTATTCAATTGGTATCTCGTCGATGAAACCTTTAAGCAACCAGACCGAAAACGAGAGGTTAAAAACGGTATAAAGAATGATCATCCCAATATGCGTATCATTCCATCCTAACAACTTATACAACAGGAAAAGCGGGATGGTCACAACCACCCCCGGCAGCATACGGGTGCTAAGAATAAAGAATAATAGATCGTCTTTCCCTGCAATTTTAAAGCGACTGAAAGCATACGCGGCAAACAGCCCCAGTATCACCGAAAGGATCGTCGAAGTTCCCGCGATGATCATTGAGTTCTTCAAGCGGCCCACGTAGTCACTGGGTCCATTGATTTTTTGCCCGACGCTGAGTGCGAGTTTTTGCCAGTAATTTAGATCCCCAGGATTGGCTCGCTCAGCTGCTAGGTTGGAAGTATTTAGGATAGAACGATCTGTAAACAGGTAAAGGAATCCCTCCAGGGTAGGACTAAAGAACACCTTGGGGGGTGGAGTGACGATATCAGCGCGAGACTTGAAAGCAGTCATGATCATCACTAAGACAGGGATGATCATGATGAAGGTCACGATCACGGTAAGGATCACCCGTATGGTTTTTCCCCATTTGGCACGCGGGTGCACCCTGTCAACACGAGTTGGTTCGACAACCGGTGTTCGGGGTCCAGTTTCTTCAAAGGAAGCCATGAGTTAACCCTCCCCTTTGCTTTTATTGAGGTACTTGATATACAGGTTACTTATTGCAATGATGATGATCAGGATTATGTATGCCAACGCACTTCCATAACCAGTGCGGAATTGTCCCAAGAAAGCTATCCGGTAGAGGTCGACTGAAATAAGCTCAGTCTGGACACCAGGTCCGCCACCGGTCATACCCATCACCAAGTCAAACGATTTAAACGCCTCGATGGTTCGAAATAGGACCGCGATCAATAATAACGGCGCTACCTGCGGCAAGGTGATGCGCCAGAATTGGAACCACGAACTCGCCCGGTCAACCGCTGCGGCTTCGTACAGGTAGTCGGGAATCGCCTTCAAACCCGAGAGCACCAGCAGCATCACAAACGGCGCCCACATCCAAACATCCACGATCACCACGGCAATAAGTGCCAGGCCAGGCACCGGATGACCGGCAAAACGGCTTGCCAGCCAATCGGGGGATAAGGATGGGTCACTGAAGCCAAGCAGTGCATTGAAGAAACCGAAGGTGGGGTTATACATCAGTTTCCAGAATAAACCAACCACTACCGGTGAGATCATCATCGGGATCAGGATCAACGTGGTTAAGATCCCACCGCCCTTGAATTTTTCACGTACCAGCATTGCAAGTCCAAAACCTACAAGAACCTGCATGCTGACCGACATCAAGGCATAACGCCCTGTGGTGGCGAAATATTGCCATAAATTCTTATCATTTAGGATAGTACTAAAGTTTTGGAAGGCGATCCATAATGGTGCTTTTTGTGCAATTGCGGAGTAATTGGTGAAACCAAGATACAGGCTATAAAACAACGGGAAGACGTTCATCAAGATCAGGAGCAGTAATGTCGGCCAGACGAACAGGTTAACGATCGCCTGATTGCTGAGATGACGCTGGCGCACATTGGCACTTGGACCTTTCAATTGAGATTCACTCACTGACATAATCCTGCCTCTTTCTTGGCGGCTTTTATTGGGGAGGCGGCAACAGCCGCCTCCCCATTTAAATTATGGAGCGGTTACTTTAGTAGCAAACTCGACTTATGGGATGACCCCATCTGCTTTCAATGCCGTCGTCTGCTCCGCCGCTATATTATCCAGAGCCTCTTTAGCCGTGCCCTCGCCTCCAACAACAAAGGCGCTTAGGTAATTCTGCGAAGGTGTTAGCAGCGCCGCGTAGGTTGGGATGTTCCAGAAGTCCATCACGAAGGTCATGGTCTCGGAAAAAGCCGGGTTGTATGGAGCCGCTGTCATGAACGCATCGGTCTTGAGGACGTTGCTATTACAGCTATAACCGCCAAGAGCAGCCCATTTTGCCTGGATGTCCTCTTGTGCGAACCACTTGATGAAATCAAGTGATGCCTGCTGCTGCTCTGGGGTGACGAAGGAGATGACACTCAAGCCCTGGCCACCAAGGGCAGCCTTGCGAACTCCGGTGGGACCAGCGGGATTAGCGAAGAAACCGGTGACATCCGCGAATGGGTTGGTGCTCGGGTTGGCCAACGCTGGGAAGAAGGCGAAGTAGTTCATGGTCATTGCCACCTGACCACCAATGAAGGCATCATTGGTTTCCGTGTAGAAGGCGTTATTCAGCCCAGGTGCCTGGCAGCAATCATACAGGTCACGATAGTACTGCAAAGCATCGATGGATTCTTGTGAGTTGACCACACCTTCGACGGTATTGTCCGGGTTCTGCCACTTAGCGCCATAAGAGAACATGACGTTCTCAAAACCCATCGTAATAGCGTCATAATCTTTCTGGGTGTAAATCGCCACACCGTTCATACTTTTATCCGGTTTGGTGAAGAACTTGGCAATGTCCATCAGCTGCGCCCAGGTGGTGGGCACTGCGAGATCATAGCCATATTGGGTTTTGAAGGCAGCCATATTGGCAGGGTCCTCGAAGAGATCCTTGCGATAGGCCCAGCCATCAGCATCGCCTTCAGTCGGGTACGCGTAATATTTGCCAGAACCGGCTGGATATTCGCCATAGTATTGCAGCGTGGCGGGGGTGACGGACTTGTCGATCCCGTTGTTTTTCATGTAACTGGTCAGGTCAACATAGTATCCCGCGGTTGCACCCTGGCCAATCCACTGGCTGTCTCCAACAACCATGTCCCACTCGGTACCGCCAGCAGCCATGGCAACATTGAAGCGGTCACCAAATGAGCCCCATGGTTCCTGCACCACGGTCACTTTAATGCCGGTTTCCTGCTCGTACAAAGCGCCGATCTGTTGCAGGTAGTCAGCTGGGGACCACTGCGCCCACAGGATAGTCAGTTCCGTTACGCCTGGTACACCAAGACTGGGCGGTTGTGTCGGTTCAGCAGCTGGTGGTAGTGTTGCTTCAGCGACGGGGGGTTTAGTTGCTTCAACGACGGCAGGTTGGGTTGTCGCTGCAGGGCCGCAAGCTGATACAACCATAACCATGATGATCGTCAGTGCAAATGCATATTTCTTAAACATGTTTTATTTTCTCCTCTTGAAATTTGAAAGGGATTTCATAACAATGATAGGTAGTCCATTCGTTTATTTTTGTCGTCCACCTCCTTATGGATAAACTCCATGTCACTTTGTTTGTGGCTGTAATGATCCAATGTAGCCCCAAAAAATGAAATTGGCTCATGCAGCTAGGGCGCCCACAATATCAGGCTGTGCCAGAATCGCTTGGTAAACTACTGCCACGCCCCCCATTACGCAGGCATCAGAACCATGCTTGGCTAACACTAACTTCATGGCTTCTCGATTCCATTTCAAGGCGCGTTGATCCAATTCCTTTTCGATGACAGGCATCAAGAATTCGCCCGCCAGGCTCAGGAGACCACCAAATACAACCAATTCAGGATTCAGGACGTTCACAAGGGAGGCAATACCAATTCCAAGATGACGTCCAATGATCTGCAATGCATCCAGGGCTACAGTGTCACCAGCACGAGCTGCCTCTACAATTAATGGTACAGTCAAAGAAGCCCGCCTGCCGCCGGTAATTTCAGACAGTTTGCTAACCTCACCCTGGTCAACCCGTCTCCACACGTGACCAAAAAGTGCCTGCTGACTCACCTGGGTCTCCCAGCAACCCTGGTTTCCACATTTACAGATTTCTCCATCAGGATCCATTGTCATGTGGCCGAATTCAGCGCCAACACCGGTCACCCCACTGAACACCCGACCACCATGCACAATCCCCCCGCCTAAGCCAATTCCAGTGGCACTTATATACATTACCTCATCATAACCTTGCGCTGCACCAAAGTAGCGCTCACCCAGGGCGGCGATATTGGCCTCGTTGTCCACAAACAAGGGAGCATTAAATGACTCCTTTAATATGGCCCGTACTGGCAGATCTTTCCATCCCAGGTTGGGTGCAAACAGCAACGTCCCGGTCGCCTGATCAACTAATCCGTGTACCCCAACTGCCACCCCAAGCAGCATGCCACATACAGGGCTCCCTACCTCAATCGCTTGATGTAAAATGGCCAGGGCACGGTCGAGGATCGCACGCTGGCCAATAGTTGGATCAATATGCTCTTCGTGACGCCAAATGATCTTAGGGGAAAAGTCCGTGCAAATGACTAAGATAAAATCCACCCCAATTTCGCAGCTAACGATAAACCCCACGGCCGGATCTAGTTTCAGCAATACAGCGGGGCGCCCTGTATTTTGTGAAGTGAGACCAATTTCTTGCACAAATTGGCGTTCGATCAATTCATTTACCAGGCTGGAAACTGTGGTCTTGTTTAGACCTGTTGCTTCTGCCAGCGCGGCACGTGAGATTGGTGCGTACGTGCGCAGATGATTCATGATCACTGAAAGGTTGATTTCACGTACAAGTGATTGATCACCGGTGCGATAGTGGTTTGTCGAGGCCATGTTGGTTCCAGTGTATCAATTATGGGGTATGCAATTAATTTTAGAATATAGTTGGTCGTATCAACAAACTAATTGTACAAGAGAATCGAAAAAAGTCAAGTGCTAATCGATTTTTTTAATGATAATTAGGAGTTTGATCGCGCTGGGAATCATAATTTGGGTGGTGATGTAATATTGATTGACAATCATCCAAGAGGATGGTATTGTATGAACGTTGAGAATTTCCACAGGAGGACTGCACCTTAACCAGTCGTTTTCAAGCTTAAGAGCAGCAGTTCCATCCATAAACTTTTCCCTATGAGAGGAGATTAATCCATGATCAAGATTGGAATCAACACTGACAACTGGCGGCACGCGGACAAGCCAATCGACTATTGCTTCGAGAAAATAATCAAGCAAGGTGTGGATTATTGCGAACTTGAAGCTGTAGGCGGCACCGAGTTCTTCACAGGCCTCGGCTTTGCACCTTTCATCCCGTTGGACAGCGATCCGTTGGAACTACGCAAGACACTCGACCGGTTTGGTTTGAAGGTCTCGGAGTTCGACGTTTCCTTCCCCATCAACCGTTGGGAGTGCATTGACTTCATCCGCCGGGGCATTATCTTCGCTGGTCTACTCGGCTGCCCGAGGGTGGATACCACCGACGGCCAGCATAAACTTCCAGGCCTCTCTGACAAAGAACAACTCGATCGCATCCGCTACCATTTGTCTCAATGCGTCCCTGTCGCAGAGAATCACAAGGTAATCTTGAATGTGGAACCGCACGGCCCCTTCACCAATGATGTGGAATTTCTACTGGGGATCGTCGAGCCATTCCAGTCTGAGTACGTTCAGATAAACTTCGATACCGGCAACACTTTCATCGCCGGCAACGACCCACTCACATTCCTGAAAGACGTGCGCAAGTACGTTAACCATGTCCACGTAAAGGATGTCAGCAAGGGTTTGGCTGATGCTGTAAGAGGCAAGGAGACCGGTATCTCGGCCTCGGTGGTGCCCATCGGGCAGGGAGTCAACGCCCCCAACATCGCCGGGTGCATCCAGTATCTCAAGCAAACGAATTGGGATGGTGTCCTCTCCATCGAGAGCGACGGCGAAGAGAACATCCAGCCCTCGGTCGAGTGGCTGCGGAAACAGGTCGGATAAGGAGATCCAAGCCATGAGCGGAAAAACCATCGTAGTGCTTGCGACTCTGGATACGAAGGGACGCGAAGCACAGTATTTGCGCGAGCAGATTGAGAAGTTTAGCGACAAGGCACTGGTGGTGGATACGGGCGTGACTGGCACTCCCGGTGCGCACCCAGATGTCACCCGTGAGCAAGTAGCCGAGGCGGGCGGGTTGTCACTGGCTAAAATCTTGGAACAACCGTCACGTGATGTTGCCGCGCCAGTGATGGCAGAAGGTGCGACAAAGATCATAACCCGGCTGGCGGATGAAGGTAAGGTCCACGGTATTGTGGCGATGGGCGGGACGCAAGGGACCACTCTCAGCACCCGCGTGATGCGCGCTCTCCCATATGGCTTCCCCAAAGTGATGGTGTCCACCATGGCTTCCGGTAACGTTGCCCCTTGGGTGGACATCCGCGACATTACCATGATGTTCTCGGTCACCGATATCATGGGGTTGAATCCGGTGATGCGTAAGATTCTCGCCAACGCCGCTGGCGCAGTGTGCGGAATGGCCGGAGTGGATGTGAAATTGGAGCGAAGTGAAAAACCACTCGTGGCCATCACCACTGTTGGCATCACCACCCTGGGCGCAATGAAAGCTGCTGAGGTGTTGGAGGCTGCTGGCTTTGAGACCATCATCTTCCACGCCATCGGACCCGGTGGACGCGCCATGGAGCAAATGATGAAAGAAGGTCTCATCGGTGCGGTGCTGGATTACTCCACCATCGAGGTTTCCAACGAGATGTTCCATGCCCTATTGGCGGGCGGTCCCGATCGGTTGACCACTGCAGGAAAACTCGGCTTGCCACAATTACTCTGCCCAGGCGCGATAGAAGTGCTGGTATACAATGAGCCGGAAACTGTGCCCTCGCCCTACAACACGCGTACCCTCATCCGGCACAGCCCACAGATCACCGATGTTCGTCTGAACAAAGAGGAGATGGCGAAGGTGGGCACAGAAGTAGCCCGCCGCCTGCAATACACGCGAGGTGATGCCATCTTCCTGATCCCAACCGCTGGCTACGATAGTTACGCTGTGAAAGGCATGGGATTCTATGACCCCCAGGCTGATGCGGCGTTCGTAGAAGCGTTGAAGAAGGACCTGCCGAAAACCATCCGCATCGTCGAGCGGGATACATACATCGAAGATCCGGCATTTGCAGTTGAAGCCGCTCAAATGCTGATTGAGTTAATCCAGACCAAGAATTAGGAGGATGATATGGCAAAAAGATACACCCGCCAACAGTTCCTTGAACGCCTCTGGGGTGAGGTCAAACGTGGCAAGCCATTAGTAATGACCGGCGCTGGCAATGGCATCGCAGCAAAGTTCATCGAGCGCGGAGGTGTGGATATCCTTGGTGTGTATAACACGGGCTACTTCCGCATGCAGGGTTACGGTTCACTGGCTGGTATGTTGCCTATGGCTGACGCCAACGAAATGGTCTATCAGATCGGTAAGCGGGAGATTCTACCGCAGGTTAAAGAAACACCGGTTATCGCTGGTTTGAATGGCGTGGACGTTCTACGCGACATGCGGATATTCCTCGAAGATATTCGGCACATCGGCTTCTCAGGTGTGCATAATTTCCCGACTGTGGCATGGTTCGATGGTGATTTCCGCAAAACGCTGGAGGGCACCGGGTTGGGCTATCAGCACGAGATTGACATGCTCAATTATGCCCATGAGTTGGACCTGCTGGCCATCGGCTACGCTTTCAATGAGGTGGACGCTGAACGGCTGATGCGTGATGCCGCGCCAGATATCTTCATCTATCATGCCGGCATCACGCGCGGCGGCTCCACCGGCTACAGCGCCAGCCAGGGGCTGGAAGACATGGCGAAGCGCAGTCAGTCGCACTATGCCCTCGCCCGGAAGCTGAAACCTGATGTAATCCTGCTGGCACACGGCGCAGCGCTTGTAAACAAGGAAGACGCACAATATATGCTCGACCACACCGACTGCCATGGAATTCAGTTAGGATCGAGCATCGAGCGTATGGCAGTAGAAGTACCGCTGCAGGAACGCGCTGCCTCGTTCAAGGCTGTTCACTATCCGGAGGGTGTGAAACGCTGGTGAGTGTGAATCTGCGCGTCGTATTCTTTGGAAACTCGCAAAGCTTTTTCAGCAACCGGTTCTTCTTTCCTCTACTCGACGCGCCTTGCGATCTGGTGGGAGTGGTGGATGTGCCCCCTGTAAAGCAGCAATCCACCAATCCCTGGACCGCCACCTGTCTCCCTAATTTCGTCGATGAAGCGCGCAGGCGGGGAACACCGGCCTTTGAGCCGTTCAATCCCAACACACCCGACTTCATAGGAAATCTCACTACCTTTTCCCCCGATCTGTTCCTTGCAGCAGGATACATGTTCCTGCTTAAACTACCGCTGCTCTCCATTCCTCGCATCGTCGCGGTAAATTTCCACGCCTCGCTCTTGCCCTCCTATCGCGGCAAGCACCCGGTGTTCTGGGCACTACGAAATGGGGAGCGCCTTGCCGGTCTCACCGCGCATGTAATGGATCCGCATTTCGATACCGGTGACATTCTGTATCAAGTGCGGGTGCGCACCCGCAAGAGTGATTCGGTGAGCTCGTTTTACGACCGCATCATCGAGAAGGGCGTGCCGCTGGTTCCCCGTTTGATCGCAGACATTGTGCATGGTTCATTGCACCGTATTCCACAACCGGAGACCGGTGCATCTTATTTCTCCTCATTTAGCGACGAAGACTTCCACCTCGACTGGTCTCACTCTGCGAAGAGTCTCCGCCGCTGGATACGGACCTCACCAGGAGAATGCTGGCAGATGGTGGGAAACCGACGCGTGTATTTCATGGATGCAGAAGTCATTCATTACCCTGGCGCGATGATTCCCGGTGAATTGATCCATTTGGGAAGATACTCAGTCACGCTGGCAACAGGCGAGGACGCGCTGGCAGTGCATTGGGTACGACCCGAGGGTGGGGAAAAACGTTCGCTTTTACAATTATGCGCGGAACTGGGGTTTAAGGTAGGAGACGTATTTTAGTTGGATGATGGATAATGCCGCTTGCTTCTTTTGCTGAG
>Ga0153916_10000894_pt1 | contig 20737 bp, 24 predicted proteins | sample Opewatmetagenome_FD_109642 | JGI IMG/M metagenome (GOLD analysis project Ga0153916, IMG submission 109642) | Freshwater wetland microbial communities from Ohio, USA - Open water 3 Core 3 Depth 4 metaG | ecosystem: Environmental > Aquatic > Freshwater > Wetlands | place: USA: Ohio, Lake Erie...
GCGAGCACCAGGAGCGGCCCGTTGCCGTGCTCGACCGCCGCGCGCTGGTGCGGGTTGAGGGCAAGCCTGGTCATGCCGCGTGGAGCGGAATCTCGATCTCGAACTCCGTCCCGGCGGGGGGCGCGCCGAGGGTCAGCCGACCGTGGTGGATGTCCTCGACGATACGCCGGGCGAGCGCCAGTCCGATGCCCCACCCGCCCTGCTTGGTGGTCACACCGGGCTCGAACAGCCGGCCGCGGACCTCGGCGGCGATGCCCGGGCCGTCGTCGTGCACCGCGACCCGGGCGCGCCGGTAGTCCCCGCTCACCCGGATCGAGATCGTTCCGCCACGCCCGCTCAGGGCGTCGATCGCGTTGCGTACCAGCGCCTCCAGCGCCCACTCGAGCAGCACGGGGTCGCCCGCGACGAACGGCCCGGCGCTCGGCGCCCGGACGTCGATCGTCACCTGGTGCGCGTGCCGCGGCAGCCGCGGCCGGAAGTACGCGACCACGCGCTCGACCACGGCCCCCAGCGCGACTTGCTCTGGCCGCGTGGGCCGGCCGATGCGCTCGAATCGCTGCGCCACCCGGTGCAACCGGTCGAGGTCGGCGAGCAGGTGCCCCGCGATCTCCCCGGTGTGGCCCTCGCGCTCGAGCAGGCGATCCACCCAGGCGTTTGCGCTCATCAGTGGCGTGCCGAGCTGGTGGGCCGATTCCCGCGCCATCGCCACCCACAGCCGGTCGCGGTCCCGATGCACCGCCGTGCGGTACGCCCACACCCCGGCGGCGACGGCGCTCACGAGCAGGGCGAGCTGCAGGATGCCCAGCAGCCTGAGGCGCTGACCGATGGGCAGCGGGCCGTAGTGGATGCTGCCGAGGCCCGGCACGACGATCGGCGGATTGACCCGATCCAGCTCGGCGACGAACACGGCGATGCGCGGGTCGTCGGGCGGCACGGTGAACGGCAGGTTGGCCGTGTGAGCGGGCTGTCCGGCGCTGTCCGTGATCACGGCGGGGAGGCCCGTCTGCCTGATTTCCTCCACCACCTGCAGCAGGGCCTCGGTCTGGGCGCCGGCGGCCGTGTCGCCAAGCGCGGCGATCACCCGCCCGTAGATGCGGGAGGCCTGCGCGGCCTCCGTGCGCAGGTAGCGTGACAGGTTCCATGCCTGCCACAAGGAAACCCCGCTCAGCAGGATCACCAGTCCGAGCACGACCTCGGGACCAAGACGCCGCGCCTCCCGCAGGACGTTGAGGCTCAATCGGCGGCCAGGCGGTCGGTGCCCAGATACGGGGCCAGCGCCTCCGGGATGCGCACCGAACCGTCCTCCTGCTGGTTGTTCTCGAGCAGCGCGATGATCGTGCGCGGAAACGCCACGCCCGATGCGTTCAGCGTATGCACGAAATCTGGCCTAGCTCCGGGGCGAGCGCGGTACCGAATGTTCGCGCGGCGTGCCTGAAAGTCCGTGAACGTGCTGGCGCTTGAGACTTCGAGCCACGTCCCGACGCCGCCCGCCCACGCCTCCAGGTCGTAGGTCTTGGCGCTGGCGAAGCCGATGTCGCCGCTCGCCAGCAACACGACGCGGTAGGGAATCCCCAGGCGCTGCAGCACCGCCTCGGCGTGGCCCAGCAACTTCTCGTGCTCGGCGGGGGAATCCTCCGGGCGGGTGAACCGCACCAGCTCGACCTTGTCGAACTGGTGCACGCGGATCAGCCCCCGCGTGTCCTTGCCGTGCGCCCCCGCCTCGCGCCGGAAACAGGGGGTGTAGGCGGCGTAGCCGATCGGCAGGCGGTCCCCGGCGAGGATCTCGTCGCGGTGGATGTTGGTGACCGGAACCTCGGCCGTCGGGATCAGGTAGAGCCCGTCGGTCGTGACGTACATGTTGCTTTCCTTGTCCGGCAGCTGCCCCGTCCCCCGGGCCGTGTCGGCGTTCACCAGCAGCGGCGGCGCGATCTCGACGTAGCCGTGCTCCCGGGTGTGCAGGTCGAGCATGAAGTTGACGAGCGCGCGGACGAGGCGCGCCCCCCGCCCCGTGAACAGCGGGAACCCGGAGCCCGCGATCTTGGCGCCCGCCGGCAGGTCGAGCAATCCGAGCGTCGCGCCCAGCTCCCAGTGGGGCCTCGGCGCGAAGCCGAACTGCGGCACCTCCCCCCACGAGCGCACCACGCGGTTGGCGGAGGCGTCGCCGGTCGGAATCTCGGCCTGCGGCAGGTTGGGGATCTGCAGCAGCAGATCCTCGAGCGCGCGCTCTGTGGCGGCGATCTGCTCGTCGTCCCGCTTCACCCGGTCGGCCAGCACCTTGAGCTGCTCCAGCAGCTCGGTGGGATGCTCGCCCGCCTTCTTGCGGAGCCCCACCTCGTGGGACTGCTGGTTGCGCTGCGCCTTCAGCTGCTCCGTCGTCGCCAGCAGCTCGCGCCGGCGTCGATCGAGCGCGACGATGGCGTCGATTGCCGCGGCGGCGTCCGGTGCGCGACGCGCGAGCGCCGCCCGCACGGCGTCAGGCGCTTCGCGAATCTGGCGTATGTCGATCACGGCTACTGAGTGGGCAGCCCCGGTTCGAGTCCCCGGTACCCGCAATTCTGGTCCACCAGAAACTCGAGGGTGACTGACCGCGCCTGACGATCAATCGCGAGCACGTGGAACTTCCCGTAGCGGGGCAGCGAGCTGGAGAGGGTGCAGAGCGACGAGCTCGCGCGCGACCGGGCGACGAACACCGCGCCCTCGTCGACGATGAGCAGGCTGTCGGACACGTAGCCGTCGAGCGGCGCGGACAGCACATCGGCGAACGCCTGGTCCGAGCGCAGCAGGCCAGGCGTCCCAATGAGGCCGAGCATGCCGGCGGGCCACAGGGTCGCAGTGCCGGCGGTGTCGAGGTCGAACGCGAAATCCAGCGGGTAGTCCCGATCGGTGCGCACCGCCGTCCCGCTCACGACGTCGAAGCCGCTCGGCAGATGGATCGACGTGCCGCTGAGCGCGTAGAGAGTGGTGGTGTCCACCAGATTCTCGATCCGTGGCGGCGGCAGCGTCGTGCCCGTTCCGCACGCCACCAGCGCCGGTACGGCGAGCAGTGCGACACGCGAGAAGAGTCGATGTACCAATGAGATAGCCCGCATTCAGCGTGGCAGAAGCTTAGCCGTCGCCAGAGGGGCGGTCAACCTCCGGGATTCGCTTGACTTCACTCGGGGCGCCATCTAGCTTGGCGCGCATGCCGACCATTCGTGACGTCGTTCAGGCGCTGGCCCACCGCCGCGGCATCAGGGCAGCGATCGTGCTCGGTCGGGATGGCCTGCCGATCGACTCGGCGGTCCGCGACGGACTGGATTCGGACGGCGTCGCGGCGCTGATTCCACCGATCGTGTCGGCATGCGTGCAGTTGGGCGGTGCGACGGATTGCGGCGACTTCGGGGCGAGCGCCGTCGAATTCGCCGGTGGCATGGCCGTGGTGACCGCGATTACTCCCGAGATCCTACTCGCGCTGGTCGCCGAGCCCGAGACCAACCTCGGCGGCCTGCTGTACGAGCTGCGCAAGCACCGCTCCGCGATCGCCGGACTGCTGTGAGGCGTCCCTGGGGGGCGTGAGGCGGTGAGTCGCTGGGCGGCCGTCCTCGCGGGTGGATCGGGCACGAGGTTCTGGCCGCTCTCCTCCCCGTCGCGTCCCAAGCAGCTGCTGCCGTTGGCCGGCAGCGCTCCCCTGCTGGTCGAGGCCGTGCGCCGGCTCGATGGTCTGATCCCGCCCGATCACATCGTCGTAGTGACTGGCGCGGCCCTGCTCGCGGCGACCCGACGGCTGCTCCCCGAGCTCCCCGAACACCACGTCCTGGCCGAGCCGCGCGCCGCGTCGACGGGACCCGCGCTCACGTGGGCCACGGCGGTGGTCCAGCGGGAGGACCCGGGCGCGGTGGTGCTTGCGCTGCACGCCGACTGGTGGGTTGGAGACGCGGTCGCGTTCCGGCAGGCGGCGGCGCGCGCGCTGGATGCCGCCACGCGGCACGACGCGCTGGTCACGGTCGGCATCGTGCCGACCAGGCCGGACGTGGGATACGGCTACATCGAGCGCGGGGCGCAGCTCGAGGCGGACGTCTGGGCCGTGGCTCGCTTCACCGAGAAGCCCGATGCCCGGCGGGCCGCCGAGCTGATTGCGGCAGGCGCGCTGTGGAACAGCGGGCTGTTCGCGTGGAGCGCGGCGCGGTTCTTCGCGGAGGCCGAGGCCCACGCCCCGGAAATCGCGCGGCACCTCCCGCTGCTCGCCGCCGGCGATGTCGCGGGCTTCTTCCGGGTCGTGCGCCCCGTGGCCGTGGACGTGTCGCATTTCGAGCGCAGCCGGCGGGTGGTGGTCGTACCGGGGAACTTCCCGTGGGATGATGTCGGTACCTGGGCGGCCCTTGCGCGGGTGCGAGCCGCGCCCGACGGCAATGTCGTCGTCGGCAAGGCAACCGTGCGCGACAGCGCCGACTGCGTCGTCTGGGGCGAGGATGGGCCGGTGGTCGTGGACGGCGTGCGCGACCTCGTCGTCGTGCGGGCCAATGGTCGGGTGCTGGTCACCACGCGCGAACGGGCCGGGCGGCTCAAGGATCTGCTCGAGTCGCTCCCTCCCGCCGTGCGCGAGCTGCCGTAGGAAGGGAGACGATGTCCGATCTCTATCTGATCGAGCCTGCCCTGTCTCACGTGTGGGCCCCGTTCCAGGTGAGCCGCCCGGTCGCGGAGCTGCGCGCGGGGGCCTGGTTGATCCGCGAGCGCTGGGAGGCCGTGGCCGGGGGCGAAACCCGCGCCGTGTTCGGGCCGGCGCACCTCACGGCGTTCGTGGAAGACGGCGCCGCCCCGGTGCGCGCGCAGGCCCCGGTGGTGGGTCCTGCGCTGGTCGGCCGATCGGACTTCGCGCCCTCGGGGATCGCCCCGGAGCTGCCGGTGCGCCCCGCGCGCCTGATCAACGACGAGGTGGTCGTGGGGTGGTGGGTCCCCGAGGGCGTGACCTGGCCCGCGGACGCCGCGTTCCCCGACGCGGTCGACATCGAGGGGGCGCTGCTGCACGGCGCGTTCGATCTCGTGACGGCGCTGGAGGATCTCCTGGCGGGGGACGTCGCCGACTTCCTGCACGAGCGCGGCGACGCGGTGCCGGATGCTTCCGTCGTGATCGGGGATCCGGAGGACGTCATCCTGCTGGGGGGTGTCGTCGAGCCGGGGGTCGTGTTCGACGTCCGCAGCGGCGCGGTCGTGATCGAGCAGCATGCCTACGTGCGGCACGGCACGCGCCTGGAGGGGCCGGTCTACGTGGGGGCCGGCAGCGAGATCCTGGGCGGCGCGATCCGCGCATCGGCGTTTGGGCCACGCTGCAAAGTACGAGGCGAGATCAGCGCGTCGGTGTTCGTGGGGTACGGCAACAAGGCGCACGACGGATTCCTCGGCCACTCCGTCGTGGGCCGCTGGGTCAACCTCGGCGCCGGCACCACCACTTCAGACCTCAAGAACACGTACGGCCCCGTGCGGCTTGAGATCGGCGGCGAGCGGATCGAGTCCGGCCGCCAGTTGCTCGGCACGCTGATCGGGGATCACGCCAAGACGGCGATCGGCACGCTGCTCCCGACGGGGGCCGTGATCGGGGTCGCGGCGAACGTCTTCGGCGCGGCGAATGCGGTGAAGACCACGGCCCCGTTCGCCTGGGGGACCGGCGGCGAGCGGATGACGCTCGACGGCTTCCTGACCGTGGCGCGGCGGGTCATGCCGCGGCGTGGGGTCGAGGTGACGGACGAGGTCGTCGCCATGCTCACCGCCGTCTATCGGCAGGCGACCGGCACGTGAAGCTCGCGGTGCTGGGCTCGGGCAGCCGGGGCAACGCGATCGCGGTGTGCGCCGGAGGGCAGACGCTGCTGATCGATGCCGGGTTCGGTCCCCGGTCCCTCGCGCGCCGGGCGGAGGTCGCCGGCATCCCCCTCACGCCGCTCGCCGGCATCGTGCTCACCCACGAGCACGGCGATCATGCGCGGGGCGCCGGCCCCCTCGCCCTGGCGACCGGGGCGCCGCTGATCGCGTCGCCCGGCACGCTCGCGGCGCTGCCGGCGCACGGTGCAGCCACCGTCCCGCTGCCACCGTACAGCGGCGGCCTCACGCGCGGACCGTTCACCATCACGTCGGCGCTCACTGCGCATGACGCGCGCGAGCCGATCGCGGTCGTCGTCGCGGACCCGACCGGCCGGGCGGTCGGCGTGGCCTACGATCTGGGGCGTCCCACCGCGGGCGTGCGCCACCTGCTGCGCGGCTGCTCGGTGCTGCTGCTCGAAGCGAACCACGACGAGGTCATGCTGCAAACGGGGCCCTACCCGGCCACCGTGCGCCAGCGGATCGGTGGCGCGGCCGGCCATCTCTCGAATCGGGCGGCGGCCGAGCTGGCGGCCGAGCTGTGGGGGCCGCGGCTGGAGGCGGTGGTGTTGCTGCATCTCAGTGAGCGGTGCAACGACGTGCAGCTCGCGCGGCGAACGGTGGGTCAGGCGCTGCGGGCGCGCGGGTTCCGCGGGCGCCTCCTGGTGGCGCCGCAGAACGTACCGCTCCCCGCGCTCACCCTGCGTCGTGAGGATCAGCTGGTGCTCACCCTGCCGGGACCGGCTGCTCCTCCGTCAGGTCCGCCAGGTTCGGCTCCCATTCCCGAACCATGTGCGTGAACGCGTGGGCGATCTCGCCGTCGAACTCGCTGCCGGAGCGCTCCTCGATGTACGACAGGATCTTGTCCGCAGGCCAGGCGTCGCGATAGGGCCGATTGGTCCGCAGGGCGTCGTACACGTCACACACATGCACGAGGCGGCTGGCGTGATGGCACCCCCGCGGGTAGACGAGGGAGGGATAGCCGCCGCCATTGATCATGATGTGATGCTCGTACGCCACGACGGCCGCGAGATCGAGGTCGGGCTCCGACGTGATGATGATCTTCGCACCCTCTCTCGGGTGGGCGTTCATCACGGCCCGCTCCGCGGGGTCGAGTTTCCCCGTCTTGTTGAGAATCTCCTTGGGGATGCGAACCTTCCCGAGATCGTGCAGCAGCCCCGCCACGCCGAACGCGCGCACGTCGCGCGTACCCATCGCGAGCCACTCGGCGAGGGCCATGGTGAGGACCGCGACGTTGATCGAGTGGGTGGTCGTGTACTCGTCGAACTCCCGCAGCCGTAGCAGGGGCAGTATGAGCTGCCGATCGCCGTGCATCGCGACCGACAGGCTGCGCACCACGGCCTCGGCCTCCGCGAGCGGCAGGTCTCCCGACTGCATCGTCTGCTGGTGAATCCACCGCACCGTATCGGCTTCGTCGGCTAGGGTGAACCGGATCGTGGCCACGAGGGTCTCGCTGGCCGACAGCTCCTGCTCGCCCTCGATGCCGACGAGCCCATAGCGAATGCCGCTCGGCCGCATCTGCCGGGCTTCCGAGGTATCGATCGCCTTGACGGTGAGGCGCGCGAGCACGAGGTCGAGAAATTCCTCCAGCTCATCGCGCGTCGCGGTGCGATCGAACCGCAGCCGCTGGACGCCGATCTCCGCCAGCCGTGGGCTCCAGGGCCAGCCGCGCATCTCGCGCAGCGGCAAGTCCGCGTAAATCACCTCCTCGCCCAGGAACGAGAAGGTCGGGCGCGGGACCTCGGCCAACAACTGCTGCAGCCGCTCGAACACCTGGTCGAGCGCGCGCTCGCGCGACGTGTGCCCCGCGGGATAGAGTGCCAGGGCCGAAAGCGACTGCGCCAGGCCGTGGAGAAACCCAACGGCGGCGGCGCTCATGGTGACTCCCCTTCCCGCGCCGAGCGAACCGCGGCCTGGGCGATCTCGCTGTCGTGCGACCGCGCGGCGATGGCGAGCGCCTCGCGGGCCCGGGGATCGTTGGCGTAGCGACTCAGCGCCGTGAGCGCGGCAAGGTACTCCTTGCTCTTCGGCGGCGTCGTGATGCGTAGCAGGCGCCGGCGCGGCGCCGTGATCTGGAGCAGCGTCTCGAGTGCTGCGGGATGCCCGGTCGCGGCGGCGGCGCGAATGGCCGCCACGCGCTGATCGACGTTGGTGCCGGTCCTGGACCGGGCGAGCAGCAACGGAATGGCCGCCTCGGGGCAGCTGCGGGTCGCGCCCGTGAGCGCCAGCCGCACGCAGTGATCGTCGCTGTCGGCAAGCCCGAGGCAGATGGCGCGATCGCGCGTCGCGTCGCCCCGCAGTAGGACCCGCAGCGCCTCGCGCCGTACGCGGCCGTCCTTATGGGCCATGTACGGCGTGGGGTCGAACCCGGACGGCAGGACGGGCATCTCGCCCAGCAGGGCGAGCATGTTGCGGATCACGAACCAGCGCGCGTCGTCCAGCCGGCGAATCACGGCGGGCGCCACATCGGGACCCAGCCGGATGAGGCGGTCGATCAGGACGCGCCGCGTCTGGCTGTTCTCGGCGCGGATCAGCGTGTCGAGCAGCGCATCGGCGGCCGCGGCCCCGATCGACGACAACAGCTTGTCCAGCAGCACGAGGTTGAGCGGTTCCTGGGCGAGGACCAGCTCCACCTGAGCAGGGGTCGCGATGCGCTCCCGCAACGCGGCCACAGCCGTCGGCGCGGACGCCGCGGCCAGGGTGTCCAACATCCACTTGAGCTCGCCGTTGTCGAGCAGTTCGGTCACCGCGCGCTCCACAAGGTCGCCCACGACGTCGAGCTCGAGCGCCATCTCAAAGACGCGGCGCGGCTCCGGGAGGTAGCGCGCTTTCTCCGGCGTCGCGAACAGGGGGGCCGCCGTGGACATGCGCTGCAGGGCCATGCGATAGGCGTCGGGGTTGGGGTCGTTGAGCGCCCAGTCCCGAATCAGGCCCAGCACCTGCTCCCGCACCGACGCTTCCGCCGTCGCCTTGCGCTTGCCACGGTCCGCATCCGCGTGCCGCGCGAGCTTCTGGAGCATGCGGAGCAGCGAGTGCGAGATCGTCTGCCGCTCACTGCCGGCCGCCGCCTGGACGAGCTCCAGCACCGCGTCGAGCGTCATGCCCTCCGCCGCATTGAGGAGGAACCGGCGCCGCTGCGCGGCATCCCCCCCCATCTCCAGCAGCTGGGTCATGCTGCTGCGGTCGAGCGAGGCAATCAGCTTCGAGATCCGCTTGCGGAGCGCGGCCGACTCTGGTGTCTGCCCGGCCTTGAGCTCGTCCGCGATCTGCAGCAGGTAGCCTACGATCACCTGGTCGTACGCGGAATCCCGCTCGTGGCTCGCGATGGCGTCGGCCAGCTCTGCGGGGTCGACCCGCTCCAGCGCTTCCAGTTCGTCGTCGGAGGCGGCGGCCTCGCCGGCCACGACCCCGGTCGCGAGCGCCGATCGCGCGAGGCCGAGCCAGAGCTGCGCCGAGCGCGTGCGGGTGGTACGGGCCTGGTCGCTCTCGTCCGGCGGGGGCCCGTCGGTCCTGGAGAACCGCAAGCGCTCGTAGTTGAGCGGAAACGGCCGGACATGGGGCCAGACGTCCTGGCGGAACCGGGGATTGAGACCGATCGGCATGCCGGTGCGGTCGGGATCCTGGGCGACTTCCCCGAGGAACTCGTGCAGCTCGTCCTGCAGCACCCCGCGTCGGAACGTGACCGCGCCGATATGGTGGCGGTGCATCCGCGAGGCGAGCTCGAGCAGCACGGGGTTCTTGGGATCCGTCGCGATGCCTTCGATCACGAGTTGGCTTCGGGCGACCCCGATCGACAGCGTCGCCCGGGTCGTCAGGACCTCCCCGAGGTGACCGAGCACGTTCTCCAGCGTCGGTCCCAATGACGGGTGGCCCTCCGGATACATCCCGTAGCGGTGGATCGTGATGGAGAGCTGAATCAGGAAGTCCCGCAGCTCGCGCGAGAGCGCTCCGGCCTGGCTCGGTGCCGGAGCAGCGGTCGAGTCTCCGCTCACTCGCGCGGGAGCCGTGCGATGTGGCGCATCCGGGTCACCGATGGGGCGGGGCGCCCTGGGCGCGGGCCGTGCCGGGTGGCGCCGGAGGGACCGCCACGCTGTCCGGTCGAGGGGTCGCCGGGCCGACGCGCTCGAGCAGGATCGGCTCCTCCAGGTCGCCGCCCGAGAGCGTGAGGCGTCGGCCGGCCAGCTTGAAGTTGTAGACCATCCACTCGTCGCCCATGGCGATGAAGATGGAGTCCGCCACGATGCGCCAGCGCACCGTCTCGTCCCCCCAACTCGCGGACGAGTCGGCCCGGACGATCACGGTCTGCGGACCGTCCGCCGTCTTCGCGCGCCACATTCCGTCGAGGCGCGGGGCGCGCTGTCCGGTCGCGACGGCGACCGGTGACGCGATGAGGAGAATCCCCAGGAGCGTTCCCGTGCGCATGCACATAAGTTACGCAGGTCGTGAAGGCGATGCCACGGAGGCCGCGGTGCCGACGCCGGGCTCCGTGATGCGCGTCACACGAGCGGGCGAGCCTACCCCCTCCCGGAGACAGTCATGCGGACGCGGCCAGCTGCCGTTGCGCTCACGATGAGCGCCCTCGTCACGATGCAGGTCGTCGCACAACAGGTGCCACGCCGCCCCGTGCACACGTTCTCCATCGTCGCGATGGACAGCGTCACCCGCGACATCGGCGTCGCCGTCCAGTCGCACTGGTTCAGCGTGGGGAGTGGTGTGGTGTGGGCCGAGCCGGGAGTCGGCGCCGTGGCGACACAGTCGTTCATCGATCCGAGTTACGGCCCGCGCGGGCTCTACCTCATGGGTACCGGGGTTGCCGCTCCCGAAGCCCTGGCGGCCTTGCTACGGGCGGATGCCGACAGCGCCGTCCGCCAGGTCGCGATGATCGACGCGCGCGGTCGCGTGGCGGCGCATACCGGCTCGCGCGACATCCCGGCCGCGGGCCAGCACGTGGGCCGCTGGTATTCGGTGCAGGCCAATCTGATGCGCACGGATGCGGTGTGGCCCGCCATGGCCCGCGCGTTTGAGACGACCCGAGGCGACCTCGCCGAGCGACTGCTCGCCGCGCTCGACGCGGCCCAGGCGGCGGGCGGTGACATCCGCGGCCAGCAATCGGCGGCCCTGATCATCGTGGGGGGAGCGCGCGGCGCCCGGCCGTGGGAGCGGAAATTCGATCTCCGCGTGGAGGACAGCCCCCGACCGCTCGGCGAGTTGCGGCGTCTCGTCACCCTGCAGCGCGCCTACCGGGCAGCGACCGACGGCGACAACTTCGTGGCCGCCGGGCAGGTGGATTCCGCGCTGGCGAGCTACCGCCGGGCGTCGGAGTTCGTTCCCGATTCGGCAACCAACGGAGAGCTGATCTACTGGGTCGCGGTGACCCTGGCGGACATCGGCCGGGTCGAGGAGGCCATGCCGCTGTTCCGGCGGGCGTTCCGCCAGGACCGGAGCTGGGCGGTTCTGCTGCCTCGACTCCCCGCCGTGGGGCTGCTGCACGCCGATAGCGCGACGGTCCAGCGCATCATCCGCGACGCGAGCCGGTGAGGCGCCCGCGAGGCGCCGCGGGCCGCGACACCGCTGCTGGGCCGTTGCATCTCCACCACACACAGTGAGCGCTCCGCTGCCTTCCGGAGCGCTTTCTGCTTGTGCCACATGCTGTTACGAACGCCACAGGCGTGGCGGTGCGGATCCTGTAGATCCTAGCCCCGACTGCCGACGGAGCTTGAACTGTGGCGAAGCGGACGATGCTTGTCGGACTTGGCCTCGCGCTCGCAGCCTGTGCCGGTCCGACCGAGGCAGGGCGGCTGGACCTGCAGGGCGCGTGGACCGGGAGCGTGGATCAGCCGGACGTGCACCTCGAAGTCACGCTCGCCCGCCGATCCGCAAGCTGGGGTAGCGCCACGTTCGAGGGGAGTGGCACGCTGTGGGGCGCCGGTCCCCGCGTGGATCTCGCCGTGACCGGCACGTCCGTGGGCGACAGCGTCACCCTCCTGCTCGAGCCTCCGGGCTACGTGCCGATCCGGTTCGACGCTGCGGTCTCGCCGGATGCCCTGCGTCTGGTGGGGACGCTGGACGGCTCGGGCATTCGCGCCCTGCCCTTCGTGCTCGAGCGCCAGCCGTAGACTGCGCGGGGCGCCGTCGGCGCGTGAAACGAAGCGCCCCGGGGCTTCCACCCCGGGGCGCCATGTTTCCGTGCCGTCCTGCTCCTAGTACATCCCGCCCATGCCACCGCCGGGCGGCATCCCGGGGGCCTTCTGCTCCTCTTTCTTTTCGACCACGACGCATTCCGTGGTAAGCAGCAGGCTCGCGACCGATCCGGCGTTCTGCAGCGCGATGCGGGCCACCTTGGTCGGGTCGATCACACCGGCCACGACCAGATCCTCGAACACGTCGGTCTGCGCGTTGTACCCGAAGTTCTTCTCCTTGGATGTGCGCACCTTCTCGACCACGATCGAGCCCTCGGCGCCCGCGTTCTGGGCGATCATCCGCATCGGCTCCTCGAGCGCCCGGCGCACGATATCGACGCCGATCTGCTCGTCGTCGCCCGCGACCTTCACCTTCTTGAGCGCGTCCTGCGCCCGCAACATGGCAACCCCGCCGCCGGGCACGATGCCCTCCTCGACGGCTGCGCGCGTCGCATGGAGCGCGTCCTCGACCCGGGCCTTCTTCTCCTTCATCTCGGTCTCGGTCGCCGCGCCCACGTTGATGATGGCGACGCCGCCCGCGAGCTTCGCGAGCCGCTCCTGGAGCTTCTCCTTGTCGTAGTCGGACGTGCTCTTGTCGATCGCGACCTTGATCTCAGAGATCCGGCCCTGGATGTCTTTCTCCTTGCCGGCCCCGTCCACGAGCGTGGTGTTGTCCTTGTCGATCACGACCCGCTTGGCACGGCCGAGGTCGCCGAGCACGGCGTTCTCGAGCTTGAAGCCGACTTCCTCGCTGATCACCTTGCCGGCCGTGAGCACGGCGACGTCCTCCAGCATTGCCTTGCGGCGATCGCCAAAGCCCGGCGCCTTCACCGCGCACACCTTGAGGGTGCCGCGCAGCTTGTTCACGACCAGGGTGGCGAGCGCCTCGCCCTCGACGTCCTCAGCGATGATCAGCATCGGCTTGCCGGTCTGCGCCACCTTCTCGAGCACCGGCAGCAGGTCCTTCATCGCGCTGATCTTCTTGTCGTGGACCAGGATGTAGGCGTCTTCGAGAATCGCCTCCATCTTCTCGGGGTCGGTCACGAAGTAGGGCGAGAGATAGCCGCGGTCGAACTGCATGCCGTCGACCGTCTCGAGCGTGGTCTCGAGGCCCTTGGCCTCCTCGACCGTGATCACGCCGTCGTTGCCGACCTTCTCCATGGCGTCGGCGATCAGGTCGCCGATCTCCATGTCGTTGTTGGCCGAGATGGCGCCGACCTGGGCGATCTCCTTCTTGCCCGAGGTCTTCACGGAGAGCTTCTTGAGCTCTCCCACGACTACGTCGATTGCCTTGTCAATGCCGCGCTTGATGGCCATCGGGTTCACGCCTGCGGTGACGCTCTTCAGGCCTTCGCGGAAGATGGCCTGGGCAAGCACTGTCGCCGTGGTGGTGCCGTCGCCGGCGACATCCGACGTCTTGGTTGCCACTTCCTTGACCATCTGGGCGCCCCTGTTCTCGACCGCGTCCTCGAGCTCGATCTCCTTCGCGACGGTCACGCCGTCCTTGGTGATCGTGGGGCTGCCGAATTTCTTGTCGATCACGACGTTGCGGCCCTTGGGGCCGAGCGTCACCTTCACCGCGTTGGCGAGCTGATCGACACCCTTCCTCAGCTGCGCACGCGCGTCAATGTCGAAATGCAGTTCCTTCGCTGCCATGATTGCTCCTCCTGAAACCCTCAGCCGATCACGGCGAGGACGTCGGATTCCTTGATGATGAGGAACTGTTCGTCCTCGATGGTCACTTCGGTGCCGCTGTACTTCCCGTAGAGCACCTTCTGCCCGACCTTCAGCTCCATGGGGACGCGCTCGGTCTTTTCGTAGCGGCCCGGGCCCACGGCGACGATCTCGCCCTGCTGCGGCTTCTCTTTCGCCGTGTCAGGGATGTACAGACCGCCGCGCATCTCTTCGGTCTCCTCCAGCGCGCGGATTACGACCCGCTCCCCGAGCGGCTGGATCTTGACCTTGCTCTTGGTACTGGCCATCGCCCTGCCTCCGTGATACTAAGATGTTATGAATATTGCACTTAGCACTTCTAGCACTCAATACCAGCGAGTGCTAACGAGATCGGAAGTATAGAGCCCGGACGGGAACTGTCAAGGGAAGGTCGGACCCGGTGCTACTCGACGATGCGCCGCGCCACCACCCAGCGCTGCTGCCACCAGCGGCTGTCGCCATCCGACGCCGCGAGGCTCGACAGCTTGACGCCCGTGGACGAGCTGTGCAGGAACTGGCCGTCACCCACGTACAGGCCGACGTGGGTGATCGTGCTCGTCCCATCGGCGGAAAACCCGAGGATGTCCCCGGGGCGGAGGGCGTCGGGGCGGCGGTCAACCGCGGTGCCCATGCGTGTCTGGTCGCGGCTCACTCGGGGCAGCACGATGCCGTGCTGACCGTAGGCGAACTGGATGAGGCCGGAGCAGTCGAATCCGTTTCCATCGGTCCCGCCCCACTGATACGGCGCCCCCATTGCCGCGAGGGCCGTCTCCACCACGCTGGCCGTCACACGCGCGGTCTCGTCGGGGGCGCCCGCCGCGACGGCGGCGCGATAGGCCTCGTCCGCGGTCGCAGCCGCTGGGGGTGGCGGAGCCGGGCCGGCCCCGCCCGCTTCGGTCGATGGCGCCGACGATCGTGCGCGGCGGCCGGGAATGCCGAACGCGATGCGTGCCTGAACCTGGATGCCCTTGAGATCAGCCGAGTCGAGGTTCCAGAAGCCGGCCACGCGCTGGTCTTCCGTGCGATAGCGCACTTCGACTCCCACCGAGGCACCCGCGAAGATCCGGGCGGCGAGCCCGCCCCCGAGCGTCCAGAACGCGTCCATGCCACCGCCGTGGTGCCGCGCGCCCAAGCCGGCCGACGCCAGCGCATACGGTCCCGACCCGTCGAGGCCGAAGCGCAGGCTCAACTCGCCTCCGGAGAGCGTGCGGCTCGTGGCACTGTCGCCGCCGGACACGTGGACGAAGTCGAGACCGTAGCCGAACGCTCGCCACACCTGCTGGTGCACGCCCGCGTGGAATATGGCGGCCGCCGAGTCGCCGCTGGGGAACCACCAGCCGTAGGCCGCTTCGAAGGCCGGGCTCTGGGCACGCGCGCGAGCGGGTCCCACTGCGATGACGGCGATGGTCGTCAGACTCCACGCCAGGCGCGTTCGTGTGAGCATGTCGCAACGGTAGCGAGGGTTCGGGGTTGGGGTCAACTACGGCCCGTTCCGGTGCTTCCCACCCCCGCCAGCCCTATATTCATCCCCATGCCTCGCGTCACCGTCACGCGCCGTATCCATTTCAACGCGGCGCATCGCCTGCACAACCCGCGACTCTCGAACGAGGAAAACCGCCGGATCTTCGGGGCGTGCAACAACCCGAACTACCACGGCCACAACTACGAGCTCGACATCTCGGTCGCTGGCGACGTGGATCCGGTGACCGGCTACGTGGCGGACCTCGGGGAAGTCAAGCGCGTGGCCGAAACGATCGTGGTCGCCGCGCTCGATCATCGCAATCTCAACCTGGACGTCGCCGCGTTCGCCGACTTGAACCCCACGGCGGAGAACATCGCCGTCGTGATCTGGGGCATGCTGGAGGGGCGGTTGCCGGGCCGCCTGGTGAAGCTGGTGCTGTGGGAAACACCGCGGAACTACGTGGAGTACCGCGGTGAATGAAGCCGTGTAGCATGCAGCGTGTGGCGTATGGCGTGAGTGGGCGTTCGCCGCCCCCGCCGGCCACACGCTCCACGCTCCACGCTCCACGCTGCCAACTACATTCCCGGCCACCGCCACCCGAACACGCCCGCCGTCAGGCACCCGTACACCAGCGCGTCGACTAAGTGCTTTCCGGCGCGGCCCCACCCACGCTGGAACCAGATGGTGTCCGGGAGGATCCCGAACCCGTAGGCCGCAAAGGCGATGGTCCCGACCACCCGGAACACGGCGAGGTAGTCCGATCCCGCCGGCACGGTCCGGCTGGCCACGTACGCCACGAAGCACGCCACCACGAGGTTGAACACGAACGACAGCACCATTGGCTTTGCCATGTTGCGAACGGCGTCGGCCGTTGTCACCGTGAGCACGCAGACCGGTCCGGCCTCCAGCTTCTTCTGGAATTCCGGATCCTTCATGCGTTCCGGCGAGCCCGCGTGGGGGAAGAAGTAGTGTCCGGGCATCACGCCCGCCGCCCGCAGGGCGCCGAGCACCCGGTCTTCGTCGGGAATCGGCGCGAACTCGTTCTTGTGGTGCGGGCTCACGGTCCAAAACAGCGCGCTCGCGATCCACGCGAGCGCGGCGGCGAGCAGGATGGGGAGCCAGAGGCTGGAAAGTGGGACGTACGGCGCCGCGATGGCGGCGACTGCTGCGGTCGTCATGGAATGCTCCGGGGCTGGGAAGTCGGGGCGTCAAGGTAGGGCCTCGACCCCCAGCCGTCCAGAGCGCGTCTACAGTTTCACCGCGTCCATCGTCTTCTTGACGGAGTCGGCTGATTTCTGGAGCGCCGTCTGCTCATCGGCGCTCAACTGCACCTGCACGATCCCCTCGAGACCCGCGGCGCCCAGCTTGCACGGCACGCCGAGGTAAACGCCCGAGATCCCGTACTCCCCGTTGAGCCAGGCCGAGCACGGCAGCAGTCGCTTCTTGTCCTTCACGATTGCCTCCGCCATCTGCGCCGCGCCGGACGACGGGGCGTAGTACGCCGACCCGGTCTTGAGGTGCGCCACGATCTCGGCGCCGCCGTTGCGGGTCCGCTCCACGATCTTGTCGAGCGCGGGCCGGTCGATCAACTGGGTCACGGGGATCCCGGACACGGTCGTGTAGCCGATCATCGGCACCATGGTGTCGCCGTGCCCGCCGAGTACCATGGCCTGGATGTCCTCGACGGACAGATTCAGCGCCTCGCCGAGGAACATGCGATAGCGCGCCGTGTCGAGGATGCCGGCCATGCCGACCACGCGCTCTCGCGGGAAGCCGGTGACCTGCTTGGTGACCCAGCACATCACGTCGAGCGGGTTGGAAATGACGACGACGATCGCCTTGGGGGCGAGGCGCTTGATCTCCTGCGCCACCGCCTTCACGATGTCGGCGTTGGTCCGGACCAGGTCGTCACGGCTCATCCCCGGTTTGCGGGCGATGCCGGCCGTGACGAGGAACATGTCACTGTTCGCGGCCAGGCCGTAGTCGTTGGTCCCGATGATCTTGGTGTCGAAGCCCTCGATCGGGCCCGACTGCCATTGGTCCAGTCCCTTGCCTTGCGGGATGCCCTCGAGGATGTCGACCAGGACGACCTCGCGAGCCAATTCTTGCTCGGCCACGCGCTGGGCGAGCGTCGCCCCCACGTGTCCGGCGCCAACTACGGTGATCTTCTTCATCATGGCAGGATCCACATTGTTGGATAGTGAGGGTTATGCGCCCGCGTGTCCCTCCTCGAGGGCCACACCGAGCCGACGGATCGCCTCGTACGTGACGATGGCGACCGCCGTGGCGAGGTTGAGGCTGCGCACGGCCGGTGTCATGGGGATGCGGTACACCCGCTCCGCGTGCTTCTCGAGGATGCGGTCGGGCATCCCATCGGACTCGCTGCCGAACACCAGGACGGAGTTCGGGGCGAACGGCGCGTCGAGATACGAGCACCGCCCGTGCGAGGAAAAGTACAGGCAGCGATCGCGGGCGACGGCCTCCCGGAACGCGCGCCAGTGGGGGTGGACCCAGAGATCCACCTCGGACCAATAGTCGAGACCGGCACGCCGCACCTGGTCGTCATCCAGCGAGAATCCGAGCGGCTCGATCAGGTGGAGCGTGCTGGTGGTGGCCGCGCACAGTCGAGCGATGTTCCCGGTGTTCGGGGGAATCTGCGGTTCGATGAGCGCGATGCCGAGTGCCACGCTCAGGGACCCCCGGCGGGAGCGTCGCTGGCGACGCGGCCTCCCGCGTTGTCCCGCCAGCTGGACGTTCCGTCGTCGAAGATCTCCCGCTTCCAGACCGGGAGACGGCGCTTCGCCTCTTCGACCACGTGGCGGCAGGCCTCGAACGCGTGAGCGCGGTGGGCGGCCGCGACAACCACCGCCAGGCTCGCTTCGCCCGTCGCGACGACACCCAGCCGATGCCGTGCGGCGACGCGCGCGTCGGGCCATCGCTCGATGGCCTCGGTCACGATGCGCGCGAACTCCGCTTCGAGCATCGGCTCGTGGGCCGTGTACTCGATCCGGGTCACTGGGCCATCCTCAGGGCCGCGGCGAACCGACCCCACGAAGACCGCCGTCCCGCCGCGTGTGGGCCCGGCGACGTCGGCGATCAGCGTGTCGACTCGGATCGGCTCACGCGTCGCGTATGGCACGTCAGCCTCCGGCGAGCGGCGGGAGGACCGCCAGCTCGTCGCCATCCCGGAGCGGCGTCCCGGGCCGGACATGCTGGTGATTGATCGCGACGAGGGGGGTCGCCGGGAGCGCCGCGGCGCCGCGCACGGCTCCGCGCAGCGCCGCGATGGCATCGGACACGACAGCACCCGGCGGGAGCTCGACGGTCACCTCATCGCTGCCCACCACCTCGGCGTAGCGCGCGAACAGCCGGCACCGAACGCGAAGCGCTGCCATGGAGAGAAAAGCTACCCTCGCGGTCGCCGAAACGAAAACACCCCGGCGGGAGCCGGGGTGTTCGACGCGTCAGGGGCGCCGCGGCGTCAGAGCGTCTCGCTCCCGGTCGCCGCCGACCCCGGCTCGGCGACCATGAGCCGCAATTCCTTTGAGGGCTTGAACACCGGCACCGGCCGGGCGGCCACTTCCACCGGATCCCCGGTTCGGGGGTTGCGCGCCATGCGCGTCTTGCGGCGCCGGATCTTGAACGTGCCGAACCCGCGAACCTCGATGTTGTGCTGCTCGGCAAGCGCCTCTTTTACGGCGTCGAGGAACGCATCCACGACCCGCGCACAGTCCTTCTTGGAGATCATCGGGCCCGCCGTTCGGGCGATCTGGGCTGTCACCCGCTCGACGAGGTCGGCTTTCGTCATTGATCCCCCCTTGACTGGACACTGAACCGGCGGATTCCTCCCCGCAGGCCGGCTCAGCACCGGGGGGTCAACATAGGAGCTTACCTATTGACTGTCAAGAGCTTGGACGAACTGGCGGAAGTGACCTCTCGCGTCGTGCGGCCCCGGAGAGGCCTCGGGATGGTACTGCACGGCCACAATTGGCAGCTCCCGGTGTCGCAATCCTTCGACGGTGCCGTCATTGAGGTTAAGGTGCGTAACCTCAAGTGCTGTGGCACCTGGGACCTCCTTACCGCTTCCCGTTACAGCAAATCCGTGGTTTTGACTGGTGATCAGGACATGCCCGTCCGACATCTCGCGGACCGGGTGATTGCCGCCACGGTGCCCGTAGGGCAACTTCTCGGTCTGCCCGCCGAACGCAAGCCCGATCAGTTGATGGCCGAGGCAAATCCCGAACATCGGCAGCCCGCGCGCGGCGATCCGTCGGATTTCCGGCAGCACGTACTCGACCGCCGCCGGGTCGCCGGGTCCGTTCGAGAGAAACACGCCATCCGGCTCGAGCTCGAGCACCCGTGCGGCAGGCGTCCGGGCCGGCACGATGGTCACGCGGCAGCCGAACTCCTGGAAGATGCGCACGATGTTCGCCTTCATGCCGAAGTCGTAGGCCACGACATGGGGCCCCACGTTTTCCGCCCCGACACGCCGCTCGTGGGCCGTGGTCGCGAGCGACGCGAGATCGAGTCCCTCCATCCGGGGGCTCGCCGCGAGGCGCTCGCGGGCCGCCTCGTCGGGCGCATCCCCCGCAGCGAGGATCGCCCGCATGGCGCCTTGGGAGCGGATGTGACGCGTGAGGCGCCGCGTATCGACACCCTCGAGCACCGGGATGCTGCGCTCTGCGAGCCATGTTTCGAGCGCCCCCGTGGCCCGCCAGTTGGAGTATGATTCCGACAGCTCCCGCACCACCACCCCGCTCACCTGTGGCTTGTCGGACTCCAGGTCCTCCTCGTTGATGCCGTAGTTGCCGATCATCGGCGCCGTCATGGCAACGATCTGACCGAGGTAGGAGGGGTCGGTGAAGACCTCCTGGTAGCCGGTCAGGTTGGTCGTGAAGACGGCTTCGCCGGTGGTCGGCGAAAGCGGACGGCGCGTGGTTCCGGGGAACCACGCGCCGTCTTCCAGCAGGAGATAGGCGCGACGCAGCGGGCTGCTCCCCGTCACTTCCCGGGCGGGGTGGTCGGCGCAGGCTGCGGCTGCGTGCCCGACGGTTTCGCCTCGCCTGCCGGCGCGGGCTCCATGTTGAGCGGCAGCGGCGCTGCCTGAACCGGTGCGGGCGCGGACAGCTGGCCCTCGAGCACGGAGCGGGGCGATTGCCCCCGGGACGACATCGCCGCGAGCAGCAGCGAGAGACCGAGGAAGATCCCTCCGGTCCACCAGGACAGCTTGGTCAGCAGCGTGACCGCCTGACGCCCGCCGAGAAAGGACTCGGTGGAGGCGCCTCCACCCATCGCGGCAAGGCCGCCGCCCTTGCCCGACTGGAGCAGGACGACCGTCATCAGGATCGCGGCGTCGATAACCAGCAGCACGATCAGAAATGTGAACATGTAACCCCTCGTCGAGGCCGCAAGATACCCGGGTCCGGGAACCCGGTCAATCGCGGCCGGCGCGGACGATCGCGCTCCAGGAGTCGGGATCCAGCGACGCGCCGCCGACCAGCACGCCGTCGATCTCCGCCTCCGCGACGAGAGC
>Ga0153916_10000895_pt1 | contig 20726 bp, 15 predicted proteins | sample Opewatmetagenome_FD_109642 | JGI IMG/M metagenome (GOLD analysis project Ga0153916, IMG submission 109642) | Freshwater wetland microbial communities from Ohio, USA - Open water 3 Core 3 Depth 4 metaG | ecosystem: Environmental > Aquatic > Freshwater > Wetlands | place: USA: Ohio, Lake Erie...
AATCGACCTTGTGGGCGTCGAATTCAGGTCCGTCGACGCAGGCGAATCTCATTTCCCCTCCGATCGTCACCCGGCACCCGCCGCACATCCCGGTACCATCGACCATGATGGTGTTGAGGCTGACGAGTGTGTGCACTCCGTACGGGCGCGTGAGATCGGCGACAGCTTTCATCATGGGGAGCGGGCCGATGGCGTAGACGGCCTTGATGCCCGCCCCGCCGTCCAGGAGATCCTTCAGAGCGTGGGTCACGAGGCCCTTCCTCCCGTACGAACCGTCGTCCGTCGTCGTGGTGACCGCTTTCGAGCATTCCCTCATCTGGTTCTCGAGAATCACGAGCTCGCGCGTCCGCCCGCCGATAATCGAGTAGACGGTGTTCCCCGCGTTGTGGAGCGCCAGGGCGATGGGGTAGAGCTCGGCTGTCCCGACCCCGCCGCCAACACATGCCACGACCCCATAGTTTTCAATGGGAGTCGGATTCCCCAGGGGTCCGACGACATCGAGGATCGTGTCGCCGACCTGCATGCCGCAGAGCTGCTTGGTGGTTTTCCCGACGGCCTGCACTATGATCGTGACCGTCCCTGCCTCTGAGTCGCTGTCGGCGATGGTGAGGGGTATCCGCTCACCCGTTGCGTCGACCCGGATCATGACGAAGTTCCCCGCTTTCCGTTTTCTGGCTACGAACGGGGCTTCTATGACGAAGAGGGATATGCTCGGGGCGAGGGTCTCTTTTGCGACTATGCGGTGCATAGGGAGCCGTGGAATGTGCGTTGCCGGAGTTCTCTGCTGGCAGAGGGGCAATGCCTGTGCCATTAAAAAACAGCAGGAACCACCTGTTCCTGCTCGATTTCGAACAGTCTACGGGATTTTGTCCGCAAATTCAACAACGGATTTCTCACCCGGAGAGTTCCGCAAAGACCTGGCGCAGAAGGCTGGCTGTCTCCTCAATGTGCTGTCGGGCGACGATGAGGGGTGGGAGGAAGCGGAGCACCGTCGTATCGGTGCAATTGATGAGGACATTTCGGTCTCTCAGTGCGGCGACAACTGAATCGCCTTCGCGGGTGAGCTCGGCCCCTACCATGAGCCCCAGACCACGCACCTCCTTGACCAGACGGGGAAATTCTCCCTGCAGTTCCAGCAGCTTCTCTTTCAGCAGCTGTCCCATTGCTGAGGCGTTCTTCATGAGCCCTCCTTCCGTTACCTGGTGTACGACGGCGATGCCCGCCGCGCATGCGACCGGGTTTCCCCCGAAAGTCGTGCCGTGCATCCCGGGCTGGAGGACATCCTCCAGGGAGGACTTCCCCAGCACCGCGCCGAGCGGGAGTCCTCCGCCGATCGGTTTCGCGAGGGTCACGAGGTCCGGTTGGACGTCGAAGTGTTCGAAGCCGAAGAATCGGCCGGTGCGTCCGACTCCGGATTGCACTTCGTCTGCAATGAGAAGGAATCCATAGGCTCGTTGGAGCTCCTTGACAGCCTCGACGAACTCGAGCGAGACTGGCCGGATTCCCCCCTCCCCCTGCACGAATTCCAGCATAATGGCGGCCGTTTCCTGGTTGACCGCTGCACGGACGGCTGCGGGGGTCGCCTGCTCCAGGGCACGAAAACCCTCAAGAAAAGGACCGAATCCTTCCCTGTACTTCGGCCGGTCCATGAGCGAGAGGGCCCCAAAGGTGCGCCCGTGAAACGCATTGGCGACAGAGAGAATTTCTTTCTTACCGCGCGTGGAGCCCCACTTCCTCGCGATCTTGAGCGCTGCCTCTGAGGCTTCCGTGCCGCTGTTGGCGAAGAACACCCGGGGGTAACCCGTGTTGTGCACCAGCAGTTCTGCCAGACGGATTTGCGGCTCCTGGAGATAGTAGTTCGAGAGGTGGATGTACCGCTCGCTCTGTTCCCGGATGGCCCGGAGTATCTCTGGATGGCCGTAGCCAAGCGCGTTGACGGCGAGCCCGGAGAACATATCGAGCAACCGACGGCCATCCGCCGTGTACAGGTACATTCCCTGCCCCCGCTCGATGACGAGGGGGAGACGCTTGTAGGTGTGGAACAGTGCGGCGAAATCTCGATCCTGCAGGCCCATGGCATGCCTCGTAGATTGTTCTTGCATAACAATACAAAATATTGTATATTTATGCAAGCATAATTTTCACCCGGGAGTGGACATCTGTGAAGAGTGTTGCGATCGTCGGCGCGTCAGGATACTCCGGAGCCGAGCTAATGCGGATCTTGGTGCGGCGGAATGACATCGTCCTGGCGGCGGTCATGGCCGGGAAGAGCGCAGGGGAACGGGTCGACGCGCTGTACCCCGACCTAGCAGGCCGAATCGACCTGACGTTTGAGGTGGTGGATCCGACCCGGCTGGAAGGGATGGATCTTGTCTTCCTTGCCTTGCCCTCCGGCGAATCGATGGAGCTGGCCCCCCGCCTCATGGCTGGACAGGCGAAAGTGATCGATCTGAGCGGGGACTTCCGCCTCCCCGATGCCGGTCTGTACAAGCAATTCTACGGACGTGACCATGCTGCATCGGCGCTGCTGGAGATGGCGGTCTATGGCCTGCCTGAATTGAACCGGGATGCGATCCGTCGTGCGCGCCTCGTGGCAAATCCCGGATGCTATCCCACGGCTGCCATTCTGGCGTTGCTGCCGGCCCTGCGCAATGGCCTGATCGATCCTGCGAGTGTTGTCATCAGCTCTCTGTCCGGGGTATCAGGGGCGGGGCGCAGCGCATCGGTGGACCTGAGCTTCTCGGAAGTGAATGAGAATGTGCGAGCGTACAAAGTTGGCAACCATCAGCACATCCCGGAGATCCAGCATGTGCTGGAGCGGATTGCCGGAGGACCGGTCCGCCTCACCTTCATCCCTCACCTGGTCCCCATCACGCGCGGGATCTACACGACGGTGTGCGCGGACCTAGTGCGGGGCCTCACCACAGAGGAAGTGCTGGCACTGTACGACGACTCGTACGCGGGCGCTCCCTTTGTCCGTGTCAAGCGTCGCGTGCCGGAGATCAGGGCCGTTGTGAACACGAACTACTGCGACATTGGCCTCACCGTGGAAGGCCGGACGAACAGGCTGATCATCCAGTCCGTGATCGATAACATGGTGAAGGGGGCGGCTGGACAGGCAGTGCAGAATATGAATCTCATGTTTGGAGTAGCGGAGGAGGTATCGCTCATATGATTCACCAGGAACAGTCAATCCGGGAGGTCGGGGGTGGCGTCACGGCTCCCGAAGGTTTCCTCGCGGCGGGAGTTCACGCCGGCATCAAGATGGGGAAGAAGGATCTTGCGCTTGTCTATTCCCCGACCCCGGCGGTCGCTGCAGCGGTGTTCACAGCCAACAAAGTGCCCGCCGCCCCGGTTCTCGTCGATCGGATTCAGCTCGGCAGCTCGGAGGTCATGACGGCAATCGTCGTGAACAGCGGGAACGCAAACGCCTGCACGGGCGAGAGGGGGATGGAGGACGCGTGGTCGATGGTGTCGCTCACGGCGAAAGCACTTGGCGTCTGCGAAAAACAGATCCTCGTAGCGTCCACCGGCGTGATCGGGCAGTTCCTCCCCATGGAGAAGATTGAGGACGGAATCAAGCGGGCGGTCGCGTCGCTCGACCGCGACCAGTCCACGGCCGCCGCGGAGGCGATTCGCACCACGGATACTTTCACCAAGGAACTTGCGGTGGAAACGGTCATCCAGGGAGTGAAGGTGAAACTGGGCGGGATGGCGAAGGGGTCAGGCATGATCGCGCCGAATATGGCGACCATGCTGGCCTTCGTGACCACGGACGCTGCGGTTGCCCGGCCCGCCCTGCACCATGCCCTCAAGCGGGCCACGGACCACTCATTCAACCGGATTACAGTGGATGGCGACACGAGCACGAATGACATGGTCGCCCTTCTGGCCAACGGTGCCGCAGGCAATCCGCGGATCGAGAGTGCCGGGGATGCGGGTTTCGACGCATTCTATGCCGCTCTCGAGCACCTGCTGGTGCGCCTCTCGAAGATGATCGTGGTCGACGGCGAGGGAGCGACGAAATTCGTGGAGATAAATGTGACAGGCGCTCAGACCGAAGAGGCGGCCGTCCGCGCCGCGAAAGCCATCGCGAACTCCAATCTGGTGAAGACCGCCATCCACGGCGAAGACGCGAACTGGGGGAGAATTCTCGCGGCGCTGGGGAATTCCGGCATCGACTTCAACCCCGCGGACGTGGAAGTCTATTTCGGGAATCTTCCGATTCTCCGGAAGAACTACCACATCGAGTTCTCGGAGCAGAAGGCGAAAGAGATTCTCGAGAAGAAAGAAATCGTCATCACCGTAGGCCTCCACCAGGGGAGCCAGTCCGCATCCTTTTGGACCTGCGACCTCTCCAAGCGGTATGTCGACATCAACGCAAACTACAGGACATGATCGCCATGACCGTCAGCATTCCGGCGAAAACCGAAGTCCTCATCGAAGCTCTCCCCTACATCCAGCAGTACGAGGGGAAGACATTCGTTGTCAAGTACGGGGGAGCGGCAATGGTGGAGGAGGAGCTGCGCGAGACATTTGCACAGGACGTGACACTGCTGAAGAAGATCGGGATCCGCGTCGTCATCGTGCATGGCGGCGGCAGGGAAATCACCGATATTGCAGGCAGGCTGGGCATTGAGACGCGGTTCATCGACGGTCAGCGCTATACGGACGAGGCGATGATTGACGTCGTCCAGATGGTCCTTGCCGGCAAGACGAACAAGGACATTGTTGCTCGGATCAACCGCCATGACGGGGAGGCCGTCGGTGTGTGCGGCATCGATGCGGGTTTACTCCGAGTGACGCGCATGGTGAGCGGTGGGGTGGACCTCGGATTGGTCGGCGAAATCACCGCCGTCAACGCCGGATTCCTGAGTCTGCTGCTGAACAACGGCATGATGCCCGTGATTGCCCCGCTGGGTGTGGACAGTGTCGGGCAGGCCTACAACGTGAATGCGGACATCGCGGCTTCCAGCATCGCGGCCACCCTCCAGGCCGAGAAGCTCGTCTACCTGAGCGACGTTCAGGGGATCATGGCAGAGGGGACACTGCTCCATACCCTGGATCAGGGCCTTGCGGAGCGGTATGTCGACAGCGGTGTCATCAGCGAGGGGATGATCCCGAAGATCTCTTCTGCCTTCACGGCGCTTGCCGCCGGCGTCGGGAAGGTCCACATGATCGACGGCCGGGTGAAGCACTCGTTGCTTCTGGAGATTTTCACGGATGAGGGCGTGGGCACCGAAATCGTCCACTCTACCTCGGAACGACAGGTTCTAGTGTCATGACAAAACAGGCCCGTCATTTCGCGATCAAGAACATCCTCACCACCATGGATGTCAGGAGCCAGGATCACCTCCGCCGGGAGTTGGAGAAGCGGGGGTTTCGTGTCACCCAGGCGACGCTTTCGCGGGATCTGAAAGAGCTCGGCGTCAGTCGCGGCTCAAACGGTCACGGTGTGCGGTACACTCTGCAGCCGGGGGCCGAGGTGGAGATCCTGCGCCCCGTGGTCGGGGCGGAGATCATTTCCATTGTGGCCAACGAGAGCGTGGTAGTGGTGCGGACGCTCCCCGGTTGTGCGAACACCATCGGGGAGTTCATTGATGTGCAGGATCATCCGGGCATCATCGGAACGCTGGCCGGCGACAACACGCTTCTCGTTATCCCGGAAGCACGGAAGAAAGTACCGCAGATTGTCAAATATCTCAAAGACAAACTAATTGAGGGAATGTGATGGAGAAGCCGAGAATCATTGTTGCGTACTCTGGCGGCCTTGACACATCGGTCATGGTCCGGTGGTTGATCGAGAAATGGAACGCGGAGGTCATCACCGCGACCGGCGACCTGGGGTACAGCAGGGAACTTGCCGGTGTGCAGGCGAAAGCATACAGGACCGGCGCGGCGAAGGCGTACGTCGTCGATCTCAAGGAGGAGTTCCTGACCAACTACGTCTTTCCGGCCCTGAAAGCCGGAGCAATGTACGAGAAGAGCTATCCCATGGCCACGTCGCTCGGCAGGCCTCTTCTGTCCAAGCTTCTGGTGGATGTAGCACGCAAAGAAGGCGCGACCATAGTTGCCCACGGCTGTACCGGCAAAGGAAACGATCAGGTGCGCTTCGAGGTTTCGGTCGCTGCCCTGGCACCGGAGCTCGCGGTCATTGCGCCGCTGCGCGAGTGGGAATTCAAATCGCGGGAGGAAGAGATCGCCTACGCCCAGCTGCATGGCATCCCGGTTGGTGCCACCAAGGCCAGCCCGTATTCGATTGATGACAATCTCTGGGGCTCGAGCATCGAATGCGGTATCCTGGAAGATCCCACGGTCGAGCCGCCGGAGGATGCGTACATTCGCACCGTTTCACCCCAGAATGCCCCGGATCAGCCCGAATACGTCGAGATCCTCTTCGAGAGCGGTATTCCGGTTGGCTTGAACGGGCACGCCATGGAGCCTGTTCGCCTTGTCGAGACGTTGAACCAGATCGGCGGGGCACAGGGAGTCGGCAGGATAGACCTCGTGGAGGATCGGCTGGTGGGTATCAAATCGCGCGAGATTTATGAAGCTCCCGCCGCGACCATCCTCCACTTCGCGCACACGGAACTCGAACGGATGACGTTGGACAAGTCGGTCTTTCACCTGAAGAACCAGCTTGCCGCCGAATATGCGAACCTGGTGTACAACGGGCTCTGGTTCACCCCCCTGCGCGATGCGCTTGATGCGTTTGTGGACGAAACGCAGAAAACGGTCACGGGCGCGGTCAAGGTGAAGCTCTACAAAGGGAACGTCATCGTTGCCGCCCGCACATCACCGTTCTCGCTCTACAACGCCGAATTAGCTACCTATACTGAACAAGACACCTTTGATCACAAGGCGTCGGTCGGCTTCATCTCGATCTACGGCCTGCCGGCGAAGACCTTCCACCAGGTCCAGCGGAAGAACAGGGGCGCCGAGAAGAAGTCGCCGGCTTCGCTCATCGAGGAGGTGTTAAACGTCCGATGAGGGCACCGCACGGACGCTTCCGGAAGCCCCTTGACCGGGAGGCGCTGGAGTTCTCCACGTCGCTCCCTGTTGACCGGCGCCTCTACCGCGAGGATATCGAAGGGAGTCTGGCACACGTGGCCATGCTCTCGCGGAAGAAGATCATTCCGCTCCGCAAGGCAGAGCGGATAAAGGCAGGGCTCCGATCAATTCTCAGGGAGATCGAACGCGGCTCGATCACGCTGACCGTGGCGGAAGGAGAGAAGAAGCGGTGGCATGCTGAGGACATCCACATGGCGATCGAGCACCATCTTGCACGGAAGATCGGGGACGTGGCGGGATTGCTGCACACCGCGCGTAGCCGGAATGATCAGGTGGCCCTGGATGAGCGCCTCTTTCTTGGGAAGGCAACCGGGGCGATCGTCGCGGAACTCCGGCGGCTGCAGAGAGCGCTTCTTCTGCAGGCGGGCAGGAACCGCTCCACGGTGATGCCCGGATACACGCACCTTCAGCGTGCCCAGCCGATACTCCTCGCCCATCATCTGCTGGCGTATGTCTCGATGCTCGGCCGCGATGTCGATCGGTTCACCGGATGTCTCCGTCGCGTGACGCTGTCTCCTCTCGGTGCCGGGGCACTCGCCGGGACGCCGTTCCCCGTCGACCGCAAGGGCGTCGCTCGGGCCCTCGGTCTCCGGGGGGTGGTGGAGAACAGCATCGACGCTGTCAGCGACCGCGATGCGCTTCTGGAGTTCCTCTCGGCGTGTGCGATCACGATGATGCATCTGAGCCGGTTCGCGGAGGAGATCGTTCTCTGGAGCTCCCACGAGTGGCGTTTCATCCGCATCGGTGAAGAGTTCACAACGGGCAGCAGCATGATGCCGCAGAAGGTCAATCCGGATATTGCGGAGCTGGTTCGCGGAAAGACGGGAAGGGTGTATGGAGACCTCATTGCCCTTCTCACCGTCATGAAGGGGCTTCCTCTGGCCTACAACCGGGACATGCAGGAAGACAAAGAACCGCTCTTTGACGCTGTGGACACTGTCGAGCGAAGCGTGCGCCTGACATGGAAGATGCTGCGTACTGCGAAGTTTGACCGTCAGCGTTTTGAAGGGGAGCTCGCGGGGGATTTTCTGATGGCGACCGAGATCGCCGATTACCTGGCGCGGAAAGGGATGCCCTTCCGGAAAGCTCACGCTCTCGCCGGTGATGTCGTGCGGGAATGCATGGAGAAGGGAGTGACGCTTGCCGAGCTCCCCTTGAAGGAATACCGGAAGCGGAGTCCTCTGTTCAGGAATGATCTCTTCACCGTTCTGAGCCCGCGCTCCTCCGTGGCAGGGAAGCGCTCCGCAGGCTCCACCTCTCCCGCGGAGGTGGAGAAGGCGTTGAAGAACTGGAAACGAAGGCTCTCCGTGTAGCTCGGTGGGGTTATCGCAGAAGCGAGATCGCTCCGCCGTGGTTCCTTCTCAGCGTCACGTCTGGGGGGCGTGCTGCCGCCCGGCCCAGCATTGTCTGGTCCCCCTCCTGTGAAACGTTCACTTCTCCCCCGCGTGGGCACGCCGCGGCTGGACCGTCGACAGAGCCTACCTCCCCAGAGTCACCAGTGTGCGTCCGCGGACCCCTCCCGCGAGGATCCTGTCAATCAGCGGGTTAAGTTCCTCCAGTGTCACTTCCGTTGCCAGCATCTCGAGGTGAGGGATCTTCCAGGGGCCGGAGAGGTTTTCCCAGACACGCAGGCGCTGCTCAGCCGGGGCGAAAGCAGAGTCAATGCCGATAAGAGCGACGCCGCGAAGAATGAAGGGATAAATGCTCGTCTCCAGCCGTGCGGAGCCGATGTTGCCGCAACAGGCGATGGCTCCTTCGGGTCTTGTCTGTCGGATTGCCGTGTCGAGCAGCGACCCTCCGACGGTGTCCACTGCCCCTGCCCATAGACCCGACAGAAGGGCGCGGCCGGTCCTGTCGGTGGCTTCCTCGCGGGAGAGGATGCGCGCGGCCCCAAGAGTGTGCAGGAATTCCCCCGCATCGGCTTTCCCGGTGACGGCGACCACCTCAAAACCGGCTCGTGCCAGGATTGCGACGGCGATGGATCCCACCCCGCCGGTCGCTCCCGTCACCAGCAGCGGCCCCTGGCCGGGGGCAACACCATGCTGCAGGAGCCTGTGCACGGAGAGCCCTGCTGTGAAGCCTGCGGTTCCCAGAATCATGCTTTCGCGCAGCGAGAGCCCAGCGGGCTTGCGGACCACCCAATCCGCCGGGACGCGGACAAACTCTGCAAACCCCCCCGCGTGATTGGATCCCAGCTCGAATCCGCTCACGAGCACTTCTTCGCCGGGCCGGAATTTCTGCGAAGAACTCTCTTCGACTACCCCTGCGGCATCAATCCCCGGAGTGTGGGGGTAGCGACGCGTCACCCCCTTGTTGCCGGTTGCCGAAAGAGCGTCCTTGTAGTTGAGAGAGGAGTACTGAACGCGGAGAAGAACGTCGCCCGGGGGAAGATCGTCGATGCGGCGGGTCGTGAATTCGCGAAGGAAGCGCCCGTCCGGCGTTTCCCGCACAACCATCGCCCTGAATGTGCGTTGTGTCATCAGTAGTGGATGTTCAACTGGTCGAACAAGAACGTATACACGTCTGTGTTTTCCCGGATTCGTTCGCTCAGGCCGGTCCCGATGCCGTGTCCGGCGCTGGCGGTCGTCCGGAGCATAACGGGGAGTCGTGACGACGTAGCGGCCTGCAACCGGGCGACCATCTTCCGTGAATTGGCCGGATCGACCCGTCCGTCATTGTCCCCGGTGAGCATCAGGACCGCCGGATACGGCATTCCGTCCGTGACCCGGTGGTAGGGGGAATAGGCATAGAGTGCCGTGAACTGTCCGGGGTCCGTGACGCTTCCGAACTCGGTGACGTTAAACGCTCCGTTGGGCGAGAGTTCTACCCGGAGCATATCGTAGATGCCGACATGGCTGACGACGCACCGGAACATCTCCGGGCGCTGCGTGAGAACCGCGCCCATGAGAAGCCCTCCGTTGCTTCCACCTTCAATGGCGAGCTTCTGAGGTTTCGTGTAGCCGGAATCGCAGAGAAGCTTCGCGCAGGCTATGAAGTCGTCGAAGACATTCTGTTTCCTGGTCAAATTGCCGGCGGTGTGCCACTCCTCCCCGAATTCACCTCCCCCGCGAAGATTCGCAACGGCGTAGACGCCGCCGACGTCGAGCCAGAGGCGGTTCAGCCGGCTGAAACCGGGGCTTTCAATGGCACCATAACCTCCGTAGCCGTACAGAAGTGCGGGGTGCGTGGCATCAAGGGCGATCCCTTTCTTCCGGATGATGTTGAGGGGGATCTTTGTGCCGTCTTTTGAGGTGGCGAACACCCGTACCACCTCTGCGTCGCTGAGATCGACGGACGAACTCTTCCCCAGGCCGGCATCACGGAGTTCTTTCCCCCCGCTCCTCAGGTGGTACCATCGGAAGGGGTGCAGGTAAGACTCTGTGCCGAGAAGGATGTCGTCCCCCCGCAGCCCGACAACTCCGCTGATAGAAGCCAGATTCTCTCCCGTCTCGATCAGAACCGGGGTGGGGTTCTTTCCTCCCTGTTCGAACGCCCGGAGTTCCGACGGGCCACCGGTGTTGTACACGACATACAGACGCGTTCCGGTGGCGATGAAACCCTCGATCATTGCCTCCCCTTCCGGCAACAGTACCGACGATGTTCCCAGGCCCGGATGAGCCGCCGGCACGGCCAGGATCCGGCCGCGTGGAGCGCCGCTGAGGGAGAGCAGATAGATGGTATTGTCCCTGCCCAGGACGGCTGTCCTGATGGCATCGCTGAAACGGGTGATCTGCGTCCAGGACCCTGTCGGTCCCATAAGGTAGTGGGCGAACTCTCCGCCATCGCCGTTTGCCACGGATGCCAGGAGGTACTTTCCATCGTCACTTCCCTGGAGCAGGGTTTCGGCGATCCGCGGGAACTCTCTTCCGATGACGTAGCTGTCGCTATTCGAGGGGGTCCCGAGGGTGTGGAAGTACACCTGCTGGTAGAAATTCAGGTCCTCCTTTGGCCGCTCGTTCCCTTGAGGATATCGGGTGTAGTAGAAGCCCGTTCCCTCCCTGTTCCACTCGAGGCTACCGCCACCGGTGGGATACTGGACACGGGGGACGACGTCGGGGAGTTTTCTCCCGGTCGCCGTTTCGAACACATATGCCGATCCGTCCTCGCTCCCGTTCTCCGACAGCGAAACCGCAACCAGTCGCCCGTCACGAGACGGGACAAACCAGTCGATCGCCGTCGTCCCCTTCGGATCGATCTCGTTCGGGTCTACAATCACCCGCTCTGAGGCGGGGTTTTCCAGGGAGTCCATTACCACCAGAAACGGCTGGTTCTTTGGGGGTTGGTACTTCATCGCGAAGAGCCGCGCGCGCTCGACGATGCCGGAGTACCGGATGGTTCGTTCTTCGAGCAATTCCTTCACTCTTCGTTCGATCGCCGGGCGGGAAGGAAGCCTGTCGAGGTAGCTGCGCGTGTAGCTGTTCTGTTCCTCGACCCATTTCTGGACCGCCGGGTCGTGCGCATCCTCAAGCCATCGATACTCTTCCGTCACGCGGACGCCGTGGTACGCCTCCGAGACAGGCTTCTTCGCGGTGAGCGGAACGCCGGCCTGCTGTTTCGCACATCCCGCTCCCACGAACGCAGCGAGCAAAGCGACGAGAAATGTTCTCATGATGGATTTCGCTCCTTGCAGTTGACGATCGGGCTGAATGCGCCAATATAGCTGCCCCCCGGGGGAAAAGCAATCGCGGCAGGGAGATCCGGTCTTCTGGGGATGGCGGTGCAGTCGTGAAACAGGAGGAGGGACGCTTACACCGCAGCGTCCCTCCCGAATCGCGGACGACCGGTGGGTTATGCCGGCTTCGTGCCGTGGACCATCGCCTCAAGCCGGGCGATGCGCTCTTCCATCGGGGGATGAGTGCTGAAGAGGTTCATTAGGCCTCTGGCGCTGAGGGGATTGACAATGAACATGTGTGCGGTGGTGGGCGAGGCTTCCATCGGGATTTGCTTCGCTCGCGCATCCAACTTCCGGAGTGCGTTGGCAAGGGAGAGGGGGCTCCCGGAGAACTGCGCACCCCCCTGGTCCGCAAGGTATTCGCGCCCCCGTGAGATCGCCATCTGGATAAGCATCGCCGCAATCGGGGCGACGATGACCATGAGCAGGCCTCCCAGCGGGCTGCCCCGCTGCTCGCTGTCGGAACTTCTTCCCCCGCCAAAGACCATCGCCCATTGCGCCACCATGCTGATGGCGCCAGCCATGGTTGCAGCGACCGTGCCGATGAGTGTGTCGCGGTGTTTGACGTGGGCGAGTTCGTGTCCCAGGACTCCACGGAGCTCTTCTTTCGAGAGAGTGCGCAGGATCCCTTCGGTCACGGCGACTGCGGAATGCTGTGGATCCCTCCCCGTCGCGAACGCGTTGGGCTGGTCATTGGGGACGATGTAGACTTTTGGCATGGGCAGGCCGGCGCGGCCCGCGAGCTCCTCGACGATTTGGTGCAGCTCCGGCGCGTCGGCGCGCGTCACCTCCTGAGCCTTGTACATGCGGAGGACGATCTTGTCACTGAACCAGTAACTCCCGAAGTTCATAACCGCGGCGACGAGAAACGCGATCATCATTCCGCTCTGGCCCCCGACGAGCCTGCCGACAAAGACGAGAAGGATCGTCAGCAGCGCCATCAGCAAAAATGTCTTCATAGTGTTCATGCAACCCATCTCCTTTTCTGTCTCACCAGTCTCTTGCCGTCCCGCTGAGGCCTCAACACCGATCAATCTAAGAAAAAAATACTACATTTCGAAGGGTGACCGAACACTCTCCCAAGACTGCGAACCCCTTCCGTGCAGTTCGTGGAAGACTGCACCGCCGGGATTGACATTTCGTTGACCTTGGCACTTGTTGACCTTGGCACTCCTGTCTTGTTTGACTCTCGCGATCCTCTCCCCTATCTTACCGGCGTACTGCTGGTTCTACGTGCCGTCGGGATCGCGGCCCCGCTCCTCGGGGCCGAAGTATACATGATCCAGGGATAGTTGAAAATCCTGTTGGGTTTCCCCATGAGCGGCAAAATCGCATTCCATTTACATGCTGTAGCGCCCCGGCGGCCCGCGCGCGGGAAGTTACGCATGTGCGTCATCTCTCGCTCGCCTTTCAGCACGGGACGGGGGCCTCATCGGAATCATTGCCAATACCTCGCGCTGGGAGTACCGGGACTTGCAGGGCCTGCAGGAACCGGCACGGTAACATCAAGCAACCGGCGCATCGTTACGGGCCGCGAGACCAGGAGGAGAAACCCAGCGGAAGCTCAACCCAATGTGAGCACGGATTCAGGGTTCTCTGTTTGCTCAGGATTTCCGCAGTCATCGCTGCAGCTGGATTTCTCCTCGTCTAGACTGTTACAAATCGTGACAATCCTTGACAGGACGGTAACTCTCGTCGGATGACCATTTTGTATACTGGGTTTGAGTAAGCCCGAGGGGTCTACGTGAGTGTATCCCGTACGCCAGGCGCCTTTCTCCATCGACGCACTCTTTTTGTCTTCCTCTTTTTCATTGCTCTCCCAGGACTCTATTTGAGCTACGTCGGTCTGCGCTCAATTGCGCGGGAGCAGGAACTCCAACGAGGCCTTCTCATCCAGGGCATAGGGAGGTCCCTGGGATTCGAGATCGATGGGATTGAGCAAAGGCTGGAGGAAGCAGAAAAGCACACAGCCAGGGAATTTCTCTTCTCCAGAAGAGTGCTTCCTCCGTCCAACCCGGAAAAGGTGAATACACCGGACCCCTGGATTGAACGAGTATTTGTCTTTGACGCATTTCTGAATCTACAGATTCCTCCTCCGTTCGCCGCCGAACGACTCGAACGGGACGCATCGCCGCTCAGAGAATCTCTCCGTCAGCGTAGGATAGATCAGGTACGACAGCTGGAGCTCAAAGGAGACTTTGGGGCTGCCGTTTCTTCCTGTCAGCAGATTCTGACAGAACACCTCTCCCTACGGAGCAAAGTCGTGCTGAACACCTATCTCGCGCGCAGCGCTGCAGCACTCGGAAATCGTCTACTGGCGCGACGCGCGTATGACGCAATCATCCGGGCTGATTCAACCCTCCTCATTTCTCAACCGATCCCCTACGCAGCGTTTGCGTGGTTTGAAGTTGTCGATGATCTCTTGAATCAGGGAAGAGCGAGTGATGCTCTGCAGAAGACAACCCAGTTTTATCGATGTCTCCTGGACTTCTACTATCACCTGTCTTCTTCGCAGTACGACTATTTCTCGCGCAAGCTTCATTCTTTGACCAAGTCATTTGAGAGAACGATAGATCCCGGCGGCGAGGCCAGGACCACGTTGATTTCCCTTGAAGAAAGAGAGCGACTGCTGGCGAATACCCTCCGCCAGGCCGAAGAGATCAGGTCGTGGCTTCGCACCCAGGGGGGTGTCCTGTATGTCCGGAATCCTCCCACCGGGATTATCCATCATTCCTTACCCGTTGGAGAACGAACTCTCCCCATCTCACTGATTTCGATTGATGATCCGCCTGGACCGCGCCATTGGGTGGTTCTTGTAGTCCTTCCAGAGGAAGTTCAGCGTGAATTCGTTCTCCCCGGATTACAGTCGGGCGATCTGGCCGACGGGTTCGACATCACCCTACGGCGAGATTCCTCACAGCGTGCCAGTCAGACGGAGCTCGCAAGTTTTACAATGAACAAGACGTCCGTCCTCTTTCCTTCATCGGTGATCTCGGTTTCCGCCAGGCAGACAACAACAGTCGAGATCTTAGGAGTGCAGACCTCTCTTCTGTCAATCGGATTTGGAGTGCTCGTCGTGGGAATCGTCCTCCTGGGCATTCTCATCATCTACCGTGACATCCGCCGCGAAGAGGAACTTTCCAGCATGAAGTCGGAGTTCATCTCCAATGTTTCTCACGAACTGAAAACGCCAATCGCCGCCATTCGGATGCTTGCCGACAATCTGCGCCAGAGCCGGGTTCCAGAGGAAGCGAGGAAAATGGAATACTACCATCTCATCTCGAAGGAGAGTGCCCGTCTGAGCCATCTCATCGAGAATATCCTGGACTTTGCGCGCATTGAAGAGAAGAGAAAAGCCTATCACCTCGAACGGTGCGACGTCTCGAGCCTCGTCAGCGAAACGGTCCGTCAGTTCACCTCATTGATGGAGGAGAAATCACAGAGGATCGAAATGACTCTGGAAGAACCGCTTCCAGAGGTTCTGGCGGATCCGGAGGCTCTCGCGCTTGCACTATTCAATCTCCTGGACAATGCGGCAAAGTACTCAGAAAAGGAGAGTCAGATCAACGTTCGGGTGCTTAGAAATGACGGCTTCCTTTGCATTGAAGTGGAAGATCATGGCGTGGGAATCCCGAAAAAGGACCAGGCCAGGATATTTGAGAAGTTCTATCGTGTCCAGAGGGATGCAGGAAAGAGGATCCCGGGCAGCGGGATTGGACTGACGCTCATCAAGGAGATTGCCGAGGCACACAACGGTCGGGTGGAGCTCAAGAGCGACACGGGTGCGGGGAGTACCTTTCGGCTGATGCTTCCCACGGGAGGATAAGAGATGCCGATCATTCTCATCGTTGAAGATGAATTGTCGATGCGAGTGGCCCTGGAGGATGCATTCAAGCATTACGGCTTTGACGTACTGAGCGCTCTGGATGGAGAAACGGGGTTGAAAATCGTCGAAGAGAACAGACCCGATCTGATAATCCTCGATGTGATGCTCCCGGGGATCGAAGGGTTTGAGGTCTGCAAGCGCCTGCGCCAGAGAGGTTTCCTGAACCCGATCCTCATGCTCACGGCTCGAAGCCAGGAGGTGGACAAGATCATCGGGCTGGAGCTCGGCGCCGACGATTATGTGACAAAACCTTTCAGCGACCGGGAGCTGCTCGCGAGGGTGAAGGCCCTTTTGCGCAGGGCGTCCCAGGGTGCGCCGGAAGCTGACCTGTACAGGTTCGGCCCCGTCGCGCTCGATTTCACTCATCTCACGGCAGAGAAAGCTGGCGCACCGGTGCAGCTCACTTCGACTGAATTCTCACTCCTTCAGTACCTGGTATCCCAGAAGGGCAATGTCGTGACGCGCGAAGATCTGCTCAACAAAGTCTGGGGCTATGAATTCTTCCCCCAATCCCGCACGGTGGACAATCACATCTTGCGCCTTCGCCAGAAGCTCGAAGATGATCCGAATCATCCGAGACATATCTTGACCATTCACGGTCGCGGATACCGCTTTGTGGATTGAGCGTTGTGACAATCTGTTACAATTCCTGACCTCAGGAGGACACATCCCCTACCGCTCCTCCTTATCTTCAAAACAAAAAGGAGGTCCGGATCCATGAGACCGATACTGAGTTACCTCATCGTGTGCGCGTTCGCCATGATGACATCGGCGGCCTTCTCCCAGCAGAAGGGGAAGGCCGAAGACCTGTATCAGGAGGGGTTGATGCAGATGGAAGGGCGGGGCAACTACAAGAAAGCGCTCGACATTTTCGGTCAGATCCTGAAAAGCTACCCGACCAATAGGCCGGTGTCGGCGAAGGCCCAGTTCCAGATCGGCGCGTGCTACGAGAAGCTGGGCAAGAGCGAGGCGCAGAAGGCCTACGAGCGGGTGATAAAGGACTTTTCCGACCAGCGTGAGGTGGCAGCTGAAGCTCGCGCCCGCCTTGCCGCTCTTTTACAGCCCGCACTCGCCATGCCTGCATCCTCCGTCCTCACGCGGCGCATCACCGAGGATGCCAATGTGGACGTCCTCGGCACACCTTCCTCCGACGGCCGTTTTCTCTCCACGACCGACTGGAGCACCGGAGATGCCGTTCTCGTTGAGGTTGCCACGGGCCAGAAGCGCCCGGTGACCAATAAGGGGGGTTGGCAGGAGTCATCAGAGTTCGCACAGTTCCCAGCGATATCCCCCGACGGCAAGCGCATTGCCTACAGCTGGTTCAACAAGGATAATCGGTTCGACATCCGTGTGATCAACACCGATGGTTCGTCGAGCCGCGTGCTCTTCTCCAGTGAGGAGCTTACGCAATCCTGGCCAACCGCGTGGATGCCGGACGGAAATTCCATCCTTGTGTTCATCAACCGGTCCGACCGGACCCGTCAAATCGCGCTTCTCTCCATAACAGATGGGAGCGTGCGGATTCTGAAGAAGCTGCCGGTCGGCAGCAACACCTACAGGGCCAGCATCTCGCCCGACGGCCGGTATGTCGTCTATAACGCTCCAGGAAAAAGCGGGTTTCCAGAAAGCGACATCTTTCTCCTGGCCGTTGAGGATGGGCACGAGGTGCCCCTGGTCCAACGCTCATCCAGCGACGACTCCCCTCTTTGGGCGCCCGACGGCCAGAGTGTGGTCTTTATGAGCGACCGCACGGATGCTGTGAGCCTCTGGAGAATCCGCGTTGTAGGCGGAAAGCCCCAGGGACCGGAAGAACTTCTCAGAGCGGGGATCGGCACCTTATATCCCATCGGGATTTCAGCGAACGGTTCCTTCTTCTACTCACTTACCACCGGGATGGTGGACGTCTATTTGGCCACGCTGGACTTCTCAACCGGCAAGGTGACAGCCAATCCCGCCCCGATCAGCCACCGCCTCGCTGGTGGCCGTTCGGGGCCACATTGGTCGCCGGACGGGAAGTATCTCGTTTACACCTCCCATCGAGATCCTTACTCATCACGATTCTTGAAACTCGCAATCTACTCCACCGAGACTGGCCTGGAACGCGAGCTCCCGCTCAACCTGCAGAGGATCAATGTGCGGCCCCGCTGGTCTCCGACCGCCCGCGAGATTCTGGTCACCGCCAAGGACTCCGAAGGGCGGCTGGGTTTTTACCGTGTGGATGCACGCACCGGCGAGTCCACGCTGATCGTGAGCGCCAGGGATGGTGTCGACCTCCGCTGGGGCCGTTGGTCACCTGATGGCCAGTCTGTATTCTTTGTGCGGTTCCATTTCAAAACCCAGGTGAACACGGTAGTCCAGCGAAGTCTTCAAAGCGGCGAGGAAAAGGAACTCGGACGCTATCACATGCCCGAATATGTGGTCGGCTTTGACCTCTCTCCCGACGGACAGCAGTTTCTGTTGAACTTCCTCGACCAAAGCACACGTCGTGGGATGTTCAAGCTTTTTCCCATTGCCGGAGGGGAGGCCCGCGATCTCTACCGGACGGAGCCTAGCCTCAGGCCATTGGCAGTGAGCCCCTTCTGGACGCCGGATGGAAAGAACATCCTCTTCATGCAGCATCCGGGGCTGCCATCCGATCCGGAACTCGCGCCGCCTGAAGTCTGGCGGCTCTCGGTCGAGACCGGGAAGGCAGAGAAGCTCGGTCTGTCCATCCAGGGTCTGAGTCAGCTTACCGTCCACCCCGACGGTAAGCAGGTGGCGTTCTCTTCCGGCGAATCGAAGAATGAAATCTGGGTGATGGAGAATCTCTTGCCCAAGGAGGAGAACTGATTGAGCTGGGGACGGCAACCCCGAAGGAGCACTGAATGGCACAGAAAGGAAATCGTCATGGAACCTCAGCCTCTTCTGACTATCGATCCAACACTTCTTGACTGGCTCCGCATCGTCGCCGTGGCGGTCGCAGGTGGATTTCTTGTCGTGGTTATGAGTGCGAGTCTGGGCTGGATCGCCCTTTTTTTCGAAGCCGGTAGCCAATCCCATATCACTCGTAGGATTGCGCTCCGGTGACTCGCGCCGTGGCGGTTGTCTTTGCGTTTGTCTCATACCGACCGGCATAACGATTGCAGGCAGAATCGTGACTTCGGCGACGTTGAGATGCTGGAGTGCACGAGCCGCATCGCAGACTCAACACGAGAGATTCAAAAACAAGGCATTTAGCATGGCGCACCGCGACGGAGGCAATGCGAGGAATTCTGCCAATTTCGAAACGTTTGCGACCAGTCCTCCCCTCTCCTCGTTGCACTCTGTGGATGATGATAGGCAGTCTTAGCAACAGAAGTGGAGTTCGCACAACAGGAAGTCTCACGGAGCCAAGCCACCTGAAGACTCGAGCCACCCGATGATGGTGGCTTCGGGTCTCCTTTTCTTGGGGTTCCACTCACTGTGGCCTGATCGAACGGCCCCCCGCACCGCCCGGATTGGGGCGGCCCCCTTGCATATGGCCTGAATCCGATCTATCTTGCTGCAACTTCCATAGTTCCTCCCGGTGCACGCCAGATCGACACACTTTCAATGACAACAGCCACGCCTCTCGTGATCGGAATCGCCGGCGGATCTGGTTCAGGCAAAACGTCCGTCACCAACGCGATTCTTGAGCATCTCGACAGAAGCCGTGTACTTGTGATACAGCACGATTCCTACTACAGGGATATCAGCTCTCACGGCGGCCTCCCTCCCTCGGAAGTCAATTTCGATCACCCCAGTGCCCTCGAAACGGATCTTCTTATTCGCCATGTGCGGGAGCTGAAGCGCGGGAACCATGTGGAGCAGCCCCTCTACAACTTCACCACGCACCAGCGGATGACCTCGACGCGGCACCTTGAGCCGAAAGAGATCATCATCATTGACGGCATTCTGATTTTCGTCGACAGGGACCTCCGGGAGCTTATGGATATACGGATTTTCGTCGATACCGATGCCGACGAACGGCTCATCCGCCGCATCCGCCGGGACATCCTTGAGCGGGGGCGGTCGATGGACTCGGTGATGGAGCAGTACATGAGGACGGTGAAACCGATGCACCTTGAATTCGTAGAGCCGAGCAAGGTCTGGGCAGACGTCATCATCCCGCGGGGGGCTGAAAACAAGGTTGCGATCGATATGGTTGTGACAAAAACGAAAATGATGCTCGGTGAGCTGAGGATGGCGGGTATATGACGTCAATTGAGTGGACCGTCGAACTGCGCTTCGTTGTCGCCCTCGTTCTGGGTTTCCTGGTGGGCCTCGAACGGGAGAGTGCCAAACTGGACACCAAGCACCTCGTGTTCGGCGGCGTTCGGACACATCCGTTGATCAGCCTCCTGGGATTTGGCTGCGCCTGGCTCACCAAGGTCGGGGTGACACTGGCGCTTCCCGCAGGTCTCGCGGTTTTGGGGGCCCTGACGGCGATTGCGTATGTCACGAAGATCCGTTCGGAACACTACGGGACGACGAGTGAAATCTCCGCGCTCCTTACGTTCGTCACGGGAGCGCTTGCCTTTTCCGAGGCCATCTGGGCGTCGATGGCCCTCGGCGTGATCAACGCCTTGCTCCTCTCCGAAAAAGCGAAACTCGAGACGTTCGTGGAGAGGCTGAACAAGACGGAGTTTCTCGCGGTGCTGAAATTCCTGCTCGTCACGGTGATCATTCTTCCCGTGCTGCCCGATCAGGAGTACACACGCTACAGGCTCAATCCGACGAAAATCTGGGAAGTCGTGATCCTGGTCTCGACTATCGGGTTCGTCGGGTATTTTCTCACCAAGAAGTTCGGCATGCGGGTTGGCCTCTGGCTCTCGGGACTTCTGGGGGGAATCGTGTCGAGCACCGCGCTGACGGTCTCGGTCGGAAGACTCGCGCGTCGCGAACCGGAGCGGTCGGCTGAAGCTCTCCGGGCGGCGATGCTCGCCGGAAGCGTCATGTATCTTCGGGTGCTCATCCTCGTTGCGATTTTCGGGCCCTCCCTGGTTTCCCTGCTCTGGTGGAAGCTGCTCCTCCTCGCCCTGATCGGCATCGCTCTGGCAATCAGCATCAAAGCTCCCGTCGCGGACCATCGCGGGCCCG
>Ga0153916_10000896_pt1 | contig 20718 bp, 13 predicted proteins | sample Opewatmetagenome_FD_109642 | JGI IMG/M metagenome (GOLD analysis project Ga0153916, IMG submission 109642) | Freshwater wetland microbial communities from Ohio, USA - Open water 3 Core 3 Depth 4 metaG | ecosystem: Environmental > Aquatic > Freshwater > Wetlands | place: USA: Ohio, Lake Erie...
CGAGCCGGTCGTGACCGCGCCCTGTGACGCGGACCCGACGAGCGCCGCGTACTTGGCCATGACGCCACCCTGGTAGCGAGCGGCGGGCGGCGTCCAACGCTCGAACCGGCGGGCGATCTCGTCCGGTGGGACGTCCAGATCGAGGGCCTTGCGGCCGACGTCGATGACGACCTCGTCGCCCTCCTCGACGACCGCGATCGGGCCGCCGAGCGCGGCTTCCGGCGCCACGTGGCCGATCATCAACCCGTGCGTCCCGCCGGAGAACCGACCGTCGGTCAGCAGCGCGACCGAATCGCCGAGCCCTTCGCCGACGAGCGCCGCCGTGACCTGGAGCATCTCCTGCATGCCCGGCCCGCCGACCGGACCTTCGTAGCGGATGACGACGACATCGCCGGGCTTGATCCGCTGGGCGCGGACCGCGTCGTAGCAGGCCGTCTCCGAATCGAAGACCCGCGCCGGACCGCGGTGCAGCCGCCGCTCGTGGCCGGCCAGCTTGACGACGCAGCCCTCCGGCGCGAGTGAGCCGCGCAGGATGGCGAGGCCGCCGGTCGGCTTGATCGGTGTCTCGATCGGCACCACCACCTGCTGGCCGGACGTCTCGACGGCGTCGGCGGCGATCTGAGCGATCGTCCGCCCGTCGACCGTGACGGCGTCCCCGTGGAGCAGCTCGCGCTTGAGGAGCTCGCGCATCACGAGCCCGACCCCGCCCGCCTCGTACATCTCGGATGCCGAATAGCGGCCGCCCGGCTTCATGTCGCCCACGATCGGGGTGCGATCCGCGATCGCGCCGAAGTCGTCGATGTCGAGCGGAATGCCGAACTCGTGGGCGATGGCGAGGAGATGGAGCACGCCGTTCGTCGAACCGCCCGTCGCGGCAACCGACGCGATGCCGTTCTCAAGCGCCTCGCGGGTGACGATGCGGTTCGGTCGAACGTCGCGACGGACGAGGTCCATGACGATCTCGCCCGAGCGACGCGCGGCCTCGTCCTTCTTCGAGTCCTCGGCCGGGATGCCGTTGAGCCCGGCCGGCGACAGGCCGATGAACTCGAGCACGGTGCTCATCGTGTTGGCCGTGTACTGGCCGCCGCAGGCGCCGGCGCCCGGACAGGCGGCGTTCTCGATCCCGTGGAGCTCCTCGAGCGAGATCGTGCCCGCCCGGTAGGCGCCGATCGCCTCGTAGACGCTGACGATGTCGACGTTGCGCCCCTTGTATGTGCCGGGATAGATCGTGCCGTTGTAGAGCGCCAGGCCCGGGATGTCGAGACGGGCGAGCGCCATCGCCGCCCCGGGCATCGTCTTGTCGCAGCCGACGAGGCAGACCAGGCCGTCGAACAGGTGGCCGCGGGCGACCAGCTCGATCGAGTCGGCGATCACTTCGCGGCTCACGAGCGAGGCCTTCATCCCCTCGGTGCCCATCGTCACGCCGTCGCTGACGGCGACCGTGTTGAACTCCATCGGCGTCCCGCCCGCCGCGCGGATGCCCTCCTTGACCGATTCCGCCAGCCGGCGCTGGTTGAAGTTGCAGGGCATCGTCTCGATCCACGTCGTCGCCACGCCGATGAGCGGCTTCGCGAGGTCCGCGTCCGTGAACCCGATCGCCTTGAGCATGGCGCGGGCGCCGGCGCGGTCCGGGCCGTCGGTGAGCGCCGCGGAATGGCGCTTGGCTGGGTCGGAGGTGATCGGCGCGTCGGACATCGAGGGAGGTCTCCTGCGAGTGCGGCTTTGGGTCGGGAGCGGAGGTTCCAGACTACAGCGAGGACGATGTCGGGGCGCCGGATTCAGTCGACGCAGGCGCCGGTGTCGACGGCGTTCGTCTGGCCCAGCGCCGGCCGGATCCGGGTGACGATCTCGCTCGGCGTCAGGGCGTAGCCGACGTTCGGATCGGTCCGCGCCTCGGCGAACACCACACCCCCCACCGTGCCGTCGGCCAGCACCAGCGGGCCGCCACTGTCGCCACGCTCGACCGCGGCCCGCAGCTCCAGGATGTCGCGCTTGACCTGGTCCGTGCCGTAGATGTCGTGACCGGTGGCCGGATAGCGGCCGGCCACCGCCGCCGCCAGGATCGTGAGCGGCCCGCCGTTGGGGTAGCCAAGGGTTGCGCCAACCGCACCGCGCGCCGGGTCGGTGGCCGCAAACTGGAGTGGATGGATCGCCAGGCCCGGCACGCGGAGCAGCGCGACATCGAGCTTCGGGTCGAACAGGATGGGCACCGCGTCGAGGAACCGACCGTCGCGCGCCGTGACCCGGATCCCGTGGCTGTCCGCCCCGGCGATCACGTGCGCGTTGGTCAGCACCTCGTCGTTCCGGATCGCGAACCCCGTCCCGACCGACGACAGCCCGCAGGTCGCGGCCGAGACCTTGAGCACGCTCGCCTCGGCCGGGGCCGCGATCGCCTGGGCCGCCCGATCGCCGGGTCGCTCGACCGGCGGGGCCGGCAGCGGCTCGAAGCCGATGAAGACGTCAGGCAGCCCGGACGCATCGAGCCAGGTCCGGAGCTCGACGGCGAGCTCGGTCGGCGGCGGCAGGATGCTCGAGACGGTTCGGACGACGGTGGAGGTGCCGGCCGATTGGGCCAGGCCCGGGAACGGGCCCTCGGCCAGCAGGCCGCCGGTCAGCCAGACGATGAGCAGCGCCTGGGCGACGCCCAGCACCGCTCCGGCGGCCCGGTCGGCATTGCCCAGCAGCCCGCTGCCGACTCCGCGGATCAGCCAGCGGCCGACCGCGGCTCCAAGTGACTCGCCGATGGCGACCGACCCGATCAGGCCACCGAGGACCAGGAAGGGACGAATCCCCGGGTCGACGCCCGACAGCGGATCGGCGAGGGCGGGGAGCACGAGGATCGCCAGCGCCGCACCGCCGATCGCCCCGAGCAGCCCGCCGACCTGCGGGATGGCGCCGGATCGGGCACCCAGGATCAGGGCCACGATGGCGAGCACGACCGCGAAGAGGTCCAGCAGGTTCACGACCCGATCGTCGCACAGGCGGCCCGTCGCCGCCGTTGCCGCCAGGTCAGCTCAGCTGACGACGACCTTGATCGGGTCCGCCCCGCGCATGGTGTCGGTGACGGTGTAGGTGCCCGGGTCGAGGTCGCCCAGGTCAACCTGGGTCCTGAACACCCTGGCGATCATGATGCAGACCTGGTCGCCCGGCCCGTGGCCCTCGCGCAGGGTGATCGCGAACGATCCCTCGCCGCGCTGCACGATGATCGTGTCGAGAATCGAACACGGTTCGACGCCGCTGGTGTAGGTGATGGTCAGGACCACGTGCCGACCGTCGACCTGGGCCGCGAACGAATCGGCGGCGATCGGATGGACGTCGAGCTGGCCAGGCTTCGGAACGACCAGTGCGCCGCTCCCGCCCGGGCCGAGATCGCCGCCCGGGCCGGTGCTCGGCGAGCCAGCTTCGTCCGATGGTCCTGCGCCGGCGGGAGGGGAGGCGCTCGGCAAGGCCAGAGATGGCGCCGAGGTCGCGGGTGATCCACCGGACGTGCAAGCCGCCAGGGCCACGGCGAGCGCGATGCCCGGGGCGATGGTGTGCCAGGATCGCGCGGCGCCTCGGCGAAACGGAGTCGTCATGGGCGGCAGACGCCCTTCCGAGCGCACGAGTTCCGCGGGCGCTTCCCGGCTGGCGGTCAGCGGGCCGGCGTCAGGGTGTTGACGCGTGGCGGATGGGCCGCTTCCCAGGCGCTGATCGCCGCGTCCTTGGAGAGCAGGTAGCCGAGCTCGTCCGTGCCGGCCAGGATCATCCGTTTGGCGAACGGGTCGATCTCGAAGTCGACCGTCGTGCCGTCGGGCAGCAGCACGCCCTGCTCGGCAAGGTCGACCGTGAGCTCGGCATCGGGATTCTGGGCAATCAGCTCCAGGAGCCGGGCATGCGTGGCCGGGTCGACGACGATCGGCAGCACGCCGTTCTTGAGGCTGTTGCTGCGGAAGATGTCGGCATACGACGTCGACAGGATCGCCCGCACGCCCCATGCGGCCAGCGCCCACGGTGCGTGCTCTCGCGACGAGCCCGCCCCGAAGTTGTCGCCGACGAGCAGGATCCGCCGGCCCGCCATCCCGGGTCGGTCGATCACGAACGGCGGGTCCTTGAGCGTTCCGTCCTCGTTGAACCGCCGGTCGCGGAAGAGCGCCTCGGCCAGGCCCGCCTTGTCGGTCACCTTCAGGTACCGCGCCGGGACGATCTGGTCGGTGTCGATGTTCTCGGCCGGCAGCGGGACGACCCGGCTGGTGAACACCGTGAACGGCTCCGACACCTCAGCGCCCGCCCACCGCGGCCAGGCTCTCGATGCCCGGCAGCTTGCGCGGGTCGGCGACGACGCCCGCGATGGCGCTGGCCGCCGCGGTCAACGGCGAGGCGAGGAAGGTCCGCCCACCCTTGCCCTGCCGACCTTCGAAGTTGCGGTTGCTGGTGCTGACCGCGTACTGGCCGGGACGCAGCTGGTCGCCGTTCATGGCGATGCACATCGAGCAGCCGGCCTCGCGCCAATCGGCCCCGGCGGCCTTGAAGATCCGGTCGAGCCCTTCGCGCTCGGCCTCGCGCTTCACCTCGTCGGAGCCCGGGACGACCATCAGCCGCACGCCGTCGGCGATGTGCCGATCCTTGAGCACGCTTGCGGCGAGGCGCAGGTCGCTGATCCGGCCGTTGGTGCAGCTCCCGACGAAGACGACGTCGACCTTCTGGCCGAGGATCGGCTGGCCGGGCTGGAGGTCCATGTACTCGAGGGCTCGCTCCAGCGCCCGCCGCTGGCCCGGGTCCGCCTGATCGGCCGGGCTCGGGACGCGGCTGCTGATCGGGATGCCCATCCCGGGATTCGTGCCGTAGGTGACCATCGGTTCGAGCGCATCGGCATCGATGGTGATCGACTTGTCGTAGCTGGCCCCGTCGTCGGTGGGGAGGCGCCGCCAGCCCGCCACCGCCTCGTCCCACGCCGCCCTGCGTGGCGCGTGCGCTCGCCCGTCCAGGTACTCGAACGTGGTGTCGTCAGGGGCGATGAGCCCGGCCCGGGCGCCGCCCTCGATGCTCATGTTGCAGATCGTCATGCGCTGTTCCATGGTCAGGCCGCGGATCGCCGCCCCCGTGTACTCGAACACGTGACCGGTGCCACCGCCGACACCGATCCTGGCGATCAGCGCGAGGATGATGTCCTTGGCGCTGACACCGGGCGTCAGCCGGCCATCGACCCGCACCTGGTAGGTCTTCGGGTCGCGCTGGAGGAGCGTCTGGGTCGCCAGCACCATCTCCACTTCGCTGGTCCCGATCCCGAACGCGAGCGCGCCGAATGCCCCGTGGGTGCTGGTGTGCGAGTCGCCGCAGACGATGGTCATCCCGGGCTGGGTCAGTCCCAGTTGCGGGCCGATGACGTGGACGATCCCCTGGCCCGGATCGCCGATCCCGTGCAGCGGGATACCGAACTCGGCGCAGTTGGCCTCGAGCTGCCTGACCTGGGCGGCCGCCATCTCGTCGAGGAAGGGCAGGCTCCGATCGGTGGTCGGGATGGAATGGTCCGCCGTGGCGACCGTCTGGGTCGGCCGGCGAACGCCGATCCCTCGCGCCCGCAGCCCCGAGAAGGCCTGCGGGCTGGTCACCTCGTGAACGAGGTGGAGATCGATGGCCAGGACAGCCGGGGCGCCGGGGTCCTGCGTGACGACGTGGTCGTCCCAGATCTTCTCGACGATGGTGCGGGGTCGGGTCATCTGCTCACTCACGGGATACGGAGGGTACCCGAGAGCGCGTCGGCGCGCGTGGGGACCGCTCAGGCGGTTGCCAGCTCCATCGTCACCGCCTCGACGAGCCGGGGTCCCAGCACGCTGGCAGATGCCGGCCGTCCGAACAGGAATCCCTGGCCCATCCCGCAGCCGAGGTGACGGAGCATGCGAAGCTGCTCGGGTGTCTCGATCCCTTCCGCAACGATCGGCAGGCCAAGCGATCGGCCAAGCGCGATGATCGCCCTGGCGAACGCCCACGCCTCTCCTTCATCCGATTCGCCGGGCCCGCCGATCAGCTCGCGCGCGATCTTCAGGCTGTCCACCGGGAATCGGCGCAGATAGGCGAGGGACGAGTACCCCGTCCCGAAGTCGTCCATCGCAATCCGCGCTCCGACCTGGCGAAGTGACTCGAGCGTGGCGATCGTCGCCTGCGCGTCGCGGAACATGGCCGTCTCGGTCATCTCGAGGGTCAGCGCGCGCGGATCGATCCCGGATTCCCGGATGTCGCCGATCACTTCCTCGACGAAGCCCGGGTGCTGCAGCTGCAGCGGCGACAGGTTCACGCTCAGGCCAAGTCGTTCCAGACCTGGTTGTCGGTGCCACTCGACGACCTGCCGCGTCGACGTCTGGAGGACGAAGCGACCGAGGGCGAGGATCGTGTTGTTCTCCTCCGCGAGGTGGATGAACTCGGTCGGATCGATCGGGCCGCGTGTCGGATGATTCCAGCGAACGAGGGCCTCCACGCCGACCGTGCGGCCGCTCGCCAGCTCGACGATGGGCTGGTAGTGGACCGTCAGGTCGCCCCGGCTGATGCTCTGCCCGAGATCCGAGGTCAGGGCATGGCGTTCGACGATGGAGCTGTGCATCGTGGGGTCGAAGACCTCGACCCGCCGCTTGCCCTCGGCCTTCGCGCGATACATGGCGACGTCGGCGTTGCGGAGCAGCTCGTCGACCGGCTGATCCCCATGAGCGGCGCTGATTCCCGCGCTGCATCCGACGATGACATCGGTTCCCTGGATCCGGAACGGCAGCTCCAGGCCGGTGATGATTCGATGCGCCATGGCCAGGGCCTCGGTCACGCTCGAGCCCTCGGCCGGCAGGACGGCGAACTCGTCGCCGCCGAACCGCGCGACGAGATCCTCCGTGCGGAGCTGCTGCCCGATCCGTTCGGCCACCGCGATCAGGAGCTCATCGCCCGCTGCGTGCCCGAGCGTGTCGTTGACGATCTTGAAGTCGTCGAGATCCAGGAAGATGACGACAGGCGTGGCCGGCTCGCGGGCGGCCATGATCCGACAGCTGACCTCCTCGACGAATGCAGGTCGGTTGGCGAGCCCGGTCAGCGAGTCGTGAAAGGCGAGATGTCGGAGCTGTTCCTTGAGGAGCGACAGTTCGTGCAGGGATTGCTCGAGCTGCCCGTTCTCGAGGGCCACCGCGGCCTGGTTGGCAACGGTTTCGAGCAGGCGCAGGTCGTCCGGTTCGAAATGCGTCCCTTCGCCGAGGCGGTTGATGATGGTCAGGGCACCCAGGACGCCCTTCTCGCCGACCAGGGGACCGACCATCGCCTCGCGGACCCGGCTCGAATCGTTCGTCCAGGCTGGGCCCGGGAGCGCGCTGAAGGCCCGCGGCTCGATCGCCGTCCGGGCGCGCAGGGGGTCATTCACGGGAATGGACACCGGGTTCATCGTCTCCGGGCCCTCCAGCCCGCCGGACGAGCTGCGCAGGGCGGTATCGACCGCGGGGTCCGGGAAGAGGAGCAGCTCCGCGCGCTCGGATCGGAACATTCGCCGGGCGTGCTCCAGCAGCGCGCCGATGGCCGAGTCCAGCTCCGGCGCGTAGTGCAGCAGGCGGCTCGACTCGTAGAGAAGCTCGAGGCGCTCGTGCTTCTCGCGCTCGCCCATGTACGCGCGGTACGCCACGAACACGATCGCGGTCGGCACGGCGAGCAGCACGATCGAGCGCGGATCGACCCACAGCACCATGACCGCGAGGATGGCAAGGCTGCTGTTGGCCATGGCGACCATCTCGCTGAAGCTCAACATCTCGGGCAGCTTCCGGAACTGCGGGGCTCCGCCTGACAGCGAGATCGCCGTCGCGACGAGCGATGCCTCGACGGCGCTCGTGGCACCGCCGGCCAGGAACGCGGCCAGCCACTCACGGGGGCCGGGCGGGGCGGCATCCGATGCCACGGCATGGAAGATCGTCAAGGCAACGCACGCCGCCAGGCTGAACTGCACGACGTTGAACGTGCCCTTCACCAGCGACTGGCTGCGATCCGAGAACACGGCGACCCCGGTCCCGATGACGAGGGCCAGCAGATAGTCCGTGGGAGTCAGGAAGAACAGGCCGAAGATGCCCGGCAATTCGCTCAGGGAGAACGAGTGGCGTTCGCGCAGGAAATGGACTTCGACCACCCGGGTCTCGCCGAGATAGAAGGCCACCGCGGCGAGCGGCCAGGGAATGCCGAACGGCGCGGGCATGGCCGGCAGATTCCGGATGATTGCCAGGTAGAGCACCGCGGAGGCGACCGTGAGCAGCACGATGAACGAGCGCACGCGAACGCCGGCGGTCAGCCATCGCAGTGGGGACGTGCTGGCGAGGCTCGGCTGGTCGATCAGCGATTTCGAGGCATCGCCTCGGAGTTCGTCTGCCGTCGCCATCGGACCTTACTTGGGGGATTGGTCGAGCAGAGTCTCGTGGCCAGCGGACGTCACCGCTTTAGCCCAAACGTCCCATCACGACCCCTGACCCTGGATGGCGGGCATGACAAAGGAGCGGCCCTCAGAAGGGCCGCTCCCGATGAGTCCGGTCTCGAGCCTGCAAAGGCTGAAGGGCGGGCTCAGCTCCAGCGATGACCGGCCTCGGGGCCGGGTCGCGTCGTGTCGGGTCGGGTGTTGATGGTGTTGGCCACGAACGTCGTGTTCATGGCTACGACCACCTCACTCCCGCGCCGAGCGTGAGCGCCATCGTCGCAAGCAGCGACAACGCAACGGTGAAGCGCGCCAGGATCGCCTTCACAACACCACCTCATACGGTAGTTCGATCTCGATGACCTCCGGCAACCGGGCGGCCTTCCGAGGAAGATCCCTGGCTTTGCGTCGCCATCTCACGATGGGTTTGCCCTGGACGGTTGGGTCACGAGGAGCGCACGTCGCTCCTGCCGCTACGTTCACCGTCGTGGCCCGGAAGGACCATGCGCCAGTAGTACTGGCCGGCGCGATCTCTTGGGTCAGTGCGCCCACGCACCAGCCGCCGGATCGCTCGACGGACCGTCAGGCCGGGTTGTCGACGCCGGTCGCCGGAAGGTGGGCGAGCAGCGGGCCGCGACCGTGCATCGCAGCGAACACCGCGACCGCCGCACCGACCCCGATCAACAGGTCGCCGATGCTGAACACGTTGGCGAGCGGGACCCACGCGGGCATGGCGAACATGTCGGTCAGGGGGGCAAGGGCGACGACGTCGCGCGGCGCGCTGTTCGAGTAGTCAACCTTCGGCAGGCGCCCCATGGCCGCGAGCGTGCTCGGACTGACCGGCATGTACCCGCCGTTGGCAACGATCGCGAGCAGGTTGGACGCGCCGCCCGCGAGGACCAGTGGGAGTCCCGGTATCGCGAGATTGGCCGCAACCGCCACGAGGACGGCCACGTTGGACAGCACGTAGGCTGCGGGTGCGGCGTCGCCCAGCGCGTTGCCGACCGGCGACGAGAACAGCAGCAGCTGAACGACCATGCCGAGCACGATCAGCGGGGCCCACGTGAGCCGCAGCTGCCCCAATCGAGCCGCCGATCCGCCGGTCAGCAAGCCGACCAGGAGCGCGAGCAGGACCGGGTACAGGATGAACACGCAGGCATCTTGGCCGGCCCTTCACGCCGGCGCGCAGACCCATAGGTCCCATTGAGAGCAGTACGACAGAGTTCGTTGCGCCCGAAAGTTGCGGAGCTATAACGGTGCATCGGGGCCACACTTCGTCCGAGGAGGGATCCTCATTCGCGACGACTCACGCGATCAGCCGGCGGCAGACGTCATCGCAGGCGGTGCCACAGACCTCCGCCTCGTGCGTCTTCGCCTCTTCCTGGCGCTCATCACGATGTTCGCGATCCCGATCGCGATCACCGTTCCCGTCCTCTTCGGCCAGGCTCGAGGTGAGGGGGCATCGCTCGTCACGCCGATGCTCGCGATCGCCGGCCTCGCCCTGGTGCTCGGCCTCCTGACCGTCTGGCTGGCGCATCGAGTGCTTGAGCCCGCCGAACGCCTCGATCAGGCGCTCCGCTTCCTTGAAGGCGCCTACGATCAGGCTCGTTCGGAAGCCCTGCTCGACCATCTGACCGGGCTGGGCAATCACCGTGCATTCCAGGAGGAGATCGAGCGCCAATGGGCGACCGCGACCCGCCACGGTCGGTCGCTTGCGCTCGTGCTTCTCGATCTCGACGAGTTCAAGGGCATCAACGATTCGGAGGGTCACGCGGTTGGCGACCTCCTGCTTCGTCGGACCGGATCGCTGATCCGGGCCATGCTGCGCCGTGGTGACCGCGCCTTTCGGGTGGGCGGTGATGAGTTCGCGATCATCCTTCCCGAGACCGACGCGGACGGCGCCTACGTTGTCGTCCGTCGTCTCCTGGCAACCTGTCTGGAGGAGGAAGTCCGGCACACGCCTTCTCCCACCGCCTCGTTTTCGTCCGGGATCAGTGCCATTCCCGGCTCCGCGCGCGACAGAGAAGCGCTGTATGGCCAGGCGGACGCGGCGCTCTACTGGGGCAAGCGCCACGGTCGCACCCGGGTGACGGTGTTCGACCGCGAACGACACGAGCAGGCACCGACGGACCACAAGCCGGCCGAGCTGTCGGCCCTGGTTGCCCGGGTGGCCGCCAGTGGCGCGGTCCGAGCCGTCTTCCAGCCGATCTACGACCTGGTCAGCGGCGCTCCTCGCGGCTTCGAGGGGCTCGTGCGCCCGCTGCCAAACAGCGGCTTCAACGATCCGGGCACCATGTTCGCCGCCGCCGAGGCGACGGGGCGCACGGCTGAGCTCGACATCGCCTGCCTCGAGGCCGTCATGGGCGCCGCCTCACGGCTGCGCCTGCCGGGCTCGTTGACCGTCAACCTCTCGCCGCGGACGCTGGAGATGGACGAGTTCAGCATTCATGGGCTCCTCCGGATCATCGTTCGCCACGGCCTCGATCCGCGCCGGATCGTCCTCGAGCTGACGGAACGCGAGGCGGTCGAGAACATCGAGCGTCTCCGCCGCGCGGTCGAGGACTGCCGCGTGGCCGGCATTCGGGTCGCCGCCGACGACGTCGGCTCGGGCAACGCCGGCCTCCGGCTGCTCAGCCAGCTGCGCTTCGACATCGTCAAGATCGACCTGTCGCTGGTCCAGAGCGGGACCCGCCACGCGCAGTCGCTCGAGGTGGTCCGGACGCTCCGCGACCTGGCCGACCGGTGGGGCGCCCTCGTGGTGGCCGAAGGGATCGAGACACCGGCCCAGCTCGAGGTCGTCCGCTCGCTGGGGATCGGTGCCGGGCAGGGTTACCTGCTCGGTCGCCCGACCGAGCAGCCGCCGACCGGATCGATCGACCTCGAGGGCTTGGTGCGCGGGTCGGACTGGCTGGTCGACCGGCTGCGCGCCGTGCCAGCCTGATCGGCCCGAGACGCCGCGCTCACCGGAAGTCCGGATCCGCCTCGGCGGTGCCGATCGTCAACGAAAAACACGCGACGTTGACCAGAATCCAATGACGGCTGGCGAACCCCAATCGTAGGCTTCGTGCCCCGGCGGTCCGCGACCGCCCGGTCGCGGGCCGACTCATTCCGCGCGTGATTAGCCGGGAAGCGCGCGGAGGAGGGGAACACCCATGCCTTCGTCCAAGGCATCCCTGCGCCGTACGACCGGGAGACGGTCCGTTGCGGCGTCCATGACCGCGCTGCTCGCGGTCCTGGCACTCGCCGCGCCGGTGAGCGCGGCGGCGCAGTCCGTCACGGTGGACCGAACCATCACCGGGGGTCCCACGGACCTCGGTGGCACGACCTACATCGTCAGCGGCGTCGTGAGCGGAACCATCACCGTCACCGCCGACGCGACACTCACCCAGCCGATCCGAGAGACGCTCGCCTATGACGACGGCGCGCTCCGCCAGGGCAGCACGCTGCCGGTCAACCGCATCGTCGCCACGAACGGCGCCGGCAATCTCCACGTCGTGTGGCACGTCAGCAACACGCTCCCGCTCATCTCGGGGACGTTCGACACGGTCAAGGACGCCAGCTGCACGCTGGACTTCAGCTCACCGGTGACGTGCGACGTGGAGTCGAACGGGTTCTCGCTGACACCGGATGGCACGTTGACCCCGGGTGCTCCGTATGCCGACCTCGTGCTCCAGGCCAGCGTCAAGGTCACGCCCGACGACGCCACGGTCGTCTCGACCGAGCTGGCGGGCGCCGTCACCATCGGCGGGCCGGCGAGCCAGAACGAACCGGGCACCCAGGACATCGACATCCCGTGCAACGTCGGCAAGGGTGACACGCTGTCGGTCAGCGACAACGACTACAACCTGGCGACCCACATTGACTCGACGGACGGCCCGGCGATCACCGTCGGGTTCTGGCTCCCGAACCCGATCACCGGCGTCCCCGCGTTCAAGGGCCCCGGCGTCACGCTCGACCTGGGACCGCAGCACGCCGAGTCCTTCGCCCAGGACGTCGCCGACGGCGCCACCAAGGTGAGCGCCCTCGGCGCGATCGCCGCCAACAACGTCCCGCCGAGCACTGACGCCGGCGGGCCGTACAACGGGCAGGAGGGGTCGCCGATCCAGTTCGACGGCTCCGGCACGACGTCCGTCTGTGGCGTCGACAGCCTGGCGTTCCGTTGGGACTTCTCCGATGGTGGCGTGGCCTTTGGCAAGCGGCCGTTCCACACGTTCCAGGACAACGGGGTCTTCAGCGGCCAGCTGACCGCGACCGACCCGACCGGCCTGAGCAACACCGTGAACTTCTCGATCACGGTCAGCAACCAGAACCCGGCCGCGAATGCCGGGCCGGATACCAGCGCCGACTGGGGCCGGCTCGTCGCGTTCAACGGCCAGGCCACGGACCCGGGAGCCGGTGACCAGTCGACCCTCCAGTACAGCTGGGACTTCGGCGACGGCTCGCCGTCCAGCACGGGCGGCCCCGGTGTCCTCCACGCCTATGCCTCGCCGGGTGATTACGTCGCAACCCTGACGGTCACGGACAAGGACGGCGGCAGCGACACGGACACGCGGTCCGTGCACGTCACGCCGCGCGACACCGTCGCGGCCTACCTGGGCGACAACGCCGGGACGTTCGACACGTCGGGGCATCTGAGCGCCTCGCTCGTCGACGAGTACGGCGTCAGCCTGAACGGCAAGTCGATCGCCTTCTCCGTCAATGGCGCCTCCGCGGGCTCCGCGTCCACGAATTCATCGGGGATCGCGACCCTGGCATACACGCCACTCCTCGATGCGGGAACGTACGCGACAGATGCCGCCTTCGCGGGCGACAGCCTGTACAACGCGTCGAGCAACGCCGGTTCGATCACCATCGCCAGGAAGGCGACGTCCGTGGCATACACGGGCGCCCTCACCGGTGGTCCGAACAAGACCGTCACCCTGTCGGCGATCCTGGCCGATGCGACCGGCACGCGGCTCGCGGGGCGGACGGTCGTCTTCACCCTCGGGACTCAGACCACGTCGGCCGTGACCGACGCCAACGGCGTCGCCACGACCACGCTCAAGCTTGCGCAGAAGAACGGGACCTACCCGCTCACCGCCACGTTCACGCCCGCAGGTGCCGACGCCAGCCGATACCTCGGCAGCGGCGACGCCAGGACCTTCAAGCTGCAAACCAAGTAGCCCGGTCTCGCCGAACGTCGGCGCTCAGAACGGGGCGGCCGCGCGGCCGCCCCGTTCGCCTGTCCGAAGCGGGACCTTTGGTGGGCGGTTGACGAGTGCACGATCCCTGCTAGACTTCCCGGAACGCTGCGGGACCTCTCCGCAGCTGGCCTGACCGGAGGCCCGATGGGCTGGTTCGATCGTGGAGACCGCCGAGCAGTCGCCGTCGTCGTGACGGCTGATGGTCGGCGTGTGCATGTCCCGCTCGAGCCGACCGGCCTGGCCGACGTATCGCTTCTCGACCTTCTTCGCTCGCTTCCGGGGCTTGATGGCCTTCTTGGGCTCATTACCGGCTCCCGGCGAGACCGAGGATCACGGAGGGGCGAGCGCCACTAGCTCGACCACAACGGACTTCCTACGGACCCTCGCCGGACGGCGAGGGTCTTTCGTTTTCCGCCGAACGACTCGCCACGAACGACCCGCCACGGAGGACCTCGAGCGCCATGACCATGACCAAGGGAGACCCGGCCAACCCGCCACGTTCCATCGGCCTGACGACGGCCGCGCCGGAACGGCGCAGCCACGTGCCCAACGACGGGTCGTCCGAGGCCGCAGCCGTCGAGCGCGCCCGCAAGGAGATGCTCCACGAGGGTCGCGAGCTGAAGCGGACCCGGATCGGGGCGGACGTGCTGTGCGAGGCGCTCCTGCGCCAGGGCGTGGACGTCTTCTTCAGTTATCCGGGCGGCGTGATCCTGCCGCTCTATGACGTGCTGGGCGACTATCCGGAGCTCCGTCACGTGCTCGTCCGCCACGAGCAGGGTGGTGCCCATGCCGCGGACGGCTATGCGCGAGTGACCGGGCGGGTCGGCGTCTGCATGGGCACGTCGGGGCCGGGCGCCACGAACCTGGTGACCGGAATCGGGACGGCGCTGCTCGACTCCGTGCCCATGGTCGCGATCACCGGCAACGTGCCCAGCGCGCTGATCGGCAAGGACGCCTTCCAGGAGATCGACATCAACGGCATCACCTTGCCGATGACCAAGCACAACTACCTGGTCCGCGACGCTGACGATTTGCCGCGCGTGGTTGCCGAGGCGTTCCACATCGCCCGGTCCGGCCGGCCGGGTCCGGTCCACATCGACATCACCAAGGACGCCCTCCAGCAGGAGACCCAGGCTGAGCACCCGTCCGAGGCCGAAGTGATCGCCGGCCTGCCGGGCTTCCGCCCCAATCTCGATGGGCACAGCCGCCAGCTCAAGCTCGCCGCGGCCGAGATCGCCGCGGCCAGGCGTCCGGTCATCCTGGCCGGACACGGCGTCCTCCACGCCCAGGCCTGGGACGAGCTGCGCGCCTTCGCCGAGAAGGCGCAGATCCCGGTGGCCTGGACGCTGCTCGGGATCGGCGTTATCGACGAGACCCATCCACTGGCCTACGGCTACATGGGGATGCACGGCTGGAAGCACGTCAACCGGGCGATCCAGAGCGCCGACCTGCTGTTCGCCATCGGGATGCGGTTCGACGACCGCGTGACCGGCAACGTCCGGACCTACGCGCCGTACGCGCGGATCGTTCATGTCGACATCGACCCCGCGGAGATCGGCAAGAACGTCGCGGTCGAGGTCCCGATCGTGGGCGACGCCGGGCGCGTCCTGCGTGCCCTGACCCCGATGGTCGAGGCGGTCGATCCGGCGACCCGTGCCTCCTACTTCGCCCAGCTGGCCGATTGGAAGGCCGACTCGGTCGCCTCCAGCTGGCACGGCTCGGGAGCGTGGCGCGATGGGCTGCTGTCAGCGGACTACGTCATCGAGCGGATCGGTGAGCTGACCGACCACGAGGCGACCTACGTCGCCGACGTCGGCCAGAACCAGATGTGGCTGGCGCGCTATGCCGGCTTCCGCCATCCCAACACCCACGTCAGCTCCGGCGGCCTGGGGACGATGGGCTACTCGGTGCCGGCGGCGATGGGCGCGGCGCTGGGCTGCCCGGAGCGGGAGACCTGGGCGATCACCGGCGACGGCGGCTTCCAGATGACCTCCCAGGAGCTTATGACCCTGGTCGCCGACCATATCCCGGTCAAGATCGCGCTCCTCGACAACAAGAAGCTCGGGATGATCCGCCAGTGGCAGGAGATCATCTACGCGGGCAACTACCACTCGTCCAACCTGCCCGGGCCGGACTTCGCCAAGCTCGCCGACGCCTACGGCATCCCCGCCTTCAGGGCGCGGACGCCGGGCGATGTCGACGAGGCGATCCGTTCCGCGCAGGCCGTCGACGGGCCGGCGCTCATCTGGTTCGAGATCGCCGAGGAACAGAACATCTTCCCGATGATGCCGGCCGGCAAGGGCCTGTCCGACCTGATCGAGAAGTGGGGCGGGGCCGACGAATGAGCGCCGATCCCCACTCGAACGGGCAGGTTCCGGCGGCCCGGGCGGCCGCGCAATCGCCGTCCAAACACATCCCGGCGCACAGCGCGCCCCCGCCACGGGCGCTCCCGGGGGGCGGCGAAACCCGCCGGCACGTCCTGGTCGCGGTCGTGCTCAACAAGCCGGGTGTCCTGAACCGCGTCTCCAGCCTGATGCGCGCGCGCAACTTCAACATCGACTCGCTGGCGGTCAGCCACACCGACAGCGACGACGTCAGCCGGATGACGATCACGCTGCACGGCGACGATGTGGCCGTCGAGCAGGCTGCCAAGCAGCTCTACAGGCTGATCGACGTGCTGAAGGTCCAGGACGTCACGGCCGAGCCGACCATCCAGCAGGAGCTGGCCCTGGTCAAGATCCGCGCCACGGATTCCAATCGGGTCGAGGTGCTGAAGCTGGTCGAGCTCTCGCGCGGTCGGGTCGTGGACCTGGCCGACGGCTCGGTCATCGTGGAGGTGACCGGCACCGAGTCCGAGATCGACGCGTTCGTTGCGCTGGTCCGGACCTATGGCATCAAGGAGTTGGTCCGCACCGGTGCCGTCGTGATGGCTCGGGGCTCGGCATCCATCGAGGAGGCGATCAAGCGATGACAGCGCGGATGTACTACGACGACGACGCGGACCTGTCGGCCCTGGCCGGCCAGACGGTGGCGATCATCGGCTACGGCAGCCAGGGCCATGCCCACGCACTCAACCTCCACGAATCCGGCGTGGACGTGGTCGTGGGCCTGGCGGTCGGCTCGAAGAGTCGCGCGCTGGCAGAGGAGGCCGGCCTTCGCGTCCTCGACGTGGCCGACGCGGTCAAGGCCGCCGACGTGATCATGATCCTGGTCCCGGACACCGCCCAGAAGGCGGTCTACGACGCGGAGATCGGGCCGAACCTGCGCCCTGGCCAGCTGCTGATGTTCGCCCACGGCTTCAACATCCATTTCAGGCGGATCACCCCGCCCGACTTCGTGGACGTCGGGATGGTGGCGCCGAAGGGTCCTGGCCATCTCGTGCGCAGCGTCTACCAGGCCGGTGGCGGCGTCCCGGCGCTGTTTGCCGTCCACCAGGACGCGTCTGGCAGCGGCCGGGCACGCGTGCTCGCCTACGCCCGGGCGCTTGGCAATACCCGCGCGGGCGTCCTGGAGACGACGTTCGCCGAGGAGACCGAGACGGACCTGTTCGGCGAGCAGTCGGTCCTGTGCGGCGGCACCGCCGCGTTGGTCAAGATGGCCTTCGAGACGCTCGTCGGGGCCGGCTACCAGCCAGAGCTCGCCTACTTCGAGACCATGCACGAGCTCAAGCTGATCGTCGACCTGATGTATCGCGGCGGCCTCAACTTCATGCGCTTCAGCGTCAGCGACACCGCCGAGTACGGCGATTACGTGTCCGGGCCGCGGATCATCGACGACCACGTCCGGGCGACCATGCAGGCCGTCCTGCGCGACATCCAGGACGGCAGCTTCGCCTCGCGCTGGATCGAAGAGAGCGACTCCGGTCGCCACGAGTTCGAGCGGCTGCGCGCCGCCGATCGGGACCACCAGATCGAGCAGGTCGGCGCGCGGTTGCGCGCCCAGATGCCGTTCCTCAACCCGGTCGAGGTCCAGGCCGGACAGGCCCAGGCGGCCGCGACGACCCCGGGAGCGGCGAGGTGAGCGCGGCGAACCGTGGCGTAGGCACGCGCCCACGGTCGATCGCAAGGCCAAGCGCTCCATTCGTGCCCGAGGGCACCGTCCGCGTCTTCGACACGACGCTGCGCGATGGTGAGCAGGCGCCCGGTGCCGGCCTGACCGCCGCCGAGAAGCTCGAGGTCGCCCGCCAGCTGGCGAGGCTCAAGGTCGACGTGATCGAGGCCGGCTTCCCGGCCGCCTCACCCGGCGACTTCGAGGCCGTCCGGCGGATCGCCCAGGAGACGACCGGCGGGATCGCCGTGGCGGCGCTGGCTCGCTGCAAGGACGGCGACCCGCAGCGGGCGATCGAGGCGATCAAGGTCGCTGAGCGGCCGCACCTCCACGTCTTCATCGCGACCAGCGACATCCATCTCAAGCACAAGCTGCGGATCGATCGCGACACCGCGCTGGCCGAGGCGGTCCGCTGGGTCCGCTACGGACGCGAGCAGCTCGGCCGCGATGCCGAGATCGAGTTCTCGGCCGAGGACGCCTCCCGGACCGACCCGGACTTCCTCTTCCAGATCTACGAGGCGGTCGTCGACGCGGGCGCCTCCACGGTCAACATCCCGGACACCGTCGGCTACGCGATCCCCGCCGAGTTCGGCTCGCTCGTCCGGCGGGTCGTGGACCTGGTCGGATCGAGCGCCACGGTGAGCGTCCATTGCCACAACGACCTGGGCCTCGCCACCGCCAACACCATGGCCGCCATCCAGGCCGGCGCCCGCCAGGTCGAGGTCACGATCAACGGCCTGGGCGAGCGGGCCGGCAACGCCTCGCTCGAAGAGGTCGTCATGGCGCTGCGGACCCGCCCGACGCAGTTCCCGGAGCTCACCTCGGGCGTGGCCACGGAGCAACTCACGGCAGCCAGCCGCCTGGTCAGCTACCTCACCGGGTTCGCCGTCCAGCCGAACAAGGCGATCGTGGGCGGCAATGCCTTCGCCCACGAGTCGGGCATCCACCAGGACGGCGTGATCAAGAACCCGCTGACCTACGAGATCATGACCCCGCAGTCGGTCGGGCTCAGCGGCAGCCACCTGACGATCGGCAAGCTGTCCGGCAGACGGGGCCTGCAGGGCAAGCTGAAGGAGCTCGGCTACCAGCTGGAAGGCGAGGCGCTCGACGAGGTCTATCGCCAGGCGGTCGCGCTGGCCGACGCGAAGAAGGAGGTTACCGACGCGGACCTGCTGGCGCTCGTCGAGCAGCGCGCGTCGGAGGTCCCGGCCTCGGTCGGCCTGGTCGGCTGGAGCGTGACCTCGTCGCGCGGCGGCAATGCGACCGGCACGGTCAGCCTGACCGTCGACGGCGAGGAACGGACCGCCGAGACGACCGGGAACGGCCCCGTCAATGCGCTCTTCGGCGCGGTCGACGCCGCGCTCCAGCCGGTTCTCGGCTGGCACCCCACGCTCACGGAGTACGAGATCAAGGCGGTGAGCGCCGGCGAGGATGCCCAGGGCCAGGCCCTCGTTCGCTGCCGTCGCTCGCACGACGAGGGTCCCGGCGCGCTGGTCGTGACCGGCCACGGGTTATCCACCAACATCATCGAGGCCTCGCTCGACGCCTACATCGTGGCGGTCAACAAGCTCCACGGCGCCGAGAAGAACGGGCTCCAGGTGGCGTTCGTCTCGCCGCGCCAGGGCGAGCGCCTTCCATGACGAATCGGCTGGCCTACCGCATCGCGACGATCCCGGGCGACGGCGTCGGACCGGAGGTCGTGGCCGCCGCCCGGCGCGTCCTCGACGCCACCGCCGACCGCTTCGGCTTCACGATCGACTGGTCCGAGCACGCGGCCGGCGGCAACGCCATCGACACGTTCGGCGTGGCGATCCGCGACGAGGACGTCGCGGCCTGTGGAGCGGCCGACGCGATCCTGCTCGGAGCCGTGGGTGGTCCGCGCTGGGACAACCCCAAGGCCCCCGTGCGCCCCGAGCAGGCGCTGTTCAAGCTGCGCGGCACGCTCGGTCTCTACGCCAACCTGCGGCCGGTGACCGTCCATCCGACGATCGCGGCGTCGGCCGCCCCGGTCCGCGCCGAGCTGCTCGATGGCGTCGATCTGCTGATCGTCCGCGAGCTCACTGGCGGCATCTACTTCGGCGAGCGAACCGAAGCGACCGGCGCGCCCGGCGAGCGCTGGGCATCGGACACGCTTCCATACTCCGAGGCCGAGATCCGCCGCGTGGTCACCCTTGCCTTCGAGCTGGCGCGCGGCCGGCGCCGGCGGCTCACCAGCGTCGACAAGGCGAACGTTCTGGCGACGTCGCGGCTGTGGCGGACGATCGTCGATGAGATGCGGCCCGAGTTTCCGGATGTGGAGGTCAACCACCAGCTGGTCGATTCGTGCGCGATGCTCCTGATCAGGCAGCCGGCCCAGTTCGACGTTCTCGTCACCGAGAACCTGTTCGGCGACATCCTGTCCGACGAGGCCGGCGTCCTGGCCGGATCGCTCGGGATGCTGCCTTCGGCCTCGCTGGGGGAGCGGCGGACGGCGCACGGCACGTTCGGCCTGTACGAGCCGATCCATGGGTCCGCACCGGACATCGCCGGCCAGGATCGGGCGAACCCGATCGGAACGATCCTCTCCGCGGCGATGCTGCTGCGACTGTCGCTCGGGCGTGCCGACGCGGCGGCCGCGGTCGAGGCCGCGGTGACGGCGACCCTCGACGCGGGGTACCGGACGGGCGACCTCGCCCGGGCCGGTGAGCCCGACAGCCTCCGGGTCGTCGGCACGGTGGCCTTTGCCGATGTGGTCGTGGACGCGCTTGCGGCCGCGGCCCGGCAAGGGGTGCCCGCATGACCGCGCCGACGCCACTCGACGTCCCGGTCGTCCTCTACGACACGACCCTTCGCGACGGGACCCAGGGCGAGAACATCACGCTGTCACTCGCCGACAAGCTCCGGATCGCCCGCATGCTCGACGACTTCGGGATGCCGTTCATCGAGGGCGGCTGGCCGGGCTCCAACCCCAAGGACGTCGAGTTCTTCGCGACGGCCCGGACGATGCGCTGGGAGCGGGCGAAGCTGGCCGCCTTCGGGTCCACGCGCCACCGCTCGAACAGACCCGGCGACGACCCGAACCTGCGCGAGCTCGTGGCAGCCGAGACCCCGGTA
>Ga0153916_10000898_pt1 | contig 20714 bp, 18 predicted proteins | sample Opewatmetagenome_FD_109642 | JGI IMG/M metagenome (GOLD analysis project Ga0153916, IMG submission 109642) | Freshwater wetland microbial communities from Ohio, USA - Open water 3 Core 3 Depth 4 metaG | ecosystem: Environmental > Aquatic > Freshwater > Wetlands | place: USA: Ohio, Lake Erie...
CGTTAGTCCTTCCTTTGTGAGTCATCTCTAGCAACATCAGCTATTCTTCGTCGACTAAATTGATAAGATCCATTTTCTGAACATCTTTAGGGTCTCCTTTCACCCTAAAGACTTCATGCATCATGACAGTCCAGCTCATTCAAGTTTACTGACTACTTAGTGTCCTTTGTTCACTTCGTGTGCATTGTGTCTATTATTTTGCGTAGTCAACAGCGCGCGTTTCCCGGATAACGGTTACCTTGATCTGTCCGGGATAATGCATGGTCTCTTCGATATTTTTGGCGATATCACGTGCCAGGCGGATCGATTCAAGGTCATCGATATCTTCCGGCTTGACGAAGATACGTACCTCACGCCCAGCTTGGAGTGCGAAGCTCTGGCTGACACCCTTGAATGAATTGGCCAGGTCTTCCAGAGCGCGTACACGCTGGATGTATTGTTCCAAGCTTTCGCGGCGGGCACCAGGCCTGGCTCCTGAAATGGCGTCCGCGGATTCAGCAATGGCGGCTTCAACCGATTCCTGCTCGACTTCATGATGGTGCGCAGCGATCGCATTGACCACGACAGGGGAGACCCCATACCTTTTGGCAAATTCAGCACCTAACATGGCATGCGTGCCTTCCAAATTATGGTCCATAGCCTTGCCCAGGTCGTGCAGTAACCCGGCAGACTTAGCAACTTCGACATCCGCACCGAGCTCTGAGGCGATCACGGCAGAGAGACGGGCGACCTCAACCGCGTGGTCAAGCTGGTTCTGCCCGTAGGAGGTGCGAAACTTGAGCCTGCCAAGCATCTTGGTCACTTCGGGATGCAAGCCTGGCACTCCGGCATCAAAAGCAGCCTGCTCACCCGCTTCGACGATAATTCGATCCACTTCCTTCTGTTCGTTCTTGAGCACCTTCTCCACATGGGCTGGGTGGATGCGACCATCCAACACCAGCTTGGCGAGCGAACGCCGGGCAACCTCTCGCCGTACAGGGTCAAAACATGAAATGGTCACAGCTTCAGGTGTATCATCGACAATCACATCCACACCGGCGGCTTGTTCGAAAGCATGGATATTACGCCCGTTACGCCCAATGATGCGACCCTTCATTTCGTCAGAGGGGATGGAGACGGTGGAGGTGGTAACCTCGCTTACGTGATCGGAGGCGACGCGTTGAATTGCAGTGGTGATGATCTCACGCGCACGTCGATCGCCATCCTCCTGAGCCTCTGCTTCTACCTGGCGGATGATGCGAGCCATATCATCGCGGGCATCTTTTTCTACTTCGGTCATTAATACTCCACGCGCCTCTTCCTGAGTCATTTGGGAGATACGCTGTAGCTCCACCATCTCAGTCTCGTACATCGCTTCGACATCGTTAGCGCGTTTATCGATGGCACTCTGGCGTTTGTTCAGAGCAGCTTCGCGTTTTTCCTGTCGATCGGTGCGATTATCCAGCTCCTCCCTGCGTTTGGTCAAGCGGTCTTCCTCCCGGCTGATTTCAGTCCGGCGGCGGGATGCGTCTGCATCGGCCTGCTGGCGAATCTGGATAGCTTTATCTTTAGCTTGTAGCTCGACTTCCTTTGCTCTTTCTTCAGCATCCAGGACTATATTTTCAGCTTTGATTTGAAGCCTGGTTTTTTCCTGTCTGGCAAGATAAAAATGCAATCCGAAGCCGATGCCAATGCCAATTAATAGGGTTATAACTGCAATGATTACTATTATCCCTGGATTCATCTGTTGACCTTTCGATAGATCAAACTCGGCTGATGAATATCACTGATCGATGTCATTCGTCAGCCTGTCCCTGTTTTTCATCCCATACTTTTGCCACCACCTGCTTGATGATTTCATATGTGAAACCCCGGCGTGCCAGGAAGCTGCCGAGCTTGTTGTTAAAATCGCGCAAAGGTAGATTTTCATAGCGCCGCGCTTGCTTGAGGGCAGCCTGGTATGCCATGGCTTCTTCATTCAATCCCTCTAAGGCTTTCTTGATGGCGGAATCACTGAGCCCGCGCAAGTGGAGCTCGGAGGCTAAAGCTCTACGGCTGCGCGGTCGAAATTCGCTGCGGTTTTCAACCCAATCCTGGGCGAAGCGCTCGTCATTCACCAGGCCACTGCGCTCCAGGCGCTTGAATACTTCATTGATCACTTCAGGAGGGACGGCATGCTTCTCCAGATTACGACGAACCTCAGCCCGCGAACGCGGGCGATAATCCAGAAAACGCAACGCCTGCATGTATGCTACTTCACGTGCATCATCTGCCTGTAATTTGGCGATCTTTGAAGGGCTTAATTCCTGCCCGACCTGTAACCAGGCAGCTGTGATCCGTGATAATCCGAAGGAAAACTCATTATCCAGATAAACATTGATCCGGTTCGGATGGTGTTTCTGTACCTTCAGAGCGGTAACTTTACCACCAGCGACACTATCATTCATAGAATACTCCAAAATATAATAGCCGCGCCCCTCCTCCTCGGGTCACGGCTAAGATATATCGCTGAGAGTATTTAGTTCAGTGTCAATGTAGGATTGCTATTCGCTGCAATCCATTGTCTGGGAAAAAATCCCCTTTGCCCACTCAGGGTGAATACGGATAGACACTTGCCCTGGCAAGAGCGACAAATTTTATGAGAGGGTTTAATGTTATGCTTGCAACCTTCACATACTTTACCATAACTATCCGAATTAACCGCCAACCTCTCCTGCTGACCAAGCTTACTCTCTGGTTAATTGCAGTCGAGATCTTCCAGACACAGAACGTTTCAAGTTTCTCAAGTCAGTTTTATATCAAAGCCGTGGCTGCCGGATGGGGAAAGACAAATAATACGCAGCTACTGGCATATGGCTGGGATTGAGAGAATGAGCATTGTGTCTTCATTCTTTCTATAGCTAATAACTTTCATACTCCCAGCGATTGTTAAATACTTTTTACCTTAAGCAAAATTTCCAGGCAAAAAGCAGATAATTCCGATAACTATACAGCTATTATACATGAAATTATGCATTAATGTTGGATTTAGATGGTGATTTTTCATATAAATTTAATCCAAGGATGAAGCTTCCACTTAAAAAATGAGAAGTAGGCATCAGCTTATTGCACATACATCCTGTATTACAATCGATATCATTGCTTCAACAGGCCAGATCAATTACTTGCGTAATTTTTCATTAACATATATACTCACTCAGTGAGTATGGATAAGAAGATACATTACCGGCTTTCGCCTGAATTTGTCTTACTGGGTTTCCTTTATAACCATCCCAGCCATGGATATGAGCTCAATAAGCAACTGGCAGAAGAATTCGGTTACATCTGGCATGTCAGTCAGAGTCAAACATACAACATTCTCAACCGTTTGGTCCTCCAGGGGTATATCACTTCCATCGCACATGAGCAGGAAAAACTGCCTCCACGCCGGTTACTATACCTGACTGATGCGGGTGTCCAACACTTCAACGACTGGCTGAGCACTCCCACCAGATGTAGTGTGCACGCCATCCGGGTTGAGTTCATCACGCGGCTCTATTTTACCCAGCTGTATTACCCTCAAAAAGCGCAAGAGATGTTCCGGATCCAATTTGCTGCGGTTGGCGAGGGTATAAAACACCTTCGTGAGCTCCGCGCCAATTTGCCAGACGACCAAACGGTCAATTGCCTGGCTTTAGATTTGCGGATCAAACTACTCGATTCCATCCTAGGCTGGCTGAAAGAATGTCAAGAAGCCATCGCACCTCCACAAACCACCGGAAATGACGATTAATAAATCGCTGGTCTTGCTTGCCCTACAAATCGTATTTTTCGTGAATGCCTGCGAGGCAACTGGCACGAGTTTGGTAGCGAAACAAGGTACGAATGTTGTTCCAACCGCGGTAATACAACGGGATAATCCCACAAACATCAACCCCACGCAGACATTGAACGTATTTGCAGCCGCGTCATTGACCGATGCATTTATGACGATAGGTATTGGATTTGAAGCCACTCATCCGGGCGTGAAGGTTAATTTTAACTTCGCTGGCTCTCAAATCTTGCGGACCCAGCTTGAACAGGGTGCGGTAGCTGATATCGTGGCTTTTGCTGACCAGAAAAATATGGATGCCTCGATCGCAGACAATCTGGTGGCGGCGGATGAATACCAGGATTTCGCGACCAACAGCATGACCATCATCCTTCCGCCAGGTAACCCGGGAACGGTGTCAAATATTAAGGACTTAGCCAGACCCGGGCTGAAATTGGTTGTGGCTGACGCATCCGTGCCGGCAGGAGAATACGCCCGCCAGGTCTTGACGAACCTGAGCAAGGATCCAGCAAATGGTCCAGATTTCAACTCGAAGGTGATGGCGAACCTGGTATCCAATGAAACCGATGTCAGGCAGGTAGTCACCAAAGTCGAATTAGGCGAGGCAGATGCCGGGATCGTTTATGCCAGCGATGCGATTGCTGCCCAGGAGCTGATCACCATACCCATCCCCGATCAATTCAACGTGGTCGCCCATTACCCAATCGCCATCCTGAGCCATTCCCCGAACCGCAACCTGGCATCCGCCTTCGTAGAATATGTCGCCTCACCTTCCGGCCAGGCGATAATGAGTGAGTGGGGATTCACCCCGGTACACAAACCATGAAGCCGCATCGATTGTTCGCCCGGAATAGAAACCATGATATGCCTGGTTGGGAATTCATCCTGCCCAGCCTTGCCTTAATGAGCCTGATCGGTTTACCAATCTTGGCGCTCGTTTGGCGATCAGTTAATATTGACATCCTAAGTTTTGCAATCTCAGAGAGTGCGGTTAATGCGCTTAAATTGAGCCTGATTACCAGCACCATCAGTGTATTAATCTCACTAATAACAGGCACACCCCTGGCTTACATCCAGGCGCATTGGAAATTTCGCGGCAGAGCCTTTATCGATTTGCTGGTCGACCTGCCGGTGGTACTGCCTCCATCGGTCGCTGGGATAGCATTATTGATGGCCTTTGGCCGGCAAGGTACGATTGGCGCCTGGCTGGATTCATTCGGTATCAGCATACCCTTCACCACCACTGCAGTAGTGATGGCACAGGTCTTTGTATCGGCCCCGTTTTTAGTGCGGTCGGCGCGCATCGGTTTTGCCGCGATTGATCTGCAGCTGGAGGAGGCAGCCAAAGTGGAAGGTGCCAGTAACTGGCACGTCTTCCGTCACATCATGCTGCCGCTCGCGGCGCGGGCGCTGGTGACCGGAGTGATACTGTGTTGGACAAGGGCTTTAGGAGAATTTGGGGCAACCCTGCTCTTTGCAGGCAATTTGGAAGGCAAGACCCAAACCATGCCACTGGCGATATATGTCGGGTTCGAACAAGGTCTGGGGATAGCCCTGGTATTATCGCTCATTCTCCTGGCAGTATCCCTGATTTTGCTCACCCTGGTGCGCAGTCTTGAATCGCATGGCTAATTGATGCCCACCTCTCCCACTCGTAATGTTTTACGATTTTAAGCTGCAAGTTATATATTTAATCTACAGTTGATCGCTACCCCTCATGAGCGAGCTGAGGAGTATCGGAACCATGTGCTGGAGGGAATTATTGAGCTGGTTTTTTACTGGCCAATCATCCCACGGGAATAATATCATCATGTTTTATTTATCCAAGGTTAATCGAATTCAACCGCGGGCGGGGTAAAATAGAAATTAATGTTTTACCAGGGTATTTCCCACCTGACTGGAACATATATCGACCGATCAGCTAAAATAACCGTAATGCACCTGCAGTAGTATATATGGGCTGGATTGATTGGGGAGAGTTAATATGGCAAAAATAACACGCGAAGAAGCACTTGAATATCACCGGCTGGACGGCAAGCCAGGCAAGATTTCTGTGGTACCCACGAAGCCGATGGAAACGCAACGCGACCTCAGCCTGGCCTACACACCGGGTGTCGCAGTGCCTGTCCTTGAGATCGAAAAGAACCCCGAAGCGGCTTTTGATTACACTTCCAAAGGTAACCTGGTCGCGGTCATCACCAACGGGACGGCGATCCTGGGTCTGGGAGACCGGGGTGCGCTGGCAGCCAAGCCTGTGATGGAAGGCAAGGGCGTGCTATTCAAACGCTTTGCTGATGTGGACGTATTCGACATCGAGATGAATTCTCACGACCCCGAGGTGATCATCCAGGCAGTGGCAGCGATATCCCCGTCCTTTGGGGGTATTAACCTGGAGGACATCAAGGCACCCGAATGTTTTTATATCGAAGAAACCCTTAAAGGCATGCTGGATATCCCTGTTTTCCATGATGACCAGCATGGCACCGCCATTATCTCTGGTGCCGCGCTTATGAACGGATTGGAGCTGGTGGGCAAGAAGCTAGATGAAGCCCACATCGCCATCGCTGGAGGGGGAGCGGCAGCGATCTCTTGCTCGGAGCTGATGATCCGCCTGGGTGCACGGCGAGAGAATATCATCCTGGTGGACACGCGTGGTGTCGTTTACAAAGGTCGCACAGAAGGGATGAACAAGTACAAGGAACGCCTGGCAATCGATACCGATAAGCGCACCCTGGCGGAGGCTGTGCGAGATGCTGATGTGTTCTATGGGCTTTCCGTGGCTGATATCCTTACCCCGGAGATGGTTAAAACCATGGCCGAACGCCCACTGATTTTTGCCATGGCTAATCCTGATCCGGAGATCAGGTATGAGCTGGCCAAAGAAGCCCGTCCAGATGCGATCGTCGCCACCGGACGCTCCGATTACCCCAACCAAATCAATAATGTCCTGGGCTTTCCATATATCTTTCGAGGGGCATTGGACGTGCGTGCCAGGGCGATAAATGAAGAAATGAAGATAGCAGCTTCTCGATCGCTGGCAGCACTGACCAAGGAAGATGTGCCGGATAGCGTCTTGCGAGCGTATGGCCTGGATACGCTTAAATTTGGGCCCGATTACATCATCCCCAAACCCCTAGATCCACGCGTGCTGCTCCGGGAAGCACCCGCGGTTGCCAAAGCTGCTATGGAGACGGGGGTCGCTCGTAAAATCATTGACTTGCAAGAATATCGCCAGCAGCTGGCATACCGCCAGGGATTGGGTGAACAGGTGCGGTATTATATTTTAAACAAAGCTAAAGCAGCCACCCCCAAGAAACGGATTGCCTTTGCAGAAGGCGAGGAGACGAAAATAATCCGGGCTGCGGCACAGATCCTCGATGAAGGTATTGGCATTCCTATCCTCATAGGGCGAGAAAGGGTCATCCGTGACAAGTTGGAGTCATTGGGCCTGGAAAATAATATATCCATCGTGGATCCAGAGAATTTCCCCCGCATAGAAATGTATGCTGAGGCATATAGCAAGCTTCGCCAGCGCAATGGGGTGACTATCTGGCATGCCCGGCGCCGGATCCTGGAACCTAACATATTCACAGCGATGATGGTCAAAATGGGGGATGCAGAATCCGCCGTCTCTGGTTTGACTTTCGATTACCCCGATGTGATTCGCCCCGCTTTACGCATCCACCATACCCAACCTGGGAGGAGGATCGCGGCAGGTGTATATATCATGATCGTGGCTAACCGTACATTTCTCTTCACGGATGCCACGGTGAATATTGATCCAAGTGCGGAGGACCTGGCAGACATCGCCTTCCTGGCGGCGGATTTTGCTCGCCAGCTCCAGATTGACCCGCGTGTAGCGTTGTTATCATTCTCCAATTTCGGCAGCTCGCCTCATCCATTATCTGAAAAGGTCCACCAGGCTGTGGAGCTGATCAGAGCGCGTGGTGCAGATTTTCCCGTGGATGGAGAGATGCAGGCGGATACTGCGGTGGTGCCGGAGCTAATCGACCAGCGCTACCCTTTCAGCCAGGTTAGAGATGCCAATATATTGGTTTTTCCCTCCCTGGAGGCTGCCAATATTGCCTATAAACTGCTGCAGCGCTTGGGGAATGCGCATGCGATCGGTCCCATCTTGCTCGGGGTGGGAGCACCCGTACACGTCTTGCAGACCGGTGATGACGTAAGGAACATCGTGAATATCGCTGCGGTAGCAGTGATGGATGCTGCCAACAGGTAATTATAAAAATTTATAGCTTGAAATATTGAGTGTAATCCGGTTGCCAGCCGACCGGCGAATATTCCCCTGTCACTTTATCCTGGATAAATTTGCCTTTGTATTTGCCTGTGGAAACATCAAATAAGGCTTTTACCAGAGTATCCACATCCTCGATAGTGTTATATAAACCAAATGACGCCCGAATCAATCCTGGCATATCAGACCTGTCACCCTCAATGATGCGTCTGCGTACTTCTGCAGCTTGCTCACTGCTTAACCCGATAAGGTGCAGGATATAAGGGTGAGCGCAGAAACAACCACTGCGTACACCAATGCCATATTCATAGCCCAAGATAGCTGCGACCAGGAAATGACTGAGGTGGGTGATCTCAACCGGGATAACACCCAGGCGATCCTCGACGTTGGAAGGCGAGCTGTCTCCAAAGATTTTCAAACTTGGGACAGCCTGCAACCTTTCCAAGGCATAACGGGTGAGAGCGGCCTCATGGCGGGCTACCTGGTTCATCCCGATCGTCTCCAGCTGGCGTATGGCTGCTGCCAGGGCAATTGCTCCAACAGTATTTGGGCTACCCGCTTCTTCTTTTTCTGGTGGCTCGGTCCAGACCACGTGATCCAGAGTGACAATTTCGACCGTACCTCCGCCAGACATATCCGGATCGCCGTGCTCGAAGATATCTTTACGTCCGACAAGCGCGCCAGTGCCGAAAGGTGCGTACATTTTATGGGCAGATATGGCGATGAAGTCAAGATGGGCAGGATGGTCCAACGGGAGCATGTCGATCAACCGGTGTGGGGCCAGCTGGGCGCAATCCACCATCATCATGGCACCCACCGCATGCGCTTTCTCTGCCAGCCGGTGAATTGGGTTAATGTAGCCAGTGACATTGCTGGCGCCTGTGATGGTCACCAGAGCCACCTGGTCAGTAAACCTGGCGAGCTTAGCATCAAAATCGTCTTCATCCAGCATGCCATCGGCTGTTAGACCAACATGGATGACATTGGCAACAGCGCGCCATGGCAAGTCATTGGAATGGTGTTCCATACCACTTGTGAGCACGATATTTCGCTTGCCAGCCAATGATATGCGGCGGGCGACTTTATTAATCACTTCGGTGGTGTTCTTGCCAAAAATGCAGGTATGGTCAGAAGGGTTGGCTCCAAAGAATCTCAACACCATCTGGCGTGACTGTTCATATGCCTGAGTTGAAAGCTGGCTCTTGAACCCGGTACCGCGATGGACACTGCTGTAATAAACCAAAAAGTCGTTCACGGCTTGTTGAACGGCTTTCATGGGAGGTGTGGAAGCGGCATTGTCCAGGTTTGTATAGCGGTAACACCTGCCGTCCAGTAATGGAATCTGGGCATCCAGACCGACGAAAAGGGGGCGATAATCATTAAGGTGGGGGGTAAACATTAGAAAATCCAAACTTTATATAAATTAGTCATTAAATTGGTGTTAAAAATCCTTGATTTTTTTAATATTCTGGACTATACTGTGGGTAATTGTGGTATAAAGTGGGTCTAAGTGGGAACGCCGGGATACCCGGCGTTTCGTGCAAATAAGGAATAATTAGAACATATGTTTTTGGGTGAGTACCGCCACAGCCTCGATAACAAAGACCGCTTGACTGTACCTGTGCGCTATCGTGAGCTATTGGATGATGGTGCATATATCCTGCGTGGCTTCGACCGTAACCTGATGGTACTGACGACGAAAGCATTTGATGCTATCTCACACCGTCTTGATCAGATGAGCATGACCGATCCACTAGCGCGTGCTTTGCGCAGGCTCATTATCGGATCTGCTACTCGTCTGGAAGTAGATAAAGCTGGCCGCATCTTGATCCCTGATTTTTTGTGTAGGAAGGTTGGCTTAACCGGTGACCAGGAAGCCATCCTGGTTGGTCAGGGTAGTTACTTCGAGATCTGGTCCAAAGACGAATGGACCCTGCAGCAACAAGCCCTGGATCAAGCTGAGGCCAATACTGAACGTTTTAAGGTTCTCGATCTATCCACCAGTTCTGGCTAACTTTGGATAGGTGGTAAAACCTGCTAGATCATAGCTTTAGTGAATAGGTGATGACACACCTACCTGTTCTTTACAATGAAATTATACACGCGATGCAACCTCACCGGGGAGGGGTTTATATCGATGGCACGCTTGGCGCTGGAGGGCATGCCTGGGGTATTCTAGCAGCAAGCAGTCCGGATGGGCTGCTGCTAGGGATGGATATTGACCCACAGGCACTCAGTCTGGCAGGTGATAAGCTGGCTGAATTTGGCGATCGTGCCATCCTCATAAGAGCTTCCTATAGCAGCTTGCTGAGACAGATGAAGAATCTGGGGTGGTACAAGGTGGAAGGCATCCTATTGGATCTTGGTATGTCCAGCATGCAGCTGGAGAACAGATCCAGGGGATTTTCATTCCAAATCGATGCGCCGCTCGACATGCGCTTTGACCCGGATGGAAAGGTTAGGGCTACCGACCTGGTGAACCATCTTGAGGAGGTTGAACTGGCTGACTTGTTATTTCGCTATGGAGAGGAGCGCCGCTCCAGGCAGGTGGCAAAAGCGATTGTGAATGCCCGACCGATCGAGACCACCCAGCAGCTGGCGCAAGTGGTTGCAAAAGCAACCAGTGGAGGCAAGAGCCATATTCACCCAGCCACTCGCACCTTCCAGGCATTACGCATCGCAGTCAATGGCGAGTTGGACGCACTTGGTGCAGTTTTACCGCAGACGCTTGAAGCACTTGCACCAGGCGGACGGCTGGCAGTCATCTCGTTCCACTCGCTGGAAGACCGCATCGTCAAGCAGTTCATGCGCAGGGAAAGCAGGGATTGTATCTGCCCACCTAACCAACCGGTTTGTACGTGCGGTCATAAAGCAACTATGCGGGTGCTGACCGCCAAACCAATCCGCCCGCAGGAAAATGAGATAGAAAATAATCCTCGCTCCCGCAGTGCCCGATTGAGGGTGGCGGAAAGGATAGAAGAAACAAATCAATAAATTGGCATAAGACTTGCAAGCCTGCACTAGAAACCCGTTTCCTTTTGATGATGATTGATCGAGTAAGGGTAAGCCTGAGAAATTAACAAAGCAACAGTTCCAACATATCAAAAGTGGACGGGTTTTTAGATAGGGAAACGAGATGGAAAACTTACACCAAATCACCCACGCATATTCACAGGCACCCTGGCGAAAACAGATGTACATGATCGGCGTCATCTTGCTGGTGTTGGTCAGCGCAGCCATTATTGCCGGGATCTACTTGAATGTCACCGCCCGAGCTGCGGCAGCGGGGAGGCAGATACAGGAAATGCAAGTGCGGATTTATGGTTACCATAACCTGACTGCAGATGCGAGTGGTAGCAGCCTACCCATCGAAGAGCTAGAGCAGAGGATCGCCAACCTTACCAGCCAGCTGGCATTTCTAACTTCGTATCAGGTTATGCAGGAACGTATCAAGGAGCTCGATCTGGAGCCGATCGAAGTTACGAATATCGAATATCTGCAGGTGCCGGGTTACGTTGACCGGCAGACCACTTCGCTGGCACCACCTCCAGAGCCGGTTGTAGTGAATGCCTCTGGCATTGCTCCCGAATTCAAAGAATCATTGTTTGATTGGATAGCCGAACAGGTGCGTATAACCGCCAGATACTTCAGCGAGGCAAAGCCATGAGAAAATATATGGCCGACCGAGTAGTTCCGGCTGGTCGTGTTCGCCGGAAGACACCCGCTAGAGACATCCCTGAAATTTCACAACCAACCAATGAAAAAGCCGGTCAGACCCTGACCGGTTGGCGATTTAATTTACTGGGCGTATTATTCTTTCTGGCGGGTATGATGATCATCATCCAGCTCGTCAGGTTGCAATTCAGCCCTGAGAGGGGCGAATTTGTCTCACAGGGTGATTTATATTCCCGTACGCTGCACATTTTTTCCCCACCGCGCGGAGATATCTATGATCGCTGGGGACACTTATTAGCGGGTAGCACCCTGGTGTACGAGCTGGGTGCGCAGGTGGAAAATGTAGAAAATCCCGACACCATTGCTTTTGCCCTGAGTAAGGTTTTAGTCGGCCATCCTGAATATGACTACCCAGGTTACTACGATGACGTTTTTGCGGTAATACACTCAGCGCAAATCTCCGATACGGCCTACGTCCAGCTGGCGGATTTCGTCACGCCCCAGGAATTAGACCAATTGCAGGATTGGTCACGCAATTACGTTAACCTGCCGAACGTGGATTATGGGAAGGCTGGTCGTCCTAGCCTCGCCGGCATCGTTTATCGACCGCGCTTACAACGGTATTATCCTGAGAATGAGCTAGGTGCGAATTTCCTTGGATTTGTGAACCGTGAAGGTACCGGTGTGTACGGTGTCGAGGCGGAGTTCAACGACCTGTTGGCTGGCACACCCCAATCGATATGGATCTCGTTAGATCCCTACCAGGTGACGGAAATTCCAGAGCTTAAGGCTGGCTCCGATCTGGTCTTGACCATTGACCGAGAAATACAGGCAGCAGCAGAAGAGGTTCTCGACCAGGGAATAGAGGCTAGCGGTGCTGATGGCGGTGTGGTGCTGGTAATGGACCCGAATACCGGCGAGATGCTCGCCATGGCGAGCACCCCGCGCCTCGATCCAAATGAGTTCTGGAATTACGCTGAGGTATTCAAGGATAAAACTCCTTACAACCGGGCTGTCAGTGCAGATTATGAGCCTGGATCGGTTTTCAAGGTCTTGACCATGGCTGCGGCTCTGGATGCCGGGGTAGTCACACCAGATACTGAATATGTGGATACCGGATCGATCTATGTCGGTGGGATCAATATACATAACTGGGATTGGGGGGCTTGGGGACCTCAAAATATGGAAGAGTGCCTGGCACATTCGTTGAACGTGTGTCTGGCTTGGGTCGCCACAGAAATGGAAGCCGGACCGTTCTATCAATATATGCAGGATTTCGGTTTTGGGCAGTACACCGGGATAGACCTGGCTGCTGAAGCTGCGGGCCGATTAAAAATCCCGGGCGATACTGATTGGTATGAAGCTGACTTAGGGACGAATGCGTTCGGGCAAGGTGTGGCTGTCACACCCATTCAAATGGTCATGGCGATCTCATCCGTGGCGAATGGTCGCGGGGAGATGATGATCCCGCATGTCATGCATTCGCTCGTGCGCGACGGTTTCCAATACACCCCCACGCCGCAGATCATGGGCAAACCCATCTCAGCTGAAACTGCCGCGACACTGACCCAGATGCTTTCCGACTCACTTGAGTCTGAATCGTCTGACGCATTGGTGGAAGGATACCGGGTGGCTGGCAAGACCGGTACAGCTGAAATTGCCACTCCCACAGGGTATACCGGTGACGCCACCAATGCCTCATTCGTGGGTTGGGGACCGTTGGACAATCCCCGCTTTTTAGTTTATGTATGGCTTGAGAAACCTACCAGCTCTCCCTGGGGTTCTGTGGTTGCTGCCCCGGTTTTTCATAACCTGGTCGAGCGACTGGTGGTTTTGATGGATATCCCTCCAGACGGTGTTTTACAAGGTTTATCAAATCAATAAGGGAAGTATTAGTGTTATCACTGGCTGACGTTCTTGAAGCTTTGACTGCAATACGCCTGGATATAGCTAATCCACTCATTACTGGTGGGGCGATTGACTCACGCCAGACGCTCCCAGGGTCGCTCTTCATTGCCTTGCCTGGCGAACACCACGATGGACATGACTTCGTCGATGAAGCTTTTAAAGCCGGAGCCAGATGTGCTCTTATCCAGCGCGATTTAAGCAGCCAGTTTCCGGTTCTGGATCTACGCGACACCATCGCGCCAGATGATCTTACCAGCCAGTTTTCATCATTGGATGGGGCTTTCTGCCTGCGGGTGGAGGATCCACTAAAAGCGTTGCAGCAGATCGCGAAATTTTGGCGCGGCAAGTTAAACGTGGAGGTGATCGGCATCACTGGCAGTGTCGGTAAATCGACCACCAAAGAGGTGATAGCGGAGGTCCTCAGCCAGCGTTACTGCACATTGAAGAACAAAGGCAACCTGAATAACGAAATCGGGCTGCCTCTCACCATGCTTAGCCTGACCGAGGAACATGAAAGGGCAGTGCTGGAAATGGGTTTCTACGTGCCGGGCGAGATTGCTTTGCTTTGCGATCTGGCAAGACCATGCATAGGTGTGTTGACCATTATCGGCACTGTGCATGCTTCACGGGCTGGCTCGCAGGAAGAAATCGCCCGTGGTAAATCGGAATTGGTCCAGGCATTGCCAGAGGATGGTTACGCAATCCTGAACTATGACGACCTCCTGGTTCGAAAGATGGCTGAGCAGACCCAAGCGCATGTCTTTTTCTACGGCATGGACGAAGCTGTGGACTTGTGGGCCGATAATGTCGAGAGCCTCGGGTTGGAAGGCATTCGGTTCTGGATGCATTACCGCCAGCAAAGGAATCGTCCGGCGGAAGTCTTGCAGCTGCGAGTGCCCCTGATAGGCAGGCATTCAGTCCATACGGTGCTTAGGGCGGCCGCCGTGGGTCTGGTGGATGGACTCACCTGGCAGGAGATCGTTGGTGGATTACGTTCAGCGAGTAACGAGCTCCGCCTGATCGCCGTCAGGACACAAAATGGAGCCCTGATCCTGGATGACACCTATAATGCCTCACCCGAATCAATGCTGGCAGCGCTCAACCTGTTGAATGACCTGGTGGGTCGTAAAGTGGCAGTGCTTGGTGACATGCTCGAGCTGGGCCAATATGAGCAGCGTGGACACGAGATGGTAGGAATCCGGGCCGCGGAGGTCGTAGATGAATTGGTGACGGTCGGAGAACGCAGCAAGATCATTGCCCAGGCTGCAATGGAAGCGGGCTTACCAGCCAGCAACATCACCATCTTGGATCAGGTTGAGCAGGCTATCCAGTACCTTCAGCCTGGGCTGAAACCTGACGATGTGGTCTTGGTAAAAGGCTCGAACATGATGAGGATGGATCGCATCGTCTCGGCGTTGGAGTACCAGCCATGAGAGAAAGCGCCTTAGCCCTGGCATTGGCAGGTTTTTCATTCATGCTGACGGTGATCTGGGGTGAGCCATTGTTACGCATATTACGCCACCTTAAAATCGGCGAATCCATCCGGGTGGATGGGCCACAGAGGCACATCTCCAAGCTGGGTACACCCACCCTGGGTGGGGTTTTATTCATCCTGCCGGTGCTCCTTATCACCGTCCTGTTCAATGCCGCCTCCTTGCTCGGGCTTACCATGCTCGGTCGTTCGATCTTCCTGCCCATGGGGACCCTGATTGTCTTTGGGTTGTTAGGCTCCGTGGATGATTGGAAGAAACTGCGCGGCAAACGCAGCGATGAACGCGGCATGCGTGCTCGCACCAAGTTCATCATCCAGATCATCCTGGGGATTATCATCGCCATCGGATTACAGTACGTGCTGGAAGCTCCACAGATCTACCTGCCATGGATGAAGGCAGAATTCACCTTAGGGTTCTGGTATGTGCCGATTGCCACCATCCTCATCGTCGGTTTTTCGAACGCAGTCAATTTCACCGACGGTCTGGACGGTCTGGCTGGATTGATCTCAGCTACATGCTTTGCGTCTTTCGGGTTGATCGCATTGTTGCAAGGCCAGTTGTATCTGGCGCGATTTTGTTTCACGCTGGTAGGGGCACTGTTTGGTTTCCTGTGGTTCAATGTGCACCCGGCCCAGTTGATTATGGGCGATATTGGTGCCCTTCCTCTAGGAGCAACCTTGGCGGTGGTGGCCTTGATGACAGGACAATGGATTCTATTACCGGTGATTGCCGTGATCCCTTTGAGTGAGATGATCAGTGTGATCCTGCAGGTGGGTTACTTCAAGCTTACCAAGGGCAAGCGGTTACTAAAAATGGCACCCCTCCACCACCATTTTGAACTACTCGGTTGGAGCGAGACCCAGGTAGTGCAGCGTTTTTGGCTGATCGGGCTATTGGCCGCCATGATCGGGGCGGCGATTGCCATGGGATGAACGGATATGGATTGCGAGAAACAGGCATGATGGATTGGACGGGAAAGCGGGTGATCGTGATCGGAGCTGCCAGGCAAGGGCTGGCCTTGGGGCGTTATCTTGCGATTCACGGGGCAAGTGTGGTGATGAACGACCAAAAAACCGCCGAACAACTGGCCGGTGCCCGGGAATTTTTGAGCGATCTGGATAAGGACACCGCTACCCGGATTGAGTGGTTCTTCGGTAGCCACCCCCTCAGCCTGCTCGACAACGCAGACATGGTTTGCCCGTCCGGTGGTGTGCCATTAGATCTACCTTTGCTGCAGGAAGCTGAACGCAGACGGATCACGCTTTCGAACGATTCTCAAATCTTCCTGGAGAGGTGCCCCTGTCTGACAGTGGGGATCACCGGTTCAGCAGGGAAGACCACCACCACCACTCTGGTGGGGAAAATTGCCCAGGCAGCCATTAAAGCAGGGAAAGCTACATTCCGCCAGGTGTGGGTGGGCGGGAATATCGGCACACCATTGATCTCAAACCTGGACGAAATGCAGGCAAATGACCTGGCAGTGCTCGAGATTTCAAGCTTTCAATTAGAGCTGATGACCAAATCAGTCAACATCGCCTGTATCCTGAATATCACCCCCAACCATCTCGACCGGCATGTCTCCATGGAAGCTTATTTGGCCGCGAAAAGGCGCATCCTTGAATTCCAGACAAAGCAGGATATGGCTGTCCTGGGATCCGATGACCCAGGTGTCTGGAGCTTATCAAAGATTGTGAGGGGCAAGCAAGCTGCGTTCGGTAAGGAAAAACCACCCGGAGGGATGCCTGGTGCTTTTATTCAAGGAGACCAGTTGTATCTATCGGATGGGCGGGAGAGTGAACAAGTGATGCGTCTTTCGGAGATCCGGCTGCGGGGTTGGCACAATGTGGAAAACGCCCTTGCCGCCTGCGCCATCAGCCAGGCTGCCGGATTGCCAGTGGCATCGATGCGCGAGGCAATTGTGGCTTTTACCGGTGTGCCTCACCGGCTGGAGTGGATTCATTCCTGGCGCGGAGCGGATTGGTACAACGATTCAATCGCCACTGCTCCCGAGCGGGTGGTTGCCGCCATCCACTCGTTCGACTCACCTGAAGATCAACTTAGGCCGATTGTGCTCCTGGCTGGCGGGCGCGATAAAAAATTACCCTGGTACGAGCTGACGACATTAATTCATGCCAGGGTGGATCATCTGGTTTTATTCGGTGAAGCTGCGGAGAAGATCGCCAAGGTGGTTGGAGAGACCAAAACGGGCAATCGACCTCATTCGATAGATATATGCACTGGTTTGGAGCAGGCAGTGAAAGCCGCAGCCAGTGTCGTTGAACCGGGTGACATCGTCCTTCTTTCGCCTGGAGGGACCAGTTTCGATGAATTCCGCGATTTTGAGGAGCGCGGGGAGGCATTTAAACGATGGGTATTCAATCTTTCGTGCGTATGAGAAGTGATCGAGGGCAGGTTGACCCGGGCGCGAGGCGAGTGCACCGCCCCAGGCGCTTGGGTTTCGATGTGCCCCTGCTGTTAGTGGTCATCTCCCTGATCTTATTTGGGATTTTAATGGTGTATTCAGCCAGCGCAGATTATTCCTTCCAGATTTATGGATCGCCGTCTTATATTTTCATGCGCCAGTTACGCTGGTTGGGACTGGGTAGCCTGGTGATGATCTTTCTTGCCTGGATGGATTACCACTATTGGAAAAGATTCGCCCTTCCTCTAATGACAGTGACAATTTTAGCCCTGGTGGCAGTGCTGATCATCCAGGATACTCGCTTGGGATCAGTCCGCAGCCTGTTCCGTGGCTCAATCCAACCTTCAGAGCTGGCGAAATTTGGGATTGTAATTTACCTCTCCATATGGCTGCATAACCGGCGCGACATGCTGAAGAATATTTATCTGGCAATGATCCCTCTGAGTGTGATCATGGGTGTCGTCGGTGGCTTGATCGCCTTGCAACCCGATTTGAGCGCCTTGGTGACTATCGTGTTATTAGGTACATTAATGTTCTTTTTAGCCGGTGGGGAGCTGAAACAATTCCTGTTCATGATGGCATTGGGTGTTTTCGTTGGCTACCTGGTCTTGAGCTCGGGTATATTTCCAACCGGTCCCGACCGGATGAACAGTTTCCTCGCCGGGCTTAAAGACCCCTTGCAATACTCGGAGCACGTCCGGCGCTCTCTCGAAGCGTTTATGCGGGGGGGGTGGTTTGGAGTTGGCATTGGCAAATCCTCAACAAAGTTGAACGGCCTACCCTTCCCACATACCGACAGTGTCTTTGCAGTTGTGGGCGAAGAGACCGGTTTGCTCGGTTCTGGTTTGCTCGTTATCCTGTACCTGGCGCTAATGTGGCGCGGTTGGCTCGTGGCGCGCAAAGCCCCTGATGGATTAGGGGCGTTGCTCGCAGGCGGTTTGACCTTCTGGCTAAGCTTGGAAGCATTAATCAACATGCTGGTGATGGTTGGCTTATTGCCTTTTGCAGGTAACGCCCTGCCGTTTATTAGCTCCGGTGGCTCAAACTTGATGGTAGTTATGTCTTCCGTGGGAGTGATCGTAAACATTTCCAGGATGTCGGAAAAGTCTAGACTAAATGAGGAGAAAGGACACAATGCGGTTGTTAATTTGCGCGGGGGGGACAGGCGGCGGCGTGTATCCCGCCCTGTCGGTCCTCAAACAGCTGATGACGGTGAAGCCTGAATCAGCACCAGGTATGCCGGCACAAACCAACAACGCTTCATCTGATGCGCTGCAGGTGTTGTGGGTGGGTGGCAGCGGAGGGATGGAGGTTGACCTGGTGAAACGGGAAGGATTGCGTTTCGAAGCCATCCCAGCTGCTGGCGTGCATGGGGTGGGAGTACGCAAGTTGCCTGGCAATCTCTGGCAATTAGGTCGTGGATTCGTGTCGTCCCGCCGCATCCTGCGCAAATTCCGACCCGATGTGCTGTTCTATACAGGAGGCTATGTAGGCATCCCAATGGTATTGGCAGCCCGCTTATCCAGCCGAGCCAGGAACCTGCTGTATGTTCCTGATATCGAGCCAAGCCTGGCGCTCAAGACGATCGCCCGTTTGAGTGATCGTATTTGTCTCACGGTGGAAGAATCGAAGGAATTTTTCGCCAACCATCCCTCTCAGGTGGTCACAGGTTACCCTCTCAGGCCCGATCTGGATAAATGGACCCCCGAGGAGGCGCGCGCATTTTTTGCCCTACAAGAGCAGCTCCCTGTCTTGCTGGTGTTTGGTGGCAGCAAAGGAGCCCGGTCGATCAACCTGGCAGTAGCCTCTGCATTAGGTGAATTACTCAAGGAAATGCAGGTCATCCATATCACCGGCAAACTCGATTGGCAAATGATGGAGCAGGCTCGTGTGGGCTTATCCGCCGAGGAGCTCAACCGCTACCGGCTGTACCCATATCTCTATGATGAAATCGGTGCTGCCATGCTCCTGGCAGATCTGGCCATCACGCGTGCAGGAGCATCCACACTGGGAGAGCTGCCCCTCTTTGGATTACCCGCCATCCTGGTGCCATATCCGTACGCCTGGCGTTACCAGCGTGTGAATGCCAGCTACCTGGTGAGGCATGGAGCTGCGATCCAGATCGAAGATTCCCAGCTCACCGAGCAAATCGTCCCAAGGGTACGTGGCTTGATGGCTGATAAAGAGCAGCTCGAGAAGATGTCTGCCGCCATGAAATCCCTGGCAAAGCCTGGTGCTGCTGCCAACATTGCAGCCCTCTTGCGAGAAATGTCAAGCCAGGCAATACACACAGGCACACGAAATGTTCCCAATCAGGCTGATTAGGAGCGTGCGATGGTCTATCTAAATTTCATCTTCTTTTGTTTCGTGATCCTATTCGCCATCATCGGTGCCATGCGTGGCTGGGCAAAGGAGATGATGGTCACTGCCAGTGCCATCCTGGGGTTATTCATCATCACCGTCCTCGAAACATACGTAAAAGGGTTGTCTCAAACTTTCGCCGAGCCAGGTTCCACAAACCAATTTTGGATGCGTGTGGCGATCATCCTCCTTTTAACTTTTTTTGGTTACCAGACGCCGAACCTGCCAAGGATCGGTGGGGAGCGTTTTGCTCGAGAGCGGGTGCAGGATTCTTTGTTGGGCATCTTCCTGGGTGCTCTGAACGGGTATCTGATCGTCGGGTCGATCTGGTATTTCCTGTCTGCGGCTAATTATCAAGCTGTATCCTATATCATTCCACCCGACCCGGCTTCAGTTGCCGGGCAAGCTGCGATAAAACTCCTGCCCTGGATGGCACCTGCCTGGCTGGGTGTCCCATTTATTTATTTTGCCATTGGTCTAGCGTTTATCTTCGTGATTGTGGTCTTTTTATGACGGAGCGTAAGTCAGTGCATTTCATCGGGATTGGTGGGACCGGTTTATCAGCCATTGCCAGAGTGCTGCTGGAAAGCGGCTACCAGGTGAGTGGTTCTGATCGTCATTTGTCTCCCCTGGCGAAATCCCTGGAGGAAGACGGTGTGCGTATTGCCATCGGTCATAGACCGGAGAATATAAAAGGTGCCCAGATGATCGTGCGCTCATCTGCCATCCCGGATGACAACGTGGAGGTGCAGGCTGCGCGTGAGCTTGGTATTCCCGTGCTGAAACGCAGCGAATTTTTATCCAGCTTGA
>Ga0153916_10000899_pt1 | contig 20713 bp, 16 predicted proteins | sample Opewatmetagenome_FD_109642 | JGI IMG/M metagenome (GOLD analysis project Ga0153916, IMG submission 109642) | Freshwater wetland microbial communities from Ohio, USA - Open water 3 Core 3 Depth 4 metaG | ecosystem: Environmental > Aquatic > Freshwater > Wetlands | place: USA: Ohio, Lake Erie...
GCGGAGCAAGTGATCTAGGAGGGTTGAACCTGGATAGGTGTCGCCGCCAATTGCTATACCCTCGTATAAGCCGTCGGTGTTACGTGCGATGATGTTGTAAGCCTCATTGCTTAAACCGCCAGACTTGGAGACAAAACCCACGGAACCCGGTCGGTGCAGTTTGGATTCTATTATGTTCTCGATTGTACCGCCGGCGTTGCCAATCTTGAAGCAACCAGCTTTTATACCGCCTACCGTTGCAGGGCCAATAATGATTTTGCCGAGTGCTTTGGCTTTGGCTGTGATAAGTTTCATACGCCTCTCAGGAACACCTTCTGCGATTACGACAATCGTGCGCAGTTGCGGCATTGTCAAGGCTTCTTCTGTTGAGAGTGCCGCTGAACGGAAAGACGCAAAATTTATCATCACATCAACGTTTGGATGCATTTTCGCAGCTTTCTCGATAGTTTTATACATAGGCAAGAGGATTTCACGGGTACCAAAAAAGAACTTGGCGTAGCTGTCTGCGCTCGTTGGGTTGATTATGGCTGCAACCGATGGCGTTGTTCGACCTGCAGCGTAGTCGAAATCGAGCATTCTCTGGGTTGCTGCTATTTGGTTGTTGTAGATGAATGATTGCGTGGTCTTACTGAAGAGTTCAGGATTGTTTACATTTGTCATGTCAGTTTGCTCCTTTCAAAGCCTTAGAAACAATCTTGGTCATGTGCGTTTCAGGCCCATAGACTTCAATGGGAATGCCCAGCTTCTGGCCGAGCGCCCGCATCTGGGCGAGACCTTCTTTGTAGTTGGGTCCGCCACGGCGTACGTAGATTTTGACCTTGCCTTCCTGTAGCTGCTTTTGGTATTCTTTGAGGGCTCGTATTATGCCCTTGAAGGTTGCCGCTACATCGGTGAAGTTGGCTATGCCGCCGCCGACGAGCAGGAACTTGCCTTTCGGGTTGGGTTTTCTTGTCATAAGGGCAAGGATTGTCTTGGCATACAGATAGGTGAATTCTTCGCTTGGGTCACCCGAGTATTCTCCGTAGTTGGCGAGTTCGTTCATATATCCCAAGTCGGTTATCGTGTCAGCGTATATGACGGAGGCGCCTCCGCCTGCAACCATAGTCCAGACTCTACCCTCAGGGTTAAGCACGGTTAATTTGAGCGATGCTCCTGTCTTAGAGTCGAGGTCCTCGATGAAAGCTTCCTCCTTGGTCAGCGTTCGACCGAACGGTGCTGGAAACTCTATCTTGCCCCACTTCTCACCGCTTTCAAACTCAGCAGTGTCGTCCAGTTTGGCGGCAAGGTCGACTGGAATAACCGCATCTTCAGTCACGGCGATGGGGTTGATTTCTAGGTAGGTGAAGTTTAAGTCTGCGTAGAATTTGAACAGAGCTTCAATGAAGCCGGCAACGTGTGCTTTGATAGATGCTGGCAGCTTTCCGAGAAGCTTTTTCTCGATTTCGGCAGCTGTGGGATATGTACCGATTGGTACTTCAAGATGCATTGCTTTGCTGTCAACGTCTCCCACGTTGATACCTCCTTCGTGGTGGAAAAGAATGGTGTCTCCGTCTCTGGTTGCCAACATAGCGATGTAGCATTCGTCTGATTCTTTATATGCTGCAAAGGGTTTGATGATAAAGTGTGTCAGTTGCCCCACGGTTCCTTTGTCGATGGGGTGTCCGTTTGCGTTGAATTTGCCGTAGATTGTTAGGGGGGCTTTCGACTTTTCTTTGATCCAGGCTTTGGCTTGGTCGTAGGTTGCGTTGACGAGGACCAATTTGTTCTTTCCTCTGCGTTTTATGAGTTGGTCTGGTTTAACAACCAACTTCTCAGTCTTAAGCCATGAATACCGATTAGGCAGTTGCGTCAAGTCAGTCTCTGGCGCTACTGTAACAACCTTTTCGGATATTTCATATTTTCCTTGGGAGTATTCTTTTAGATGGCTGGCGAGCATACGCATGCCGTCAGCTTCTCGGATTGCTTTATGTGCCATACAGATCCTTTCTACGCGATTTTCTTTCGGAGTCTTTTCGCAATCGTAGCAATGAACTCTTCGGTATTTACCTGTCTATTCTTTGGGTCGGGCGTAGCAACAAGCATCAAATCAGATGTCATGACGCCGCTTTCAACAGTTTCGATTGCCGCCTCTTCCAGCTTCTTGGCGAACTCAACGACTTCTGGTGTGTTATCTAATTCGCCTCTCTTGCGGAGGCATCCTGTCCAAGCGAAGATTAGTGCCATAGAGTTGGTTGAGGTTTTTTCGCCCTTGAGGTACTTGTAATAATGCTTCTGAACAGTGCCGTGTGAGGCTTCGAACTCATAGTAGCCTTGCGGACTGACAAGTACGGAAGTCATCATCGCAAGGCTGCCGTATGCTGAGCCCAGCATGTCACTCATGACGTCTCCATCATAGTTCTTGCATGCCCACAGCAAACCACCCTCTGTCTTCATTATTCGAGCGACGGCGTCGTCAATTAGGGTGAAGAAGTATTGGAGCCCTGCTTGGTTAAACTTGGTTTTCCAGTTCACTTCATACTCTTGCTCAAAGATTTTTTTGAAATCGGCATCGTAGGTTTTTGAGATCGTGTCTTTTGCTCCGAACCACAGGTTGATTTTTTGGTCGTATGCGTAGGTGAAGCATGCTTTGGCGAAGCTGGCGATGGATTTATCGGTGTTGTGGATGCCTTGAATGATGCCAGGGCCTTTGAAGTCTTGGATGGTGCCACGCCAGAGCTCCTTGCCTTGGATGCTGGTGAAAACCAATTCAGCCTTCCCCGGCTCTGTAACCCGGTATTCGCAGTTCTTGTAGACATCGCCGTAGGCGTGCCTGCCGATGTGAATGGGCTTTTTCCATGCGCGGACAGCTGGTAAAATATTGCTGACCATTATCGGTGCTCTGAACACTGTGCCGTCGAGTGCTGCGCGGATGGTACCGTTGGGGCTGCTCCATTCTTGCTTGAGGTTGTATTCTTTGACGCGGTCTTTGTTGGGGGTGATTGTTGCACACTTGACGCCGACTCCGTATTTTTTGATGGCTTCGGCTGCTTCAAGCGTTATTTTGTCGTCAGTTTCGTCTCGCTTCTTAAGTTGGAGGTCGTAGTAATCCCGCTTCATTTCGAGGTAGGGCAAGAGGAGCTGTTCTTTTACCATTTGCCACATAACACGAGTCATTTCGTCTCCATCGATCTCGACTATCGGTGTCTTAACTTGGATGTTATTCATCAAATATGCCTCAGTTATGCTCCTCTTACTGTGTAAGGAAGCAGTCCACCGGCGAAGAGGATTTCTTTTTGCCTCTTGGAAAGGTCGTATGTAAGTTCAATCTTGAGGTTCTTGGTCTTATCTACTAAAATGGCTGGTTCGTTGCTCTCCAGTCTCTTCTTGAGGCCGGGCAGTTCAATCTCATCACCCTGCGTTATCTTGTCGTAGTCAGCCATGTTCTTGAAGGACAGCGAAATTATGCCGAAGTTAAGGAGGTTTGCTGCGTGGATGCGTTCGACTGATTTGGCGATAATTGCTCTAACGCCAAGGTACATGGGGCACAGTGCAGCGTGTTCTCTAGAACTTCCCTGTCCGTAGGATTCGCCTGCAACGACGATCGTTGCTAAGCCTTTGCTTTTGGCTTCTATTGCTCGTCTGGGGAAGTCTTTGTCGATTGGTTCGAAAACGTACTTGGAGTACTCGGGAACGTTTGAGCGGTATTTGAGTCTGGCTCCTGCGGGCATAATGTGGTCGGTTGTGATTTTATCGCCGACCTTGATGCCTATCACACCTTTGATTTCATCCTGCATCTTGTCGTTAGTAGGCGGCACCCCAATGTTTGGACCCCGAGCGATCTCTACGTCTTTGTCAACATCTTTGGGGAAGATAAACATTGAATCGTCGACTAAGAATTTGCTTGGCATGTCAACTTTGGGATAGGGGATTCCCGCTGTCAGCGGGTCCGTTAGTTTGCCAGTGATTGCTGACACCGCTGCTACTTCGGGGCTTACAAGGTAAACCTGTGCATCTGCGGTGCCGCTTCGTCCCTCAAAGTTTCTGTTACTCGTTCTCAACGAAACACCTGTTGACCTTGGGCTTTGACTATTGCCTATGCAGAAGCCACAGGCCGCTTCGAGCAATCGGGCACCAGATTCTAGAAGGTCAAGGATGTAACCGTCTTTTGTCGCCATCTGCAAAACCTGCCTAGAGCCTGGTGCAACACCAAATGACACGTCAGGGTGGACTTTTCTCCCCTTCATGATTTTGGCGGCTGTTGCTATTTCTTTGTAGGATGAGTTAGTGCACGAACCGAGCATCACTTGGTCGACTTTAAGGTCTTTCATGTCACTGACTTTAACTATATTACCTGGACTGTGAGGCGCTGCAGCAAGAGGTTCCAGTTCGCTGAGATCTAGATCTACAACTTTGTCGTACTCAGCGTCATCATCAGCCTTCAGCTCTATCCAATCTGCTTCTCTGCCCTGCGCCTTGAGAAAGCTCCTAGTTTCCTCATCTGAGGGAAAAATTGAAGTGGTGACGCCCATCTCCGCGCCCATGTTAGTGATGGTTGCACGTTCAGGAACACTGAGTGTTTTTAAACCTTGCCCAGTATATTCCATGATAACACCCACATTACCCTTAACTGTGAACATATCTAGCATCTTCAGAACGACGTCTTTAGCGCTAACCCAAGGCTGAAGACTACCTTCCAGATTAATTTTGTAGACTTTTGGGCAGGTTATGTAAAACTCCCCTCCGCCCATGGCTACAGCCACGTCCAGCCCGCCTGCTCCAATGGCGATCATGCCAATTCCACCTCCGGTAGTTGTGTGACTATCAGAACCAAGAAGAGTTTTGCCGGGCTTCCCGAATCTTTCCAAATGGACTTGGTGGCAGATTCCATTGCCTGCCTTCGAGTAAACAATGCCATACTTGGCTGCTACTGTTTGAAGGTACTTGTGGTCGTCAGCGTTCTCAAAACCGACTTGAATGGTGTTATGGTCAACATAGCTAACGGAAAGCTCGGTCTTAACCTGTTTGAGGCCCATTGCCTCGAACTGCAGGTAAGCCATTGTTCCCGTCGCGTCCTGAGTCAGGGTTTGATCGATTTTTATGCCTATCTCGGTGCCTGGTACATATTGACCTACGACCAAATGCTGTTCTAGTATCTTCCTTGTAAGGGACTTGCCCATAAATGTCTCATCCTTTGGAAAGATTTGTTTTGCTTTTGTCCATATAAACCTTGTCAATTTATAGGACGAATACATGTTTGCATTTACTTAAATAAACGTCCTGCTCGGTAGATTGGAGCTATCCCATGATGGTTGGGTGCGCATCCTCTTCGTTAATATGATGCATAACATGTATAGCTAAGCCTGTTGCTGCGCCTGCTGAAAGCCCCAAAAGCAAGTTGTTGAGCCAACCATACTGCCCGACCAGACCTAGAACTACGAGGACATCAAAGCCCAGTGCCACAGCGAGGTAGCCAACACACCACATTTTAACGCTCATTCCACGAGGCTTGTTTATTCCAATACCTCCGAGCATACCCAGCATAATTAAGAAGCCGACTAAAGCGAATATCCAATCGTAATCCAAATTGGTTCACCATTTGATGGCTATGTTCCCTTTGGAGCTTAATTAGTTTATGGAAAGCAAACCCATGTTTAAAAAGGGACGTGTGTATAAACAATATGACTACCGCTAACTTTTTGTACCTTCAACATGAATGTTAGCCTTCAAGGGTGTGGATAAATTAACAAACTTCGACAGAAGACACTGCCATAAATGGGCTCAACTGCTTGTTTTGCGCAACCAGAAACTCAGCCAAGCCAAAACCGCCATTCAAAATCAAGACTTTGATTTGGCTAAACGGCTGTTTAGCCAAATATTCACTGGTGCAATAGGTGGCAAGCAGGCTGACCCAGGAATGGCTGGCTCCCTTCTGTACCACATGGCCATGGTTACGAAGATGGAGTCGGAAACTCGCATGCTCCTCGACGAGTTGAACGTGGAGTTGCCTGACATATCCGAGCCATTAAGAGCCATTTATGGCGATTTTGAGTCTGATGCTAAAAACCTTACTTTGGAAGTAGCCCCCCTCCCCTTAGGTCTCCAAGAAGCCGTCGAGGGGGCACGCTTCGGGGCAGATGAAAAAATTGCTCTTTTTGCGACGTTGAAGCAGGGGAACAAGAAAGTCGAAAACTTGTTAAACGCCAGAAACCCGCAAGCGGCTGAAGCATTAGAAAAGTTGTTTCTCGATTGGTCAGCGCAAGTTATGCAGATGCGGTTAATTCAAGAGTATGAAACAATCAAAGGCTTGCTTGCAACAGCCCAACTAGCAAAGACAATCGGTTTGCCAGCACTTGAAGCTGTAATGGCTCGTGTGCAGGATAGGTTCGGCCAAGAAACCGTCAGCATCGCCCTTGACGTCACGCTTAAAGTGGGCATGCGCCGAGAAAAACTCCAGTCTATCATGCTAAGTGACCACTACATCAACTATACTATGGACCTAGAGAAGCTTGATGGGCATATGGAATTCCTCAACTGCCCAATTTACGGAAGTCACGGCTATGCATCAGAAAAGTACGGTGTAGACACCAAGGTTTCTGCGCTGTTTTGCCGCCATTTCTGTTTTGCCCATGCCAAAGCCATGCTTGAGACGGTTCTACCTTTCCCGTTTACATTGTGGCAGCCAAAACTTATAGCTTCAAATGGCAAGTGCGAGTTCTACCTTAAACTGGCATACTCACCCTTTGCCCAAGCATCTGAACGGTTTGTTCCTCTTGTGATGTCTTGGAATGTTACCCGCGAGTGCAACATGAAGTGCGCTCATTGCTACATTAACGCTACCGAAAAGAAACTTGACAACGAATTAACCACCCTTGAAGCAAGACATCTGATGGATCAAATCATCCAAGTCAGCAGACCCCTCTAATTCTGAGTGGCGGCGAACCACTTTTGCGTCCAGACGTCTTTGAGTTGATTGAGTATGGTTCAACGAAGGGCTTGAAAATGGGGTTAGGCAGCAACGGAAGCCTCATCGACGATGCTGTAGCACGCAAACTAAAGGCTGCAGGCATAGCAACCGTCTCCATAAGCTTAGACTCACACATTGCAGCGCAGCATGACGAGTTCCGAGGCGTCGCAGGTGCATGGCAAAAGGCCATCGAGGCATGCAAAGCATTACGAAAAAACAATGTGCTTGTCCAAGTCAATACTACCCTGACCCAGCAGAACTATAATCAAATCGACGACATCATGTCAATAGCTGAGGATATCGGCGTTGAAAACTTCCACCTCTTCTTTCTTGTGCCGACAGGGCGTGGAACAAAATTAACGGACATTTCGCCCCAGAAATACGAGGACATGATAACCACAACATTCGCCAGAGTTTCAAAGCACAGGCTGAACGTGAGACCGTCATGTGCACCGCAGTTCATGCGGATCGCCAAGGGCATGGGTTTGGATATGAGACAGTGGATTCGCGGCTGCATCGCAGGCTTGTATTACTGCCGCATCTACGCCAACGGCGATGTCACGCCCTGCCCGTACTTACCTATCAAGTTGGGCAACGTTCGAGAGAAAAGCTTCAAAGAAATCTGGTTTAATTCAAGTATCTTCAAGGCGCTTAGGGATTCAACCTGTTTGAAGGGCAAATGCGGCGTATGTGAATATCGTTCCTTGTGTGGTGGTTGCCGAGCGCGGGCGTACGGTCTCTCAAGTGATTTCATTGATTACTGTGGCGACTTGCATGAACCTTCGGATTTGAAGAGTGACTATTTAGCTGAGGATCCATGGTGCGTTTATCAACCAAAAACCTATTAAAGCTTGTTCGTCTCTCAGAAACTTTAACAGGCAGTTAATGAGGCTTTGGCAGCCCGCAAACACATTTCTAGGTGCCTGTGGACCGCCAAATAATAGCTGGGGCGAAAAGTATGATGCGAGTCCACTCCTCCATAAACACGGTACATGCTGTTTCGAAAGAGAGCAGCCACAATTCTCTAGAGCAACATACTAATGACGTAGTGATTGCTTTTCAAGTAGCCACACGCTGAGGAGGGCAGCCAGAATAACACATGCCGGCCTTTCTAAAAGTTACTTTGGAATGTTCAAGGAGACAGCACTAGCTTGCCTCTTTGACATTGGCGGCTTAATCGCCGGCTTTACGATTGCCTTGCAGTTGGGCGTTTTCCAGCTATCACCATGGGCAATAGCACTCTACCCAGCAATAGTCAGCGTGAAAGGAGTCATTAATGGCTTACTTACTGGGCGCTTGAGCACAGCACTCCATCTTGGCACGGTTTATCCAAGGTTTTTTAGGAACACCAAGACTTTTTACAAGTTGATTGAAGCGATGGTTGTTTTAACCTTAGCAACAGGGGCAACAATCAGCCTTATTTCAATGCTTTTCGGAACTTTGTTTTGGGGAGTAACAATCTCTGAGTTCCCAGCCATTTTAGCGGTTATAGTTGCTACAATGTCCTTGGGGCTTCTCATCACGTTGATAACGGTTAAGGTGGCGTTTATCTCGTTTAAGAGAGGTTTAGACCCAGACACCATCGTATACCCAGCAATCTCAACAGTAGCCGACGTTGTAATAACGTTCTGTTATATCGGCGTGCTAAACCTGTACTTTTTGGGGGCGGTAGGTAAATACGCGATAGTATTTTTTGGGCTCATCAACGTACTTCTAGTCTTACTTATTTTACCACTGAATGTTCGCGAGCCAGAGTTTCGCAAAATAATCAAAGAATCCATGGGCGCAATGCTTCTAGTCGCCTTTCTAGTTAACGTTACGGGTACCTTCCTTAAGGGGATAAACGAAATTGCCCAATCTCAAAGGACAATTTACACGGTTTACCCAGCTTTGATTGACATGATGGGCGACGTCGGCTTAGTGGTCGGTTCTGCCGCAACAACAAAACTTGCTTTAGGTGTTCTCTCACCTTCTTTCTCTTCAATTAAGCATCATGCAAAAAACATCTTCAGCGCTTGGACAGCGTCCATTCTGCTGTTTTTATTGTTGGGCGTTTTGGCGTTGGGCATAAATGGCATATTCTCTTTTCAAGTGGCTTCACGATTGCTGTTGATACTTGTCATTTCTAACGCGATTGCCTTCACAATCATTGTGCTGTTATCGTATGCTATTTCGATTTTAACTTTCAAGCGAGGCTTGGACCCCGACAACTTTGTATTACCGGTCGGCAGCTCCCTAGCCGACGTGATTACAACTATTGCCTTGTTTGTGTCGTTGCTTGTAATCATATAACTAAATATTCTAGAAATACGGTTATCTAAGCGTGGAGTGCTCCTTCATAATTGCCTCACTTTGAAAGAATAGAATACAAACCTATCCCGGTTCGAGAACTCTTGCTTGAAATGAAAAACCTCTCGGAACTAATGATTGACTTAGCGTATTCCGCGGCGCTGTACAATGATAAGGACTTAGCTGAAGACGTGCTTGCACTTGAAAGCCGAGTTGATACTTTAGCGTACCTTTTAGATATGGAAATAATGGTTGCTGCACGAGACCCCAAAGACGCTGAGGAAATGGTCGGCATCTCAAAAGTGGCTGCCGCAACAGATAAAATTTCAGACGCTGCCGCAGACATAGCTGCGATAGTAACGCGTAACATTGGGATTCACCCAATTGTTGGCGAAATTTTTGAGAAAGTTGAAGAGCGATTAATGAAAGCAACTGTGAAACCCAATTCAGCAATAATAAAGAAAAAAATCAGTGAACTTGATTTAGCAGCGAAGATGGGTGTTGACATCATTGCCATCCGCAGAAACAATGATTGGATACTCAACCCCAAGAAAACGGAGAAAGTCCTTCAAGGAGACATTCTAATCACTCGTGGCGCCCCGTTAGGTATTGAAGAGTTCAAGGACATGGCTGAAGGGGAACTCGCCAAGTTAGATGTCGAGAAAAGAGCCAAGTTTGAAGAGATAGTTTCAAGATTTGTCGAGCTTAAGGACACTTCCGAGTTAATGATTGATTTAGCTTATTCCTCATTGATGTTAAACAGCAAAGAACTCGCCGAGGAAGTGCAACGGCTTGAAGAGCGCATGGACCGGCTGCACACCGAATTTGAATTGCTTGCCTTAACAAGTGATTTCAAAAAAGAGGAAGCCTCAGGATTCTTAGGCCTAATCAGGCTCGGTGTGGCAACAGAAAAAATCGCTGATGCCGCCGCAGATATGGCAGAAGTTGTCCTTAGAGGCATTGAGCCGCACCCCGTTTTGAAATTAGCAATCAAAGAAGCAGAAGAAACAGTCGCCCAAGCCTGTGTCACAACCGATTCACCACTTGTCGACAAAACCCTAAAGGAGGCGCGGGTGCATGAAGAAACGGGCATGTGGGTTCTGGTTATAAAAAGAGGCGAAAATTGCTTGAGACCCAGAGCAGACTCAAAAATCCAAGCGGGCGACACCTTAGTTGCTTCTGGCTACGCTGAAGGTGCCAACGACCTGCTGAAACTTGCCTCTCCAGCAAAGACGTGCAAAGCTGAGTAGTTTACGTCTTGATTTCAAATCCATTAATACCATAAACATACACGCCCCTAACTCTATTTTGAAGCAAGCGAGGTAAGGAAGGGATATGGGCAGGAACAAAACGCAAACTTGTCAGTTCATGTAGGAAAGCTCTAGGTGTTCCGCTTAAAACCCTAAACTTGCAAAACTAAAAGAACCATAATACGCCTGCCCCGTCTGCCTAACAAAAATTGAGAAAGCACCTGTTGAAGCTGCAAACACGCCTAAAAAGACCCATTCTGTTGAAGAGAAATTAGTTGCGAAAGCGAAGCCGTCTGGGCGCCCTTATTATCTGGGCTATTTGGATGAGCGGAAACAGAAAGAGCAGATTCCTGGCGATTGCCGTGTGTCCAAAAATATTGTTGAGTGCATGTTTAGAACATGAATAATCAGCGCTTTAGGATTTAACTTATAAAATCAAAAAATGAAGAATTGGAAGATAAAGGAAAACTTGCTATTTCTTTTTCTTAGCTGCTTTTTCTTCGGCGGCAGGGGGTTCAGGTGACTGGGGTTCTGTGGCTGGCGGTGCTGGTGCTTCTACGGTAGGTTCTTCTTTTTTCTCTTCGAGTTCAGTTGTGATTTCTTCGATTGGCTTTGGAGGAGGTGTTGTTGCCATTGTCCAGCCTATCCATGCGCCGATGAAGAGTATCGCGAGGAAGGCGATGAGAACTGGAATAAGGACTGCATATAGTCTGATGGCATTACCTGTATTATCGGTGACTGTTCCTACTAAGCCGTAGACTTGTGCTGGGAATATTACTAGTATTGCGTAGCCGATTGCTACGATTAAACATACAGCGAGTATTGCTCCACCTATCGCTTGATCTTTGCTAACCATTTAGTTTCACCACTTTATAGCCATGTATTAGCTTAATCAATTTAAAGTTTGTTATGCATCCAAGAGGGCACTTGCCTTAGGTGGTTCCCATTTCCCATGTTGAAAGGTACTTTTTCTGCTCCTCAGTTAACTGGTCGATTTTCACGTTCATCGAGTTCAGTTTTAATTCAGCAACTTTCTCGTCAAGTTCTTTTGGTACAGTGTAGACTTTGGGTTGCAACTTTGGTGTTTTAGCGATGTACTCTGAGCTCAAGGCTTGGTTTGCGAAAGACATGTCCATGACTTCGGATGGGTGACCTTCCGCAGCGGCAAGGTTTACCAGTCTGCCTTCGGCAAGGAGGTAGAGTCTTCTGCCGTCTTTTAATTCGTACTCTTCCAGATTAGGGCGCATTGTTCGTTTAGCAGTTGAAAGTGATTCGAGGTCTTTGATGCTTACTTCTACGTTGAAGTGACCACTGTTCGCCATTATTGCGCCATCTTTCATTTGTTGCATGTGCTCTTTGCGTATTACGTTAATGTCGCCAGTCGCAGTTACGAATATGTCTCCAATTTGTGCTGCTTCCCCCATGGTCATTACGCGTAAGCCATTCATTACTGCTTCCAATGCACGGGTGGGTTGAACTTCGGTAACTATTACGTTAGCGCCGAGACCTTGTGCGCGCATGGCTATACCTCGGCTGCACCAACCGTATCCGCCAACTACAAAGTTTTTGCCCGCCAAAAGCGTGTTGGTGGCTCGTAGGATGCCGTCTATGGTGCTTTGTCCTGTTCCATAGCGGTTGTCAAAGAGGTATTTTGTGTAGGCGTCGTTGACGGCTACGATGGGGTATTTGAGGCTGCCGTCGCGTTCCATGGCTCGCAACCGGATGACGCCTGTGGTGGTTTCTTCGGTTCCGCCCTTGACATCTTTTATTTGAGCTTGGCGCTTGCTGTGCAGGGTACCGACTAGGTCTGCACCATCATCAAGAGTAATAGACGGCTTGAAATCGAGGACTTTGTCAATACACTGGTAGTACTCTTCCGTGTTCTGTCCTCTCCAAGCGAAAACGTTAACACCGCTGTCTGCTAAGGCGGCGGCGACGTCATCTTGGGTTGAAAGCGGGTTGGAACCGCATAGAGCAACTTTGGCGCCTCCCACAGTTAATGCTTGAACTAGGACGGCGGTTTCTTTGGTTACATGGAGGCAGGCGCCCAGCGTTAAGTCTTTTAGCGGTTTTTCTTCTTTGAATCTGCTTTTGATTAGGTTTAGGACGGGCATATGCTTTGATGCCCATTCAATTTGTAAGCGACCTTGCGGGGCTAAGGTTTTGTCTTTAACTTGGAATTGTTCCATAGATTTTGCCTTCTTTTTAGGGAACAATGTAGCTTCTACTTATTTAGAATTTGCTTCAAGGTTGCGCAATCGACGCTTGGTTCCTAAATGCAGGGGTTCCAGAAAAAGGTTAATTAAATCAAACATAAGCTAGCAGTAAAGATGGTGTATTTGAGTTGAAGGAACCTTTTGGAAAGTTCATGAAAGCAAACCTTGGACCAAAAACACTGTTGATAACTTGTGGGCTGCCTGGAACCTGGAAAACCGAAACTGCTGAGGAAGTTTCAAAAATAAAAGGGTACCTTATCCTACGAAGCGACATAATCCGCTTAGAAGTGCTCAAGAACGAGGATGTTTTTGACCCCAAAGTAGCAGGAAACATGAACAAGCGCATGTCAGTCTACGACGAAGTGTTCCACCGGGCAGATGAACTTGCAGGTAAAAGTGATAATGGCGTCATTTTAGATGCAACATTTGTCACGCAAGACCTACGCAGAAGAGCAGCTGAGGTTGCAGCAAAACACGGCATGACCTTTGTAGTTATGGAGACAAGTTGTCCGCAGGAGGTCTCGGTCGCAAGAATTGAGCGTCGCACCAAAGAGAAATACGAGTCAAATGCTCTAACCGTGGATGCCTACTTGGCGAACAAGAAAAAGTTTGAACCTGTTGACATAAAGGACATTAAACAGAAGAACCCAAGCCTCAAGATACTACACTTAACCGTTGACACTTGCAGCGATAACGCTGAAGACTGGTACATCATGGGCATGGAAAAAGAGTGAAGTTATGATTGACCTGCACATCCACTCTAAAGCCTCTGATGGCAAACTGTCCGTTCAAGAAATCTGCAAAGAAGCAAAAGCTAGAAACATAGATTTTATGGCAATAACCGACCATGACTCCATTGGCTGCCAACCCCAAGCCACATCGCTGTCAAAGAAAGCGAGGATCCGATACATTACCGGCGTCGAGTTAAACGTCACCTTCTCCCTTCCAAAGTTTCATGAGGGAAAAGCGGTTTCGCTGGATTTTTTGGGCTATCAATTCGACCCCCAAAACAAGGCGTTAGAAAGCAAACTGGAGACCATGGCTCGCTATCGCCAAGAGAGAGCAGCTAGAATTCTCGACAACCTTAACGCAGAATTTCGAAAAGAGGGCATTGCAGCGCTGACTAAGGATGATTTGCGGCAGATTGAAGAGTCAGTTGACGGTGTGCTTGGCAGACCCCACATAGCGGATTACTTGGTAAAGAAGTGCATTGTTAAAACACGGCAGGAAGCCTTCGATAAGTACCTGGTCAAATGTGATGTCCCAAAGTATTCGCTCTACCTTGAGGAAGCATCAAAACTTGTCAGGTGCGCGGGTGGAAAACTGGTGCTGGCTCACCCAAACGATCCCCACGGCACATCACTGGTAACGTTGACAAAGTCGCTGACTGAACAAACAGAGATTGTTAAAGAGAAAATGTTGCCGTTCATTGATGGCGTTGAATGCTGGCACTCAAGAAATACACCAGAAACCACAAGCCACTATGTCGCCTTCGCTAAAGAGAACGGATTAATCATGACTGGCGGCAGCGATTGCCACCAAAAACCAATCGTGATGGGCTCGGTGCAAATTCCAGACTGTGTGGCAAGTCAATTCTAAGTTTCAGAGGTTTTGCGCATATTCTAAGGCTAGTTGGAAGTAGGCATTCGCTTCTTTGGTTGCGACTTCTTTTTCTTGGCTGGTTATGTTTGGGTCGTCGAGTTTGAAGCTGATGACTTTGCCACGGACATAAGCCCGATAGCATTTGTAGAAATCAAGCAGTTGGTTTAGCTGTTGGTCTTTAGAGTACACCAAGTACCGCTCTATGAAGTAGTTTGAGATATCAATTCTTTGCTGGAAGTCTAAATCCATGGCTAGGAAGGCTACGTCTGCGGCGACGTCGGAATATCGGAAGCGGTCGTTGAATTCTATGGCGTCAAAAATGCAGATTTTATCGGTTATGAAGATATTGCCTGAATGAAGGTCACCATGGCAATCTCTAATACGGTTCCCTGCTATTCTTGCTTTAAAGAGAACCTCATTATTGTCCATGAAGTTGTTGACTCTGTTTTGGATAAATTGAAACTCCGTTTGCGGGATTGTTTGATTGATGTATTTCTGTGTCTGCAAAAAGTTCTCATCCCAATTAGTCTTAACTATCTTCAGCGAACCGTACTGACTGATTTCAGCGTTTGTCTGCGCCTTCGAATGGAAATCAGCAACAATCGCAGCTATTTCGTCGATTGTTTCCTTGCCCACTCTGTTCTCTTTAAGAAGAAGCGACATGATTTTTTCTTGAGGCAGCCGCTTCATCTTCAAGGCGTATTCGATGATTTCGCCGCTTCCATTTATTCTGATAGTGTCTTCTTTGTTGATTGAGGTCACTTCAAGGTAAATATCTGGGCATAGCCGCCTATTGAGTTCAAGCTCTTTTTCGCAGAAGAAACGCCGCTTTTCAAGCGTAGAGAAGTCCAAGAAGCCAAAGTTTACAGCTTTTTTTACCTTATAAACAAAACTTTTGGTTATAAAGACGAAGGATATGTGCGTTTGGATCATTCCTATTTTACCAGGGTCTTGGGGGTATGCTTCTGGCTTAAGCAGGGCTTCGATCACTTGGTTTTGAACTTGCATCTTTGTGCTTCTTCCTTTTGAACTATAGATTTTGCGAATGCATCCAATAAATGTATGGTTATTTTGCATTGGTTATGGCTAAATAGCTTTAAATTTAGCTTACCGAAGTATTTTAAGACTAAAAGTGGAAAGAATTACATCAAAAGAGCTCAAAGATACGCTGTTAGAAAAGGGCTATTCTAAAAAGTTAGCGAAGAAAATCGTTAAATGGTACTCTTAGCTTGGTTTTACTTAAATGGCTTTATGTATTCCAAAACGTTGTCCACTTGCTCTTTCGATATATGTTTTTGCCTATATAGTGAGTCCACTATTTCGGAGATTTTGGCTAAGGCATGCACGTGGTAGCCGAGTTTTTCTAGGTTTCCTTTTCCGCCCTGCTCGCGGTTTACTACGACCAACAGGTGCCTTACGTTAGCGCCCAACTCTTGCAGAGGCTTTATGCCTTCAACTTTGGATAAGCCCTCACTTATGACATCGTCAAAGAAGAGAATATTGTCACCCTTGTTAACGTCTGCGCCTGCAATGCGACCTGGGGTGCCGTAGGCTTTCCCTTCCTTCCTAATGATGACACATGGCAAGTTAAGCTTGCACGCGATGCTAGGCACAATCAACGCACCTTTAAGTTCAATAGAAGCCAATTTGTCCACTCTATCGGTCGCCATGATCTGCGCGATTTTTTCAGCAGCAACATCAGCAAGCATGCACATCTGCTGTGGAGCGGAGAGCACGCGGGCGAGATCAATGTAGTAGGGGCTTATTGCTCCTGACTTAATTTTGAAGGTACCAAACTTTAAGCAGCCTGAAGTGTATAGTGCGTCGGCGACTTTGTCAATTGTTCTTTGCATAGACTTACCTGTGATGAAAATGTGAAGTAGCAAATTTAACCTTTCACCAAAACCGGTTTTCAGCAAAGACTGCGAAGCACCAAATTTGCCACCTATTAGAAATAGGATTTAGGAACCTAAGAGGGTAGGGTATTGTTGGCGATCCAACATCAGTATCATACTGAAAACCAAGTGTTTTGGCTGCAACATTACGTACATTGGCTCAAGCCATCAAGCCTTTGTTAAGTACAAGCGCTACCTTAAAAGGTACGTGGTAAAAATTCACACTACCCCAAACACTGCAATGTACGTAGTAGCACTATTAGCAGCTAACCACATACCATTAAGGTGGAGTCAAAACTGTTCCCTTTAAGTGGGGGGTATAGCCAAAGGAGGCCAATACAAGGTAAGCCAACTACACAACTAGGTCTGCCACATCTACACTTCGCTCATAAATCTGCCTCAGAAAAGACACCGCTGCCAAAATCTGCGCAATCAAATCCACTGACGAATCTTTCGCGACACGCTCGGTGTTTGAGTAGATTGCTTCAACTTTGCTCCGCAACCTACGCACGTTCTCAGCCACAGAAATGTCCTTGGTCACGAACGCTTTGAGAGCTTGCTCATTCGCTTGGCAGCAAACAGACTGCAACTCCAACAGCAGCCTGCGGAGGTCATCAGACAATTTAACACCGTTGAGCGCTATAGTGTTTGAGGCTAGTTGCACGCATGCATCGCCTATGCCTTCAATTAAACTTGCAGCCAAACGATAATCCAAACACTCAATTGGACTAATCCCAAGCTTCTCACTCAATCGTGGGTTCTGAAGGATAGTGCGCAAAATCCTAACCAGAAGAAAATAGAACTTGTTGCTCTCAACATCTCGCTCAATAACATTCTTGGCCAATTCTATATCATCGTTGATAAACGAGGTCGCGGCGTCACGAATCATTCCAGCAGCAATAGCATAGTTGCGCTTCAAAATCTTCTCAGGAAGCTGGGTTGGCTGCTGCATCAAACTCTGCAGCGAAATCTTGGCAATCGTTTCTTCAACAATCTCCAGCCCGGCAAGCGAACCAGCAGTCGACTTAACAACTTTCCGTGCATCAGCATCTATTCGATCTTTTGCCTCAACATTAATCGTGTCATAACCCAAAAGGTAGCGACCAACGATTTCACGACCCAAATAAGGACCAACAGCTAAAGTGGCAATTTTGGGTTGCACTTCAGAATCGTATTTAGGGTCAATAAGAAGTTTGCCATCATTGGTTACATCAACAGTCACCAAGGCGCCTTTCTTTAAGGCGTTCTGTTGAGCCCAAGCCCTTGGTACACAAACAAAAAAAGTTCCCGTTGGTGTTCGCTGCACCTTACGCAATTCACTCATAAGGACACACTCAAGATATAACATATCTAAACTATCAATCGCACATATAAATTGACCGAGCAACAAACATACAACAAAAAAACCTACACAGCTTAATCTTCAGCCTCAAAAACTCTCCTTCAAACGAAAAACAGTAAATAAGCCAAAAGCTTAACTGCTTAAACACAAAAGGTTACCATCAACCATGAACTAAGGACAGCAAGGCAATGAGTGCACAAGAAAAACTCCAACAAGCAATAGAGGCAACAATCGCAGCAGGATACCAACTTAATAGCGAAGCCTTCGAATTTCTAAGCCAAAACGCCAAACACAATGACCCAACTGCCATAATGACCCTCGCACTCGGGAAAATTGAGGAACTGCAAGACAAGCCAATTTTTATAGAAAGAGCCTTTTTGGAAGCACTGATGGAGCAACCAATCACAACCATTCGAGAACCCCAAACTACAGTGCAGCCACAGATTTTGGCACGACCAGCCCAAGAGCAATCAACGGCCAAAACCACATTTTACCCATACGCCAAAAATATACCAGCCAGCATCAACATCCTCGAAGACGCCACAGGCAAGCTAAGCTCAAACGGTACACTCGAAGAATACCTACTCTACTTTCAAGACCGCTTCAAACGTATCGAAAAACTATTCAGACAAAGAATCGACGTTAAAGCAGCAACACCGATTCTTGAAGCGCTTAAATCACCCCCAAAAACCAAACTAAAAATAATCTGTATGCTAACCGAAAAACGTGACTCAAAAAACCACATCATCCTCTCAGTAGAGGACCTCCAAGGCAGCGCAACAGTATTAGTGCCTCAAAAAGCACCCGAAGAGGTCCGCAAAAAAGCCCTCATGCTACTGCCTGACCAAGTAATTTGCCTAGCGGTCATAAAAACAAGGAGCAACCTCTTTTTAGCCGAAGACATAATTTTGCCCGAAATCGGCAGAAAAACTCAGCAAAGAGCTCAAGAACCCGTCTACGCAGTACTAACTTCAGACACACACATCGGCAGCACAAAATTCGAAAAAGAAGCCTTCAAACGCTTCATCCTCTGGCTAAAAGGCAAATACGGCGACGAACAAATGAAACAAATCGCAAGCCATGTAAAATACATACTAATCGCAGGAGACATCGTTGATGGTGTTGGAATCTACCCCAACCAACAAAACGAACTAACGATAAGAGACGTACACAAACAATACGACTTTGCAGCAAAATACTTCGAAAAAATTCCAGACTACATCGAAATAATAATCTCTCCAGGAAACCATGATGCTACACGCAAATCCCTGCCCCAACCAGCCATTCCAGAAGGATACCTAACCGACATTAAGGGCAAAAGAAACATTCACTCAGTCGGAAGCCCATGCTTACTAAGTATACATGGCGTAGAAATTCTCATGTACCATGGTAGAAGCCTCGACGATATCTTGGGTGTTGTACCTGGAATGAACCATGAACACCCAGAAAAAGCAATGCGGCTGCTCATGCAAAGCCGTCATCTAGCACCTGTTTATGGCGGAAAAACCATGCTCTCTCCAGAGAACAAAGACTACCTAGTTATCGACAAAGTCCCAGATATCTTCCATGCAGGGCACATCCACGTTTTAGGCTACTGCAATTACCGAGGAGTACTTGTGGTAAATTCAGGTGGATGGCAATCACAAACCGACTACATGGCAAAATTAGGGCTTATGCCCACCCCTGGTAAGGTTCCAGTGGTTAACCTGCAAACACTTGAAACTACAACCCTATCGTTCATCTAAGTTAGGCGTCAGTTGAGCTCTTATGGGAAGCTTGAGGCGAATATTCAATTAAGCGACCAAACCTATTGTCACCACCAAAGACGTCCCTAATCAAACTACGTGAAATTTCTAGACGTATTTTTTTTGTTCTGCCATATCGACCCTTACTAACAACTTTGGCGTTTACAAGACCCATCGAATCAAGCTCATTCACCAATGTTCCCAGTCGGCGCTGAGTCAGAAGGCCAGCCCCCATTTCACCGCACAGTTCGTTGTAAACGTCGTATATTTCGCCTGTGGAAGCGCTTGGCTTATTGAGGTGGTAAACACTCAACAGCACCAGTTTGGAATGCAACGTCAAATTCTTCAGCGCCTCAACCACACGGTTATGCTCAATATGCTTCTCAGCCTGACGCACATGCTCCTCCATAATCATCTGGGCACTTGAACGCTCAGCCACTTCCCCAGCAACACGCAACAAATCCAGCGCACGCCTAGCATCCCCATGCTCAGCTGCAGCTAAAGCCGCACAAATACTCAAAGCAGAATCTGAAAGCACACCGTCTTGAAAAGACAATTTCGAGCGTTCAAGCAAAATATTCCTAAGTTCACCTGCATCATAGGGCCTAAAAACTAGTTCTTCCTCACTAAGTGAACTAAAAACCCGTGGATCCAAAAACTCTTTGAGCCGAAGATCATTGGATATTCCGATTATCGAAACCTTACTTTTGCTTAACGTTTCATTGATCCTCGTCAATTCGTACATAAAAGCATCGCCCTTGTCCTTAATGAGGGCATCGACTTCATCTAAAACAATTATGAAGATAATTCTTGATGAGTCTAAACTTGATCGGAAGCGGTCGAAAACCTCACCCACAGATAAACCTGTGAAAGGAATTGCCATGCCAACGCTCTGACTAAGACTTGCAAAAACTCTGTACTCTGAACCTGTCATACGACAGTTAACATAACAAAACTTTACTGACGCACCATACTCTTTAGCCTTAGACTCTAAGTGGCTTAACACGTATTTTGCTACAGCGGTTTTACCAGTTCCGGTTTTTCCGTAAATAAAAATATTAGAACATCTGGCGTCCTTAAGTACTGGAGCCACTGTTTGGCCAAGTAGTCTAATCTGATCTTCTCTATGGGGTAATTTTTCAGGCAGATAGTCATGCCTTAGAACCTCTCGGTCTTTAAACAACCTAACGCCGTTAACGAAACTTTCGAATACATCATCTAATTCACTTGGATTCCCCATTAGCCATCCCTCAGTTATTTCAGAGGTAACACCGTTATTTCGCGTGGAACAGATAAAGCATCCAGTACAAAAAACTGGTCTTGAAGCACAATAATCCTAAAAAACAATGGATTTGCCTGATATAAACCAAGCAAAGCGAGAATAACACACACCCCAAAGTTTCTACTGGAAAATAAAGTTCAATGAAAGAA
>Ga0153916_10000900_pt1 | contig 20711 bp, 17 predicted proteins | sample Opewatmetagenome_FD_109642 | JGI IMG/M metagenome (GOLD analysis project Ga0153916, IMG submission 109642) | Freshwater wetland microbial communities from Ohio, USA - Open water 3 Core 3 Depth 4 metaG | ecosystem: Environmental > Aquatic > Freshwater > Wetlands | place: USA: Ohio, Lake Erie...
GGCCGTTCCGGCATGGCCACCAAAGAAGAGGATGCGGTGACCCGCGTCTTTTCGGCCAACACCCACGCGCCGGTGCTGTTCTTCTCGTCCGGCGGCAAGGTCTACAAGCTGAAGGTCTGGCGCCTGCCGGTCGGCACGCCGACCTCGCGCGGCAAGGCCTTCGTCAATCTGCTGCCCATCGAGCCGGGCGAGACCATCACCTCGATCCTGCCACTGCCGGAAGACGAGGCGACCTGGGATCAGTTCGACGTGATGTTCGCGACGCGCTCGGGCAACGTGCGGCGCAACAAGCTCTCCGACTTCGTGCAGATCAATCGCAACGGCAAGATCGCGATGAAGCTGGATGAGGGCGACTCCATCATCGGCGTCGGCGTCTGCAACGCCTCGGCCAACGACGTGCTGCTGACCACGGCGCTCGGGCGCTGCATCCGCTTCGCCGTCGACGAGGTGCGGGTGTTCGCCGGGCGTGAATCCACCGGCGTGCGCGGCGTGCGCTTGGCCGACGGCGATCTGGTGATCTCCATGGCCATCCTACGCTCGGTCGGCGCCACGCCGGCGGAGCGCGCAGCCTATCTCAAGCACTCGAACGCCATGCGCGCCGCCGCAACCGGCGAGGCCGAGACCGAGGAGACGGCGGCGGCTCCGGAAGAGGAAGAAGCCGAGGCCGAGGGCGCGGTGACGCTCAGCGTCGAACGCATCGCCGAACTGGGCGCGGCCGAGGAGTTCATCCTCACGGTCTCGACCGAAGGCTTCGGAAAGCGGACCTCAGCCTACGACTACCGGCGCACCGGACGGGGCGGGCAGGGCCTTATCGCCCACGACCTGACCAAGCGCGGCGGCAAGCTCGCCGCTTCGTTCCCGGTGGAAGAGGCTGACGAGATCCTGCTGGTCACCGATCAGGGCCAGTTGATCCGCACCCCGGTCCGCCAGGTGCGGGTCGCGGGCCGCAACACGCAGGGCGTCACCATCTTCCGCACCGCGCCGGACGAGCACGTGGTTTCGGTGGAGCGGCTGGCCGACGCCGGCGGCGACGACGATCCCGAGGAGCCCTCGACCGAACAGCCGCAAGGCTGATCACATCCTCGCGCATCACCGTACGTCACCTGCCTCTTGAGTAACTTAGGGCTTGCTTTCGGCGCCCGCCCCGGCGACACGCGAAAAATAGGCCAGTCGTGGGGGCCGGTTTTGGGGGATCGCGTATGAAGCGTGTCGGGCTCTATCCGGGGACGTTCGACCCGATCACCAACGGGCACACCGACATTATCGGGCGCGCTGTAAAGCTCGTCGACAAACTGGTGATCGGCGTGGCGATCAACGCCGGCAAGGGGCCCCTGTTCTCGCTCGAGGAACGGGTGGCGATCGTCGAGGCCGAGACGGAGCACCTGAACTCTCAGGCGGAGATCGTCGTGCTTCCCTACGAAGGTCTGACGCTGACCTTTGCGCGCGAGGTCGGAGCCGGAGTCATCGTCCGGGGGCTGCGCGCGGTCGCGGACTTTGAATACGAATTCCAGATGACGGCCATGAACCAGCAGCTGGATCGCGAGATCGAGACCGTGTTCCTGATGGCCGACCCGCGTCACCAGGCCATCGCCTCGCGGCTGGTCAAGGAAATCGCCACCCTGGGCGGGGAAGTCGGCAAGTTCGTCAGCCCGCGGGTCAAGGAACGGCTGTTGGCGAAGGTGCATCGCGATTGACCGATCCGCGCGCCTTCGCCGAGGCCTGGATCCAGGACTGGAACCATCACGACCTGGATCGGATTCTGTCGCACTACAGCCACGACGTCGTCTTCGTCAGCCCCGCCTCGACCCGCGTCACCGGCGACCCCAGCGGGCGCGTCGTCGGAAAGGTCGCCCTGGCGGCCTATTGGGGCCGCGCACTGGAGTTGGCTCCAGACCTAACGTTCACCCTGCGCGGCGTTCTCAGCGGGCCCGATGGTGTCGCCATCCGCTATCACAGCTCGCGCACCGGGGCCGAAGTGGTGGAGGTGTTGCGTTTCGACGCCGACGGGCTGGCGGTCGAGGCCGCCGCCTACTACGAGTGACCCAATGATCCGCATCGCTCTCACGGCCGTCGCCGCGGCCCTGGCGCTGGCAGCGCCCGTCTTCGCCGCCGGCAAGAAGGCGCCCGCCGCTCCGGCCGCACCAGCGCAGCCAGGCCCGGCCGACTGGCGCACCCCTGACCCGGAAAACATCCTGGTCATCGACACCAACAAGGGCCGCATCCTGGTGGAGATCACGCCCGCCACCGCGCCGGGTCACGCGCCGCGCATCCGCGACCTGACCCGGGCGGGGATCTACAACGGCCGCACCTTCTTCCGCGTGATCGAAGGGTTCATGGCCCAGACGGGCGATCCCAAGGACAACGGGACTGGCGACACCGACCGGCCGAACTTGCCCGCCGAGTTCACCTTCCGCCGTGGCCCGGAGTCGCCGATGGTCGTGGTCGACACCCAGGCCGTGGCCGATATCGGCTTCGTGGGCCCGGTGCCGGTCACCAGCCAGAGCTCGATGCTGATGCCGATGACGGCGGACGGCAAGGTCAACGCCTGGGCCTTCTTTTGCCCCGGCGTGGCCGGCATGGCCCGCGGCGAGGAACCGGACTCGGCCAACGCCCAGTTCTTCCTGATGCGCGACAGCTATCCCAAGCTCGAGCGTCGCTACACCGTCTGGGGCCGCGTGATCTCCGGCCTGGAGGTGGTGAGGACCCTGAAGACGGGCGAACCCGTGGAGGCTCCGCAGGACCGGATGGATCGGGTCCGCCTCCTGGCCGACATGCCCGCCAACGAGCGGCCCCAGATTCGGCTGATCGACCCCGCCGGTCCATGGTTCAAGGCTGAAGTGGAGCACAATCGGGCACTGAATGAGGGCGTCGTGTCGCCCTGCGGCCTGAAAATCCCCGTCGAGGTGAAATGACGGAGACGGAGGCGGTGCGCCCATAGGACCGGCCTTGTGCGCCGGCGTCACCCTGCTGCGACATCCCGCCACTCCGGCGGCCGGCCCCAGTTAACTGGCCAGAAGCCCGTCATCCCCCCACACTGCCGACAACAATAAGAATCTGGGGCGCTGGCGAATGGGACCGGTCGGAAAGGAGCCAGGAAACGGCGCTCGACCCTATTCGCGCGGAACAACGGCCGCAGCGCTCACGCCGGCTGCGGCGGCCGGCGGCGAATCCGCCCGCCTCCAGGCACTGTTCGGCTACGGCGCGCTCGACACGCCACCGGAGGAAACCTTTGACCGGCTCACAGCCCTTGCGGCCGACCTTTTCGATGCGCCTATCGCGCTGTTGTCGCTGGTTGACGCCGAGCGGCTTTGGTTCAAATCGCGTTTCGGGACCGAGACCGCCGAGGCCCCGCGTGAACGGACCTTCTGCGACCACTTGATCGCTGCCGGGCCGGGCGCGGTGATGGTGGTGGAGGACGCCGCCGACGATCAGCGTTTCTCGCAAGGCGGCTTGGCCATTGGCGATGCTGGCGTCCGTTTCTACGCCGGCGCAGCGCTCACCGCGCCCAATGGCCACAACATCGGCGCCCTGTGCGTCATGGACCATGTCGCTCGGCTCACCCCATCGCCGCGGATGCTGGAGCGCCTGCGCACCCTGGCCGGGATTGTGATCGACGAACTGGAGCTGCGCCGGTCCCGTCTGGACCAGACGCGCGACCGTCAACTGGCCGAGCACGCTTCGGACATCACCATGCGCGGCCGCCTGGACGACCCGGAACGCCGCATCACCTACATCTCCCCCGCTGTTCGAAGCCTGGGCTGGGACCCGGAAGACGTGATCGGCAGGGCGCGCGCCGACTTCGTCCATCCGCTGGATCGCGGCCGCATGGGCCGCACTATCAGCGCGATGATGTCGGGCGAGCCGCTGCCCCCCATGGAGGACCGGGAATTCCGCGTGCTCAGAAAATCTGGCGACTACGTCTGGATGGACGCCAGTCCTTCGATCGTCCGCGACGCCGCGGGCCTCCCCGTCGACGTGATCACGGTGCTGCGCGACATCGACGAGCGTAAGACCGCGGAAATAGCCCTGGCGGAAAGCGAGGCCCGCTATCGACTGGTCACCGAGGCCTCCCGCGACCTTGTGCTAAAATATGATCTGGACGCGACGATCCTCTATGCCTCCAGCGCCTGCCGACGGTTCGGGTATGCGCCGGAAGATCTGATCGGCACTCGGGGGTTTGAGCTGATCCACCCCGACGACCACGAATACGCGGGCGCTGTGATCGCCAAGCAGCTGCGTGGCGAAGGGGATCTGCGTCCTGAAGACGTCCGGGAGTTCCGGGTGCGCAAGGCTGATGGAACCTGGATCTGGATGGAGGGCAACCCCTCGGTCATACGCGACCATGAGGGGCGCCCTGTGGCCATCATCAACAGCCTGCGCGACGTCAACGCCCGCAAGGCTGTGGAAATCGCCCTGGCGGCCAGCGAAGCGCGCTATCGTGGCCTGGCCGAAGCCGCCCCCGACATGATCAGCGAAACCGGCCTCGACGGGACCGTCCACTATATCTCGCCCGCCTGCGAGTCCGTCACCGGCGTGAAGCCGCAAATGGTGGTCGGTCGTAACGTCTTCAGACTGATGCATCCGGACGACGCCCCGCGGGTGCGGGCCGCCTGTGAGGCCATCGTCGACAGCGGCGGAAACGTCACGCCCGGCCCGGTGCAGTACCGCGGCCGGCATGCGGACGGCCGCGAGATCTGGCTGGAATCCCGCCCCGCCGCGATGAAGGACCACGCCACCGGCCAAGTGATCGGCTTCATCGACGTGATCCGCGACATCACCGCCCGCAAGGCCCTGGAGGCCGAGCTGGAGCAGGCCCGTGAAGCGGCCGAGGTCGCCGCGGCCGTGAAGGGCGAATTCCTGGCCAACATGAGCCACGAACTGCGCACGCCGTTGACCAGTGTGCTGGGCTTTACGCAGCTGGCGCTGGAGCAGCCCGACCTGTCCGAAGCCACCCGCGGCTACATATCCAAGGCGGCCAACGCCGGGGCCACCCTGCTCACCACCGTCAATGACATCCTCGACTTCTCCAAGCTGGAAGCCGGACAGGTGGAGATCCGCCCGCGCGCTTCCGATCCCCGGGAGGTCTGCGCCGAGATGCTGGAGCTGTTCTCCGAACGGGCGGCGGAAAAGGGGCTTACGCTCCGCCTGGAGGAGGCCGCCATGCTTCCCGCAAGCCTGGACTTCGACCCCGACCGCCTGCGCCAGCTGCTCCTCAACCTGGTGAGCAACGCGGTGAAGTTCTCGGACCAGGGAGAGGTGGTGGTGTCGCTCGCCTGGAGCGAGGCCGACGAGACGCTGTCCATTTCCGTCGCTGACAACGGCCCCGGCATTGCACCGGAGCAACAGGCGCGCCTGTTCAAGCGGTTCTCGCAAGTGGACGGTTCCTCGACCCGCCGCCACGGCGGCACGGGCCTCGGCCTGGCCATCTGCATGGGCCTGGTCGACGCCATGGGGGGGACCATCGGTGTCGAGAGCCAGGAGGGCGAGGGCTCGCGCTTCTTCTTCACTCTCCCCGCACCGCGATCGGTGGATCATCGGGCGGCCGATGATGAGGAAATCCCCTTGTTCCCGCTCGGGACACGTGTGCTGGTGGCCGACGATCATGCCGTCAACCGTGAGCTGGTCTGCACTATTCTCACCCCTCTGGGAGCCGTGGTCACCGAGGCGGCCAACGGCGCCGAGGCCGTCGAGGCCGCCGCCCGCGCGCCATTCGACATCATCCTGATGGACCTGCGCATGCCCGGTCTCGACGGGATGGAAGCCATGCGCGCCATACGCCGCGGCGGCGGCCTGAACGCCGGTACGCCCATCCTGGCCTTTTCCGCCGGAGCCAATGCCGGGAGCGCCGACGACCGCCGGTCCGCCGGATTTGACGGCGACCTCTCCAAGCCCCTGCTGCCGGTCGCCCTGATCACCGCGGTGGCGATCCACACGGCGGACTGGGTCCAGACCGAAGTTGGCAAGCACCGGCGGACCTAGCGCCTGCGGCCGGCGTCTCTGGCGCCGACCTGGAGGTTCTCGTAGCGCTCCGCGTCTGAGGTTCGGCCGCCAGACGCTTGTCACCATGATCGACGGCAAGTACAGGGCCTAGAATCGGATCTGGTCCGCGGGGCCGGAAGCGCGCTCGGGAATATCTGGGGAAATCCGGAACCGAGGGGGCGAAAGCCCCCAAGAACGGCCGCCAGTGCTTTCGAGCGTACAAAAGAGGTTTAAAGACAACGCGATGCAAGATCCTGAGAACACCCTGATCATGACCCTGGAATCCGGTCCCGTGACGATCCGCCTGCGGCCGGATCTGGCGCCGGGCCACGTCGCGCGCATCAAGGAACTGTCCCGCGAGGGCTTCTATGACGGCGTCGTCTTCCACCGCGTGATCCCGGGCTTCATGGCCCAGGGCGGCGACCCCACCGGCACGGGCACCAGTGGCTCGAACAAGCCGAACCTGAAGGCGGAGTTCTCCAAGGAGCCGCACGTGCGCGGCGTCTGCTCTATGGCGCGCACCCCCAATCCGGACTCGGCCAACAGTCAGTTCTTCATCTGCTTCGACGACGCGACGTTCCTGGACGGCCAGTACACCGTCTGGGGGGAGGTGATCGAAGGCATGGAGCATGTGGACGCCCTGCCCAAGGGCGAGCCGCCGCGCAATCCGGGCAAGATCGTCTCCATGCGGGTCGCCGCGGACGCCTGAGACCGGCCGTGACGCCCAGGCTGGAGGCTGCCTACGCAGAACCTCACCGGCGCCATCACGATCGCGACCACATCGCCCACTGCCTAGCCCTGCTGGACCAGGTGGAGGGTCTTGCGGAGGGCGAGCGTCGGCTCCTGACCTGGGCGATCTGGTGGCATGACGCCGTCTACGATCCCAAGGCCTCCGACAACGAAGCGCGTAGCGCCGAGATGGCTCGCGCGGACCTGGCCGAGCTGGGCGCGAGCGACGCCGAGCGCGACGAGGTCGCGCGCCTCATCCGGCTGACCGCGGAGCATAGGGTCGAATCCGGCGACCGGCTGGGCGCGATCCTGGTCTCCATCGACCTCGCCATCCTGGGTGCGGAGCCTCCGGCCTACGACGCCTACGCCCGGGCCGTGCGTGAGGAATACGCCCACTTGCCCGAGTCGCTGTGGCGGGCAGGGCGCGGCCGCGTCCTTCAGACGTTCCTCGCAATGCCGGCGCTGTATCCCGATCCCGTGCTTCGTGCGCGCCTGGAGGCCCCGGCGCGGGTCAATCTGGCCCGGGAACTCGCGTCTCTGACGCCGGCCTAGTCGCCGTGCTCGATCCGCAACGATCCTGACGGTGCGAGGGCCAGGGTGGCGATGACGGGATAGTGGTCCGAGCCGAGCATCGGCCCCCGCTCGACGCTCACCGTCCGCCAATCCGATCCGGCATAGACATGGTCGATGGGCAGGAACGGGAAGGGGACACCATGCCCCTTCACCGTCACGCGCCTCGTGGGCCAGCTGAACAGTCCGCGTGTGCGGCGCTCCAGGCCCCAGGCCTTGTCGTCGTGACGCCGGGCGAACGACCAGGGCGTGGAATTGAAGTCGCCGGCCACAATCAGTCTTTCGTGCGGACCGGACTGGCTGATCACCGCGCCGAGGCGATCGCGTTGCCAGGACTGCTGGTGCGACTCCGTCGGCCAGACGAAGTGGGCGCCGACGACGGTGAAGGATCCTCCGCCAGGCGCATGGAGCGTAGCCCGGGCCAGCGGGGGGAAGGAGCGGCCATCCCGATGGGCCACGATGCCCCGGCGCAGCGGCTCTTCGCGGCTCAGGATCGCCACGGCGCAGTAGGTGTTTGCGGCGTCGAAGCAACTGAGGTGGTAGCCGCCCTTCTTCATTCCATCGATCAATTGGCGCGGCGGCTCCGGCATGACGATGACGTCGGCGTTGGACTGCAGCAGCCAGGCGAGGCTGCCGTCGTAGTCGGCGTTGCGTTTCCCCCAGGCGTTGAACTGCACCAGGCGCACTTGGCGGGGAGCGTCGATCGCCGCCTTGGGCGATTTCGCGAGATATTCGGGGACCACCAGAAGGCCTGACGCCGTGATGGCCAGGGCCGCATAGACCAGGACCGCGCGTCGGGGGAACTCGGGCAGGCCGAACAGGGACAGCGCCGCCGCCGCTGCGCCGCCGATCGCCCATAGCGGCGCGAAATGAGTCGGAATGTCGAGCCAGTCGCTGAGGCCGCCGCCCAGACCGGCGAGCGCGGCCAAGGCGCAACCCGACGCCAGCGGGAGCGCCGCGAGGCTAACAAGACCTTGGAAGGCGCGGCTCAGTGAGGGCATCCCTCGCCGTCTACCACAAGGCGAAGCTTGACGCCCAGGCCTGCGCATGCGCTTCACGCGACCTTCATGCAACTCGCCGACTTCGACTTCGACCTGCCCGACGACTGCATCGCGCTGCGGCCTGCGAGCCCGCGGGATTCCGCGCGCCTATTGCTGGTGGCGCCCGACCTGCCACTGCAGGACCTGCACGTCAGCGACCTCCCGGACCTGCTGCGGGCGGGCGACGTTCTCGTCCTCAACGACACCCGCGTCATTCCTGCCCGCCTGAAGGGGCTCAGGACCCGAGAGGCGTCGGTGGTGGCCGTGGAGGCGACTCTGCACAAGCGCCTGTCTCCGAGCCGCTGGACGGCCTTCATGCGTCCCGGCAAGCGCCTGGCCCCCGGTGATCGCGTGTCCTTCGGCGAGAGCCAGGATCGCGCCTGCCTGCTGGGCGTGCTGGACGCCACCGTGGTGGAGAAGGGCGAGGGCGGCGAGGTCACCCTGGCCTTCGATCTCGCCGGCCCCGACCTCGACGCCGCCATCGCCGAGCGCGGCGCCATGCCGCTGCCGCCCTACATCGCGGCCAAGCGGCCGGAGGATGAGCAGGATCGCGCCGACTACCAGACCGTCTATGCCGAGCAGGAGCCGGCCTCCGTCGCCGCCCCGACCGCCGGGCTGCATTTCACGCGGGAACTCATGGAGCGCCTGAAGGCCAAGGGCGTCGGCCTGGAATTCGTCACCCTGCACGTGGGCGCCGGCACGTTCCTGCCGGTCAAGACCGAGGTCCTATCCGAGCACAAGATGCACGCCGAGTTCGGCGAGGTGGACGGGGGTGTCGCAGATCGCCTCAACGCCGCCAAAGCGGCGGGCGGGCGCATCGTCTGCGTCGGCACCACGTCGCTGCGCCTGCTGGAGAGCGCAACCGGCGAGGACGGGGTGATCCGCCCCTTCGCCGCCGAGACCGCGATCTTCATCACCCCGGGCTACCGGTTTCGCGCCGTGGACGGCCTGATGACCAACTTCCACCTGCCCAAGTCGACCCTGTTCATGCTGGTCTGCGCCTTCGCCGGGCTGCAGACCATGCGGGCGGCCTATGCGCACGCGATCGCCTCGGGCTACCGCTTCTATTCCTACGGCGATGCGAGCCTGCTCTGGAGAGCCGACTGATGGGCGCCTTCCCCTTCACCATCGCGGCCACCGACGGGGCGGCGCGCACCGGCGTGATCAAGACACCGCGGGGCGACATCCGTACACCGGCGTTCATGCCGGTGGGCACGGCCGGCACGGTCAAGGCGTTGACGGTCGATCAGGTGGCCTCCACGGGCGCCGACATCATCCTGGGCAACACCTACCACCTGATGCTGCGGCCCACCGCCGAGCGGGTGGCGCGACTGGGCGGGCTGCATCGCTTCATGCGCTGGGAGAAGCCGATCCTCACCGACTCCGGCGGCTTCCAAGTCATGTCGCTGTCCAAGATCTCCAAGGTCACGGAAGAGGCGGTGACCTTCCAGAGCCACATCGACGGCTCGCGCCACGTGCTGACACCCGAGCGCTCCATCGAAATCCAGGCCGACCTGCTGGGCTCGGACATCGTCATGCAGCTGGACGAGTGCGTCGCCTGGCCGGCCGAGGAGGCGAGGGCGGCGCAGGCCATGCGCCTGTCGGCACGCTGGGGCGCCCGCTCCAAGGCCGCTTTCGGGACGCGCGACGCCCAGGCGCTGTTCGGCATCCAGCAGGGGTCGACCATCGAGCACCTTCGGCGCGAATCCTCGGAACGGCTGATCGAGACCGGCTTCGACGGCTACGCGATCGGCGGGCTGGCTGTGGGCGAAGGGCACGAGGCCATGTGCGAGGTGCTGGACTATGCGCCCGCCATGCTGCCGGCCGACCGCCCGCGCTATCTGATGGGCGTGGGCAAGCCCATCGACCTGGTCGAGGCGGTCGCCCGGGGGGTCGACATGTTCGACTGCGTGCTGCCGACGCGCTCGGGCCGCCACGGCCAGGCCTGGACCTGGGAAGGCGCGCTCAGCCTGAAGAACGCGCGCTTCGCCGAGGACGATACCCCGCTCGATCCCGACAGCGCCTGCCCGGCCTCCTCGGGCTATTCGAAGGCCTATCTGCACCATCTGGTGAAGGCCCAGGAGATCCTGGGGCAGGTCCTGCTGTCGTGGCACAACGTCGCCTTCTTCCAGGCGCTGACCGCGGCCATGCGTGCGGCCATCACGGAAGGCCGTTTCGAAGCCTTCCGGCGCGACTTCGCCGCCCGGCAGGCGCCAAAGGCCTAGCGCGTCGGGTAGCGGGGCTTGAAGCCCTGAGTGGGCGGCGGCGGCGGCGCCATATCGTGCAGGGGCGTCGCCGGCGGTTTGCAGCCCTTGGATTCGCCCAGCCCCTTCAGGTAGCCCCGGCGCACGGCGCCGGCCATGATCGCCTGCTGCACCAGCTTGTCATGGCGCTCGGCCCCGGTCAGCTTGCGCACCCAGCTACGAAACGGGATCACGTCCTGAGCCGCGCCGGCGACGGCGCCCAGCGCGCCCTTTTCACCGCGCTGCATCAGATCGTCGTCATCCGCAGCGGGCTGATCGAGGTCCGGGCCGAGGGCGGCGTCGAGCTCCTCCACGATGGAAATGAGGGCGGGGCATGAGAGGCGCACGGGGCGTCCATAGGGGTCCGCTATCGCCCGCAGCAGAACCTCGGGGATCTTCGTGCGCAGGACGTTGACGTCGCGCAGCGGCGCGGCGACCGCGCCTCCCAGGCTCTCGCGATTGGCGTCCGAGGATGTCTGGATCTGCGGCGACCCGTCTCGCGGCGCGGTGGTGCATCCTCCGGCCAGGAGCAGAAACGCGACCGTGCTCGCCCCCAAGGCTTTGCGCATACGCGTAGGCTAGTTCTCTTTTTAGGCGAGAGAAAGGCGTTTGGCGAAGCGTTGGCGTCGCACTTGCCCGAGGCGATCATGGGCCCTATGGTCCGCGCCGCTTCGCCCGGCGCGCCTGCTGCGCCGCGTCGCGGGCCGGTAGCTCAGCGGTAGAGCATTCGACTTTTAATCGAATGGTCGTGGGTTCGATCCCCACCCGGCCTACCACCTCACATGCGCGCCGCGCAGTCACGTGAGATGGTCGTATCTGCATTTCCAGCACGCGTTCTCCGGCGCCGCCTGGTCAGGCCAGCTGAGCCGTCGCGAGGATTTCGTGCCTTCGAGGGGAACGGGTCGAGGGGCTCGGCGCCTCGCAGGAGCTCCAGCCGGTCTAGGAATCCCGCCGCCCTTTCGCGATGAGCTTGAGACAGTGCTGCGGAATGTTCTGACCTTCACCAGGGGGACGGGACGATCAAATCTTAGGAACCGCCTGTGGCGGGAGCGCGTTCGGGAGGCTAGCCTCCGAGCCGGGTTCACGGGAGAGATCGCCATGGACGACCGCCGCCTCATCTACTTCGCCGACCCCATGTGCTCCTGGTGTTACGGCTTTTCGCCGGTGATCAGCGAGATCCAGCGGACGTTCGGCGACCGCCTGCCGATCCAACTGGTCATGGGCGGGCTGCGCCCGGGCACGGACGAACCGATGAGCGACAAGGTTCGGACGTCGCTGCGCACCCATTGGCCGCACATCACCGAGGCCTCGGGGCAGCCCTTCGACTACGCCGTGCTTGATCGAGAGAACTTCGTCTACGACACGGACCCGGCGGCCCGGGCGGTGGTCGTGTTGCGCCGCGTGGATCCGAATCTGGCGCTGGCCTATCTGGCCCGGATCCAGACCGCCTTCTATGCGCAGAACCAGGACATCACCTCGGCCGAGGTGCTGGCCGACCTGGCCGCGGAGATGGGCGTCGCTCGCGAGGGGTTCCTCGAGCACTTCGAGACGCCCCAGGCCCGCAAGGAGACCTGGCAGGACTACGCCGTCTCCCAGCGCGCCGGCGTCACTGGCTTTCCCACCCTGGTCGGCGGCCCGAACGAGGACGGCGCCTTCGGCGTGGTCACCCGTGGCTTCGCCCCCGCAGATCAGGTGCTCGGGGTGCTGAAGGATTGGGTGGAGGGGGCGTCAGCGTAATCGGGATGCGCCCTGCGCCGGCTGCACGCCGACGCAGGGCTCTCTCCGATGTCAGTACTTCCAGGTCAGCGAGGCGCCGTAGGTCCGGGTCTGGCCCGGGAAGCGCACGATCAGGTTCGAGTTGTTGCTCACCGCGGGGTAGTAGTATTCATCCGTAAGGTTGCGGCCCCACAGCGACACTTCCCAATGGTTGTCCGTCGAATGGACGCCGACACTGGCGTTCAGCAGGCCGTAATCCGGAATGACGAACAGCGGATCGCCCGACAGGTCAGCGTGGGACTTGGACTGGTAGCGGCCGTTGATCGCCACCTTCAGGCCGAGGTTTTCGGTCAGGTCGCGGTTGTACAGGACCGTCAGGCTGCCCTGGAACTTCGGGCTGAAGAGGAACGGCTTGCCGTCGAAGCTCTCGGCCAGGCCGCCGGCGTTGATGCCCTGGTAGCCCTTGATCTCCGTATGCAGCACGGTCCCCGCGCCGATCACCGTCAGTTCCGGAGTCGCCCGCCAGGTCACGTCGCCGTCCACGCCGTAGGCTTCCGACTTCGGGATGTTCTGCAGACGCGCCAGGGCGGTGTAGATGGGGTCCTTGAAGTAGGCGCTGAGCTGCTTGTCCTTGTAGTCGTAGTAGAAGGCCGCGACGTTGGCCTGCAGGCGGTGATCGAACAGCCCGGCCTTCACACCCACTTCATAGGCCGTCAGCAGTTCCTGCTTGGCCGGGGCGTTCTGGCTGGCGATGTTCGCCGCGTTGACGGGCGTGGAGCCCGACTTGGCGCCGCGAGAGATCGAGCCGTACAGCAGGATGGCGTCCGTCGCCTTGTAGTCGGCCGACACCCGCCAAGCGACGTTGTCCTCGTTCAGGTTGGAGGTGACGATCCCGAAGGCGCGCTTGTCCGTGTCGAAGGTCACGCAGTCGCCCTGGGAGATTGGGGCGATGGCGCCGTAGGCCTGGTAGAGATAGCGGTTGGCCACGTTGACATTAGGCAGCATCACGCCGTTGAGGTCGCGCGAGCAGCCAGCATAGGACTGGGTGTCCTTCGTGTAGCGGATGCCGCCAGTCAGCTTGAAAGCCTCGGTGATCTGCCAATCGGCGTTGGCGAACAGGCTCTTGGTCTCGGTCTCGAAGTTGGCCACGTTGACGAAGGTCCGGAAGGACTGCGCCGCCTGGATCGGGGTGTAGCCGCCCGAGTTGAACGGCGTGGCCAGCAAGATGCCCGTCAGGTAGCGGATTTGGTTGATCAGCGCGTGCTGGCCCAGCATCATCTGGTCGGCGTCGAGGATCTTGTCCTTGCCGTAGTAGGCGCCGGCCAGCCAGTGAATGTCGCCGGCCTCACCTTCGAAGTGCAGTTCCTCGGCGATCGACTTGATGTCGCCGTAGCCGTGCTGAACCAGGATTTCGTAGGGCGCGCCGCTCCAGTCGAACGTCGCGTCGCGTTCCAGCTTGTTGTAACTCGTCAGCGAGACCATCCGCAGGTTCTCGTTGAACTCGTAGCCGACCCGGACCTTGGCGCCGAAGAAGTCGTTGTTGTTGCGCAGCGGTCCTTTGATTCCCAGGCCCGCGCCCTGGTCGGTGGCGCGCTGGGCGTAGGGGGCCCAGTCGGCCTGGGTCGCATCGGTCGGCTGGTGGGTGGCCACATAGTTGACCACACCCGCCGCATTGAACGGGCTACCGGTGGTGGCGGGGTTGAAGCCGACGGCCTGGGCGGCCAGCGGATCGGACTTGTCGCGCCAGGCGGTCAGCGAAACGTCGATGCTGAGGGCGTCGGTCGGCTTCAAGGCCAGCGAGCCGCGGACCCCGTACTTGTGGATCTCGCCCAGGGTTTCGTTGCGGGTGTTGGACTTCTGCCAGCCCTTGTCGCTGTCTTCAGTGCGGAACGCCAGGCGCGCCTGGACGCCCTCGGCGATCTGACCGCTGACATAGCCCTCGAAGTTGTGGGTGTCGTAGTTGCCGACGTCGGCAGTGAACGAGGCCCGGAAGTCCTCGGTCGGCTTGTTGGTCACGAAGTCGATCAGGCCGGCGGTGGTGTTTCGGCCGTAGAGCGTGCCCTGCGGCCCCTTCAGCACTTCCAGGCGCTGCAGGTCGAAGATCGGCCCGGTGTTCATGATCGGATAGGCGTAGGCGACTTCATCGGTGTAGGTGCCGACCGTCGACGTCGCCGACATGTTGATCGTGTTGAAGCCGATGCCGCGCAGCGTGTAGGTCGGAATGCCCTGGTAGCTCTGCGAGACGCTGAAGCTGGGCGCGACGCTGCTCAGGTCCTTGGCGTTGGTGACGTGCAGCTGCTGAAGCTGTTCGCCGCGGAAGGCCTGGATGGCCATGCCGACGGTATTGGCCGACTCTTCGCGACGCTGGGCGGTGACGATGATGGTGTCGACCATCGTCTCCTCGCCAGCGGGCGCCGTCGACCCGGTCTGCGCCAGAGCAGGCGCGGCGAGCGACAGGGCTGCGGCGGAAACGCCCAGGGTAAGGGCGGCCCGCAGCGATCTGGTTCTGGACATTCGTATCTCCCCGTTGCGGCGTGGGTCCGGGAGGTTGGCTCACGCACTGATTGTGTTGGCGCCCATGCGCCATGGCGGCGCGCGATTCTCAAGCGCCGTCATAGTTGAAGTTGAGATTTGTGAAAGGGCGTCGTCCGGCACAAGCTATCAACTGTGATAGGGTCCGTGGCTTCTAGGTCACGCGGTTTGGAAATAGATCGCGTTACGTTGGGGCAACGTCGGGGCAGGAATCCTGCGCTTTGTGTTTTTGTTGTCTATGGCGGAGTGCCGCGGCCGGAGAACAACGTTTTATCGGCCTAGGGATGGTCTTGGGCTTAACGTAGCGTGACGTAAAGTTCCGATTCCAGAATCCATTGACCGGTCGCCTTGCGCCACACGGCAAGGTAGGTCCCGGCGAGGGTCGTTTCACCGCCGGCCTGACGCCAATGGGCGGTCCAATCCCCGAGTTCAGCCGCCCGGCCGCCGTCCGCATCGACCTTCACCGAGGTAGTGTCGCGCACATAGGTGACGAAGGCCGGGTCGCGGAACTGGCTCGCGAACGCCTCCATTACAGCGTCGGCGCCTAGGATCAAGCCGCCTTCGCCCGTGATGAGCTTGACGTCGGGGGCCAGGAACGGGCGCAGGCGCGACGCCTCATGGGCGGCGATCAGCCTATTGGTCAGCTTGCGGCGTGCTCGGATCGCGGTCTCGGGGTCGGTCAAGGCGGGGGCGTCTCCCAGGGGCGATGCGGGCTGTCTTTGAACGCTCCCCGACGCTTCGTCCACAATTTCTCCACAGCGCCGACATGCAACCGTAACGAGCGAGTCACTCTGTTTCTGCTAACGTCGGTATATGAGAGCGCGGCAGAAGAATTTGACGATCGGGCGCGGTTCGCCGGACTGGGCGACGGTTTTGGTGCTCGTCTGCCTGACCCCGGCGATCATGCTCATTCTGTTCGAGGCGGTGGCGTGGACCGGCTGCTTCTGGCTGGGGAATGAGCTTCAAAAGGTCGCGGACGAGGCCCTGGTGGTCGCGGCCTCCTCGCCGGATCCGGGGAAGGGCGAGCTGCGGGCGCGGGCGCAGGCCGAGCGGGCCCTGGCTGCCCGGGTCCGGCTGCCGGCGAGGTCGATGGTCCTCACCGTCCAGTCCGAGGCCGGACGGTTGTCAGTGCTTCTCATCTGCGACGCCTCGGAGGCGCCGCTGTTTGGCCTGCAGCGGCTGTTGCCGATGCCTTCGCCGTCGTTCGTTCGTCTGGCGACCAAGGGGTGAGCGGCTACTGCTGCTGTTGTTGCTGCTGGTCGTAATTGACCGCACCGGCCGGAGCGCGCCGCCGGCCGGTGCGGGCGCCGGCTGCGGGCTGGGACATGCGAATGAATTCCGGCTCCATCATCGCCGCCCGTGCCCGCCGGACCGAAACGCCGACCGCCAGCTGGCTGTCGGAATCACCCTTGTAGACTCCGCGAGAGGGCGGCACGTCGCCGTAGTCGCGTCCCACGGCGGCGGCGATGTGGCGCTCTCCGGCCAGCACGTTGTTCGTCGGGTCGAATCCGATCCAGCGGGTGCTGGGCAGGAACACCTCCACCCAGGCATGAGTGGCGTCCGGGTCCGACCGGTCGCCGGCGTCCCGGTCGGTGAACAGGTAGCCGGACACATAGCGCGCCGGGATCCCCCATAGGCGGCAGATCGTGATAATGATGTGGGTGAAGTCCTGGCAGACGCCGCTTCGAGCCTCCAGAGCGTGATCGATCGGGCTGTCGGCCTCGGTCACGCTCGGATCATAGGCGAAGGACTCATAGAGAATCCGGTTTAGCTCCCGAAGAGCGAACAGCGGGTCGCGGGTGCGCAGGGCGTTGAGGTTGTTCTCGGCGATGAAGGCGCGCAGGGCGTCGGATTCGCAGCAGAATCCGCGCAGGCGCAGGAAGTCGAAGTTCTCGCCGCGGACGAAGTCGCTCCGCAGGCGGTCCCATTCGCCCATGTCCAGGGCCTCGGGCAGGGCCGCCGGCGCCTGGGTCTCCACCGCCGAACGGGCCACGATGGTCAGACGGTCGTGCGGCTGGGGCACGTCGAAGTGGTAGACGGCATTGCCGAAGGTGTCGGCGTAGGAGAACAGCTGGGCGGGTGGGTCCAGCTCCAGCTCGAAGCTGACCAGACGCTGGCGGGCGACCTTCTGCGGCTGCATCCAGACCTCCATGACGCTTTCGCGGACGGGGCCTTGGTAGTGGTACTGGGTCACGTGACGAATTTCGAGCAGCACGTCGGGAGCGTCCTTAGGCTGGCAGTCGCAGTTCGAGGGGGTAGGCGACGAAGGTCTCGTGCAGCGCATGGTGGATGGCCGCGCATTCGTCGCCGATGGTGGCCAGGAAGGCGCTGGCGCCCTGGGCCGCCAGCTCGTCCATGTCCGCATATTGCAGGCGCGCCTTCAGCCGGCCGGCCAGGCGCTCCGGATTGGCCTGGGCCGAGGCGGCCACATATTTGGCAAGGCCCGACATGTGCTCTTCGATGCGCGCGGTGGAGAACCGCAGCGAACGAGGGAAGTCCTCGTCCAGCAGGAGGAAGCGCAGGATGAAGGCCGGCTTGATGTCGGCGGTGTAGACCCGCAGGTAGGGCTCCAGTGCGCAGCTCATGCGCAGCACGCTGGTGAGCGCGAAGTGGTCGCTGAGCGCACCGCGGTGGGCGTCGCCGAAACAGACTTCCAGCAGCCTGGCGATCAACTGCGCCCGCTCCAGATGCACGCCAAGCAGCAGGAACCGCCAGCCCTCGCCATGGCTCATGGTGGCGTCAGCGGCGCCCTTGAACAGGTGCAGGTCGGCGATAGTGTCGTGCAGGAACACCGACGATCCGCCGGCGAAGGCCTTGTGCGCCTCAGCCGAGGTCATGCGCAGGAAGACCAGGTTCAGCCGCTCCCAAGTCTCGGTGGTGATCTGGTCGCGGACCTGACGGGCGTTTTCCCGTGCGCGGGCCAGCGACGAGACGATGGAGCTCGTGTCCTCCCGATCGAGGACGAGCGACATGGCCGCTTCATAGGGCGACAGGGCCCGGGCCGGGTCCAGGTTGCCGGCCGCCGAGAGGGCTACCCGCGCCACCTGGGCGGCGGCGTCCGTCTGGTCGAGCGTGGCGTTGAGCATCACGTCGGACAGCCGGCACATATGCTCGGCGCGTTCCACGTACCGGCCGATCCAGTAGAGGCTATCAGCCACGCGGGCGAGCATCATGGCTGGGACTCCTTCTGATCGGCCAGCACCCAGGTGTCCTTGGATCCCCCGCCCTGGCTCGAATTGACCACGAGCGAGCCCTTGCGCAGGGCGACCCGGGTGAGGGCGCCAGGCGTCACCACGATCTTCTCGCCCGAGAGGATGAAGGGGCGCAGGTCCACGTGGCGCGCGTCCGTCTCGCCGTCGATCAGGCAGGGTGCGGTGGACAGCTGAATGGTGGGCTGGGCGATGTAGTTGTCGGGATCGGCGCGGATCGCGTCGGCGAAGGCCTCGCGCTGGGCGCGGGTGGCGTGCGGGCCCACAAGCATGCCGTAGCCGCCCGAGGCCCCCACCGCCTTGACCACCAGCTTGTCGAGGTTAGCCAGCACGTGGCTCATCTGCGTGGGCTCCCGGCACAGATAGGTCTCGATGTTCGGCAGGATGGCGTCCTCACCGAGGTAGTAGCGGATGATCGCCGGGACGTAGGCGTAGACAGCCTTATCGTCCGCCACCCCGGTGCCGGGCGCGTTGCAGATCACCACATTGCCGGCCCGGTAGGCGTTGAATAGGCCGGCCACCCCCAGGCTCGAATCCCGCAGGAAGGTCAGGGGGTCGATGAAGTCGTCGTCGACGCGGCGATAGATGATGTCCACTCGCCGCAGGCCCGTGGTGGTGCGCATGTAGATCATGTTCTCGTGCGCCACGAGATCGCGACCTTCGACCAGAGGAACACCCATCAGCCGGGCCAGGTAGGCATGTTCATAGTAGGCCGAGTTGTAGACCCCGGGCGTCAGAACCACGACCTGGGGGTTGGGGCGCCACTCGGCCGCCATGCTGTTGAGCGTGGACAGCAGCAGGTCGGGATAACGGTCGATCGACCGCACGCCGGCGCCGCGGAATGTGCCCGGGAAGGTGCGCTTGGACGCCTCGCGGTTGGCCAGCATGTAGGAGACGCCGGACGGGACGCGGAGGTTGTCCTCCAACACGGCGAATTCGCCGTTCGGCTGACGGATCAGGTCCGAGCCGCAGACGTTGGCGTAGGCCTGGTGCGGCACATAGAGGTTCTGCATCTCCCGGCGGTAGGACGGCGCGCAGAGGACCAACTCGCGCGGCGCCACCCCGTCCATCAGGATGTGTTGCTCGCCGTAGATGTCGGCCAGGAACATGTTCAGCGCGCGCAGCCGCTGGGTCAGGCCGGCTTCGATCCGGGCCCATTCGTCCGCCGGGATGATGCGCGGCAGCAGGTCGGTCGGAATGATCCGTTCCGTCGAGCTTTCAGCGCCATAGACAGTAAAGGTGATGCCCTGGAGCAGAAAGAACCGCTCGAGCGTCCGCTGGCGTTCCGCCAGTTCGCCGGCGTCCAGCGACGCCAGGCGTCGGGCCAGGGCGGCGTAGTGGGGGCGCACCGCGCCGCCCGCCGCGCGCATTTCGTCATAAGGCGCCGGCGCGGGATCCGGATCTGGCGTCATCCCGTCGTCTGCACGCCCCGCCGTCGCCAAGCTCGTCTCCACGTCCGCGGACCCTCCCGGATTGAGGTCGTCCGCGAGCCTAGGACCGGCGGCGGCGAATGGACTGGCTTTTCAGCGCTTCAGGTCGCAGGGGGCCTCGTCGCCTGTTTTTCATTCACCCGCAGGTCAAATGCTGGGCGCACCTGGGAGCTCCGCCCAGGTGACACGGCGGGAGTCGGCGGCTAAACCCAAGCGGGGGCGTAGGGGTGAGTTGCTTGGGACGAATGGTCTTTGCCCTCGTCGCTTCGGCGACCGTCTTCGCGCAGGGCGCGGTGGCGCCGGCCTGCGCGGCGCCGAGGGCCGAGGTCCAGGGCGATCTCGACCCGGACCTGCGCCAAGCGATCGTCACCGCCATTGGCGAGTCGGACCGTCCCATCCAGAATCGGTTCGCCGCCCGCCGCCGGGCCCAGGAGGCCGGAGAGGACGCGATCGCGGTCCTGCGCTCCGAGGGGTATTACGCCTACGGCGTCGAAGCCGAGGTGGGCGAAGGCGACCAGCCGTCGCCGCGGGTTTCCATCAAGCCGGGACCACGCTTCAGCATCGCTGACCCGAGCGTGGCCTGGGTGGGCGCGCCGCCGGCCGAAGATGTGCGCCAAGCCGGTGAAGCGGCGATCGACCTGACCGTCGGAGCGCCCGGCCGCGCCGCCGACGTGGTCGCTGCGGAAGGGCGGATCGTGGCGGCGGTCCAGAAGCGGGGCCACGCGGACGCCGCAGCCGAACCTCGGGAGGTGATCGTCGACCACGCCGACCACACCGTCCGGCCGACCTTCCGGATCTCCGCCGGCGACCTCGTTCGCCTCGACGGGATACAGCTGATCACCCGAGGCCGCACCAATCCCCATTGGCTGGACCGGCTCGCCGCCTGGAAGCCCGGCGAGGTCTATGATCCGGAGAACGTCGCGGAACTCGAACGCCGCCTTCTGGACACCGGCGTCTATGACTCGGTCACGGTGGCGCTCGCGCCGAGCGATAAGGCGACGGCGGGGATGCGGCCGGTCATCGTCAGCCTGGCGGACCGAGAGCGGCGCACCCTCGAACTGGGGGCGAGCTACTCCACCAACGTCGGCCTCGGCCTGGACGGCCGCTGGACCCGCTATAACACCCTCGGACGGGCCGACACGCTCGCCACGGTGGGGCGGCTCTCGAGCCTCGACAGCAAGGTCGGCGTGGAGCTGCAGCTGCCGCATTGGCGCAGGCCGCAACAGACGCTGAAGGTCAGCGGTTCGGCCTATCGCCGTCAGA
>Ga0153916_10000901_pt1 | contig 20675 bp, 16 predicted proteins | sample Opewatmetagenome_FD_109642 | JGI IMG/M metagenome (GOLD analysis project Ga0153916, IMG submission 109642) | Freshwater wetland microbial communities from Ohio, USA - Open water 3 Core 3 Depth 4 metaG | ecosystem: Environmental > Aquatic > Freshwater > Wetlands | place: USA: Ohio, Lake Erie...
CGGGATCATTTTTTCCCTGCTGCAGAGCTTTGGAGATACCTTGATCGCATTGATCGTCCAGCAGGAATCCAACCCTGAAAATTTACAACGTCTGGAGGTGTTATCAGCCTCCCACCAGGATGCGATGGAGCGCATCCTCGGGGCAGAGCCTGGTTCGCTGCCGCTTTTTGACACAGCCATCTTGAGAAAGTGGTTCCCACTCACCAAAGACCAACCATGAAGGGATAAGGAGCGCATGAATGAGCATCATCGAAGTATCTAATCTGACCAAGTATTATGGCAAATCACGGGGTATCGTGGACGTTTCTTTCAAGGTGGAGGAAGGCGAAATCTTTGGCTTCATTGGGCCGAACGGCGCGGGGAAATCCACCACCATCCGCCTGCTGCTGTCGTTGATTTACCCAACCAGCGGCAGCGCCAAAGTGTTTGGCAAGGACGCCATCGCCCACGGTCCGGAACTCCGTAAAGATATCGGCTACCTACCTTCGGAAGTCTATTACTACGAAGGCATGAAGGTCAAAGACCTGCTCAAGTATTCGGCCAGCTTTTACGACCGCGACTGCACCCAGCGCATCCGCGAGCTTGCGGATACCATGGAGCTTGAGCTGAACCGGCGCATCAGCGATCTCTCCTATGGCAATAAGAAGAAGGTTGGCATCGTGCAGGGCTTGCTGCACAGCCCCAAGCTGCTCTTCCTGGATGAGCCAACCGCCGGCCTGGACCCGCTCATGCAGCGTAAATTCTTTAACCTGATCCGTAAAGAGAACGCCCGCGGCGTGACCGTCTTCTTCTCTTCGCACATTTTGGGTGAAGTACAACGTATGTGCAACCGGGTGGGCATCATCCGTGAGGGTAAAATTGCTGAAATCTCCGACATCCGCACCCTGCAGCAGAACAACTATAAAAAGGTACGCGTGATGGCGGAGGGGTTGGAGGCTGCTGCCTTTGACCTTCCGGGAGTGACCAATGTACAGACAGAGGATGGCACGGTAAGCTTCTTCTTCAAAGGCGATATCAACGCAGTGCTGCAAAAGATCAGCGCCAACCCGGTCAGCGATGTGACCATCGAAGAACCGACGCTGGAAGAGATCTTCATGCACTACTACGAATAGGCAGGGACCATGAATGCAAACATTTACCAACACGAGTTCCGCACCCGGCTCAAATCGGTGATCATCTGGTCGCTATCTATGGCGTTCATCATTGTATTCTTTTTCTCCCTGTACCCGGTATTTTCCGACCAGGTTGCGGCGATGAACGAATTTTTGGCAAGATACCCGGCCGAATTGAAGGCTGCCTTCGGTTTGGATAAGATAGATCTGGCCACCGTGCTGGGCTTTTACGCTTTCACCTTCGTATTCGTCCAGATTTGCGTGGCGATCCAGGCGAGCAACTACGGTTTTGGGCTGGTCTCGATCGAAGAGAGCGAATTGACCGCCGACTTCCTGCTGAGCAAACCGGTCAGTCGCACACAGGTGATGACCAGCAAACTTCTGGCTGCCTTCACCAGCCTGATCATCACCGATCTGGTCATATGGGTGAGCAGTATAGCCAGTATTCTGCTTTTCGACGAGGGGCGCGAATACCAAACCGGCACGCTGCTCCTGCTGCTGCTCAGTACAATGATCTTCCAGCTCATTTTCCTGGGTATCGGGCTGGTCATTTCGCTGCTGGTGAGGCGCGTGCGCAGCGTGACGCCGTACGGCCTCGGTTTGGCCTTCGGCGCGTATATCTTAAACGGCCTCAGCGGCATCTTTGGGGAGATCAAGCTGGAGCTGATCACACCCTTTAAACACCTAGACCCGACCTACATCGTAAAGCAGGCGTCATACAATACCCCGCTGGTGCTGCTTGATGTGGCAGTCATCCTGGTGACGATCGGGGTGAGTTATTGGCTGTACACCCGCCGTGACATCCCGTCGGTGTCGTAAGGAGGTACCTGATGAACATCTTTATTCGAGAGCTAAAAGCCAACCTCAAATCGCTGCTGATCTGGTGCGCCATTATTTCCGTGCTGATATTCATGGCAGCGTCCAAATTTACCGCCTTTGCTGGCGATCCCGAGACCGTGAAGATGCTGGATTCCCTGCCCCCGGCGCTCATGGACGTTTTCAGCATGCGTGCCTTTAACCTGACCACGTTGAGCGGATTCTATGGCGTCATGTTCATCTACTTTGGATTAATGGGCGCCATCGCCGCTGCTATGTGGGGCAGCGACGTCATCTCCAAGGAAGAGCGGGACAAGACGGTGGAGTTTTCACTGGTGTTGCCAGTGTCGCGCAGCCGGGTCGTCACTGCCAAGGCGCTGGCTGCCCTGGTCAACTGCCTCGCCTTCGTGCTGATCACCTGGGGTGTTTCGTTGTTGGGGGTGAAGCAGTTCAGTCCCGATCAGGCATTCTACAGCTTCCTGGCACTCGAAATGCGGGCTTTGTTCGTGATCGAGCTCATTTTCCTTGCTCTTGGGCTGCTGCTGGGCTGTGCTATGAAGCAGTACAAACGCTCCGCCTCCACTGCGGTGGCCATCATCCTGGCGACCTACTTCATGTCCATCGCCTCGGGGATGCAGGAGAAACTGGATTTTCTCAAATGGTTCACCCCGTTCAAGTATTTCGATGCCAGCGAGCTCTTCCGCAGCGGCAAGATGGACAGTACTTACCTGCTCATCTCCGCGGCGTTCATCGTCGTTTGCGTGGTAGTGGCGTATTTGACGTACAACAAGCGCGATCTATATATTTAAAGACGATCGAAGCTCAGAGATCGGAACAATTGAGGTTAACAAAATAATTTGTCGAGGGGAACCTTCTGCCTGGAGATAGTGGTGAACTTATCCAGGAAAGAAGGTTCCTTATCTTTTATGCTTCCCAAAGAATGAAGATCAGAAAATTGGGCAGGGTTAACGATTAATTGGAGGTAAAGTGAAGCCTATGGCGATTAGGGAATGTGAAGATAGGACAAGAAGGTAAGCCCCCTCCCGCCTCCATCATTTTCAAAATTCGAAAAAAAGGGGAGAGGTAAGAATCAGACATGAATAAGACGAGTATACGGAGATCAGAATACCTAGCCCATGGTGTAGCCGACACCCCAAGGCATTTTTGGTTATAATTGCGCAATCAGCGACATGGAGATTGAGCATGGCAAAGACCGATGAGCCAATCAACGTAAATCAGATCGAAGTATCCTGCGATGGACCTTACACCGTCACAGGAGCTATCCCACTCGTAGGCAAGACACAGGTAGTATCGGAATATGGTGAGCCTTTGACATGGAAAAAAGATGGGGAATTTCAGACAGAAATCGCTTATTTCCTTTGTCGCTGTGGGCATTCCAGCTGTAAACCATTTTGCGACGGCACACACATTAAGATCAAATTCGATGGAACGGAGATGGCTCCTACCAGCTTAACAGCTGAACGAAGGGAGAGATATCCAGGCAGTAGAAATATTGTCATCCGGAAAGACATGGACCTGTGCACAGAGGCGGGTTTTTGTGCCAACCGCATGACCAGCATCGCCGAGATGGCGACTCATGCCGATGATAGCCAGGTGCGCGCCCTGGCGATTTCCATGATCGAGCATTGCCCTTCTGGCGCGCTGACCTATGCGCTTAAAGAGGGTGAACCCGATATCGAAGCTGACATGCCCGAGCAGATTGCAGTGACCACGGAAGTGCTATTGGAAGGCTCCATTGGGGGTCCATTATGGGTGACCGGTAATATACCCATCATTCGCTCGGATGGGAAACCATTTGAACGTCGCAACCGGGTTACGCTGTGCAATTGTGGGTTATCTCACAATAAACCACTGTGCGATGGAACACACAGAGTACATCCCACGAAAAAGTAGGTGCCCCCTTCCCTCCCCCAATACCTGTCGGTAGATTGACTGCCCGAAGTAGCGACTATGCGAAGTCCGTTGGTGACTGGGTAGGATTCGCTTCAAATCGGTAATCCCGGAATGATACGACCCTTCACCTGCTGCTTGTAATCCAGGTAGAGCTGTCCCAAGACGCGTTCCAAGCTTAATTCTTCAATCAGAACCAGGGATAGATAAGCACACCACCAGATTGGAATCAGGAGTAAGCCGACAACTGAACGGAACATAATCGCAAACCCAAGCGAGAACAATACGTCGGCGAGGTAAATAGGATTTCTGACAACACGATAGATACCGTCCGTCTTGAGGACCATTTCACTTTTCGGCGCAGTCCGCCAATTAATTGATAAGGCAGGAACGCCAAAAGCCATGGCAGCGGCGAGGATAATTCCCCCGAGAATCCAATTCCATACCCCTATGTCAAAACGTGGTTGAACGCAAAATGGCAAGACAAGGATAATGCGGGAACAATCGCTGATCATAATGATGCTAAGTCCGAACATAGAATTTTGGCCCAGCTTTATCCCGCTTACCATGACGGCACCGATAAGAAGGCCAAACATGCCGATAAAAGCCCAGAAGAAGAGATCCGTGAGCACGAACATAAACTACCTCCTTACCCGAAAATCCATTATCAGAACGGCCAAGCTTGAGCGGGGCGGACATCACCTAGCGATTATCCCAAGATCCCAGGCGATCGCACGACAAGCGATTCCCACCGGTTATCTGTGCAAACTCTGTAGCGAGGCTTTATCAGGACTTTTTAACCCTCGATGATCTTAAGGCAGTGGCCCTGGTCCATCAAAAAAAATATATAGTAATTTTATGGGTCGATTTCACTTTGCGAATTCACTTAATTACAATCGAAGCCAGCATGTCGTCCAAGAACTCCAGAGACGGATAAAGGGTGACCAGGCCGGCATTGAGTAATTCCTCGAAGCGGGCATTGAATAAGTCATACGATTTTTGAGCCTGCTCATACTGCCCTTCCTTCCACTCAAGGAGCCACCCGAAATCGTCTCCAAATAATTGATCTTCAATGATATACGGGTGTAAGATGGGTCTGAAGAAGCCAGATATGTAATAACGCCTATCATCAGACAGCCCCTGGAAGTGATAGACCAAATAGTTGACCGTCTGGTAATTCCCGCTGGCGACCAAGTAGCGCACTCCCTCACCCCGGGTAAATTGGATCGGCTTGACACCCGCTTTGAAGAGCACCGGGATGCCTCCATTGATCCCACAGAAGGGCTTCAGGTATTCCGGTTCAATAGTTGGGCGTTCCAGATTTTCCCGTAAGACTTCGGTGCAATCGTCATAGCTCATGTGGTTGAGATAATACCGGCTGAGTGGATCAGCCAAATCATATACCCAGAAGTAGTCGCCAACCGTGCCCGACACATTATAAAAGCTGTGGGCAGCGTAGGAAGCAGTCCCAAAATCACTGTAGCGTGGATCATCCGGAAAAGGCGTTTCTTCCGTTTGCGGCATGGGCAGGGGGGTTGCCAGTGGGTTGTAATTGCCAGTAATATCAACAATCAGAGCAAGATCTGCTGAAATCATCAACTCGCGTAAATCATAGGTTTTGACACCTTGTGAGGTAAGCGGATCAGGAAGTTTATACCAGGAAGAAATCGGATCTACCAGCCAGTAACCCGCAGAATCGCCTTCTACAGTCCAGCCTTCCAACCCTTCCATACCCCGGACGAACCACCAGGTATAGCCATCGGCGCAGCTCGGCCCATCCACCACCAGCACATTTTCTCCGGGCTGGACCTGACCGATCAATTCGCTGCTGCTGCCAGGTTGGCGGCGAAGCTTATTCGGTAGAGGTGGATCCATACTCACCATAGCCCAATCACCAAGTTTTAACAATATATCCGGGGCACCAGGGCATTCGACCGGTTTATCACTCTCTACGGGAGTTCTCGTCCGGGTAGGGGTAGGTTTGGGTGTTAATGTGAAAGTGGAGGTACGGGTTGGCGCAATTGTGGAAGTAGATGTAGCTGTGGCAATCGGTGTATAGGTGGAAGGATGTGTGGGGGTGTGTGTCGGGGGTAGTGACAAAGAGATGAATTCTGTTTGGTTGGCACAAGCTGCCAATACAGCAGTCGAGAAGAAGATACACAACATTAACCGAAATGATTTATCTACCATGCACCCTCTTTTTGATCTGGGAGACCCCAAAATCATCCATCCAAGAAATAGTATAGCACTTTGTAGCGGATCGGTAAAACTGGACACACCCCTAAGGGGTGGGGTACACTTCAGGAAAGAAGTCCACTGCAGATTATTACTCTCGCCCCTATCCAATATTCACACGGTAATAATAGTGGGTAGCGCGCACCCTGGAGTTTCGCCGGAACAGATGTTGCTGCAGGCAAAAACAAAACCTCCGAAGCTTTAGAGACTTCGGAGGTTTTAAGCACATTTATGACGCAGAGGTTATGGGATATTCGTCGCCCATATCTGTGTTTGCTTGGTGACATTCTCAATCTCGGAGTTTTGCAGAGCACACAGGCTAGTACCGTCGTCAACTCCGACGTAGATCTGCGTTAGAGAGCAGTAGTTGTTGTCAGGGACATCCACAGCGCAGGATGCGGATGTCGTAGCACAGGCTTCGGCCTCGTTTGGGCCCGTCCGGGTCCATGCGTAGCTGTAGCTCCCATCGCCGCCACTTGCTGTTGCAGTGAATGTGATCGGGCCGATGTTTGGGTTGCTGAAGCCAGGTGCACCTGGGATGATGCAGGCCAGGCTTGTATTGTCCGGCGCAATGCTGACTTCGATCGGCGCATAGACTGTGGTGTTAGCCGGACCGCCCGACGCTGTGCATACCTTGTCTGTTCGCAGATCGGTCACGGTCACACTGGCATTTACGTTGCAGGCTCCGCGGTTAACCGGTGGTGTCACATCGAGGCCACCAGAAGCTGTTGTTGCGCTTGCCGGCGCAACCGCACAGCCGGAAGTAATCGTACCAAAGGTCCAGGCGTACGAGACACCAGAGGAGCTACCGCCTGACTTCGTTGAACTGTAGGTCGCATCGTCACCAGCCAGACCCATATTGCAGGTCGGAGTCAGGCTGGGAACCACAGCCAACGGTACGAAGCCTGCAGCTGTGTCATTTGCGGTGGCAGTACACACCAGCGTGTCTGTACGTCCAGCGTCGGTCACAGTGAGATCACCTTTGCAATTCCCGCCCGGCGAGGCGAGTGTTACTGTCCCGCTGGCGGTTGTGCTGCTGCCAGAGCACGCCCCAGAGAATGCCCAGGCATATGAGTAGGTGCCGCTGCCAGCTGAGCCACTGCCCGAGTAGGGGACAGCCAGCGTGCAGGACGGTGTGAGGTCCGCGTTTGCCCCAACTGGCGCATAAACGTTCACCGAGAGATCCGTCTTGGTTGCATTACAACCGGAGCTGATCTGGGTGGCGCTTAGGCTACAGGTGTAAGTATCCGGGTCGGCAGCCTGCGTACCGCTCTTGCCGGTGAAGGTTAAGGAATCACCATTGTTGCATGTCCACGCATAGGTCACGTCGTCATCAGGTAGTGAGACTCCAGCCTGGTCCTTAGCCTGAGCTGAGTAGTCGAATTCCGCATCACAAGATGGGGTCAGATCGGCTGTAACTTCGATGCTGCCGAAGTCATACACCCCGCCGATGTAATCCTTAGCCTCGCCACTGCCCGTGGCGGTGGTACGCGTGACTACGCTGACGTTGTATACACCACCGCAGCCCGTGATGCCCAGCGACGCAAGGCTGACCGCACCTTCGCCAAAGATGTTCGCCTTCAAAGAAACGCCCCCACCCAGCAGGTCACTCGGGATGTCGGTTGTATTCACGGCGAAGTTAACCGCCGTATCCGTCTTTAACCAGAGTGCGGTGTTTGCAAAGTTGACTGCGTCGTTCATCAGCATATTCAGCGGGTCATCAATAACTGAATATACAACAGCAGCTGGCTCGGTTGCAGACGGCTGGAAGAAGGCCACGATCATTCTGTCACCCGGCATCAAGTCGAGCGACATTTCATGGCCGTCTCCAGCGCAGGTAGCATTAGCAAATGTGACCGGATTCTGATGGAACAAAATCACGTGGCGAGAACTGCCATTCGCGGTCCCATCGACCAGCCCAAAGTACAGGTACTGGTTGTTGTTAGCCAGGTATGCTCGGGCGATATCTTGCTTCGGCGGAGGCGACTTGGCGGGCTGCAGGCAGCTCGAGCCTCCTGTTCCGCCGAACGAGTCGTCGGAATTTCCCGTACCGTCGATCAATGCGTACTTACCTGCTGGCGGGCCGTATGGTGAAGTTTGCACGGCCAGGTCGTTCCAGTCAATGTAGGTGAAGCCCACCAAGAGCGGGCAGTCCGGGTCTGGAGAACCCGGGCACGTGTCTGGGGACCCTGACACCATGTTTGCATTTGGTGTGGTAAACGGGTTATTGTCCAGGTCATCGATCTCGATGGCCTGGTTGCCGAGGTAACCGGAAATCTGCTGTGGGGGATTTTGCGCTGAAACACGCTCTCCCGAACCCGCCATCCCCAGGGTTACCGCTAAGATCACGAATACCGCTATTCCCCGGATGGGGAAGCTTGTTCTATGTTTATTCATTATTTTCCTCCTCTTTTTATGATCCAATTGCTTTGATAGTCACTCTACAAACTACCTGTCTTTTCAATATTCCTCCTCCTTTCTGTGTAACCATCCCCTGGCTACGCTGCCAAGATCGATCAGCTTGAGTAAGACCTATAAAAAGCAGCTATTCCTTCAACAGAATAGGAGCCGCCGGTCAGGCGCTACGGGGCGTTCACCTTATTCAGTTCCTCCTCGATGATTGCCTGTAAGGTGGCAAAGGATTGTGCGCCCATAAGCTTGCGCCCGTTAATAAAAAATGTGGGAGTGCCTGTGACGCCGTGAGCCCGCGCATCGTCAAAATCATCCTGCACTTCCTGTGCATACTTCCCGGAATCCAAACATCCATCGAAGACCACCTGATCCAGACCCAGCTGTACGGCATATTCCTTGAGGCTTTTTGCGTCCAGGGCTCCCTGGTTTTGGAATAACAGATCGTGGTACTCCCAGAACTTTCCCTGCTCGAAAGCGCATTGAGCCGCCTGGGCTGCCTGGACGGCTTGTGGGTGGAGCTGCTCTATGGGAAAGTCACGGAACACATAGCGTACACGATCGCCGTATGTATCCAGGATCAAGGGCAGGGTCTGATCGACATAACTCTTACAGAAGGGACACTGATAATCAGAGAACTCGATGATGGTTACCCGGGCATCGGCTGGCCCACGCGCGGGATGGTTCTCTGCGCTGATGTCCGTAAGTTGAGCAGTATCCTCCGTGGGTGTAGCCACCAATAGGTTAACGAGCTTAGTCGGAAGTGGTTGATCTATCGCGGTGGGAGAGCCTGCCGTTAATTCTCGGTCAATCCAGCCCCGCACGAAGAATCCGGCGAAAAAGAATGCCAACGCCAGAGCCATGGCGACTACTGCGACGATCATAGAGGAAAAATGTTGCTTCATTCCCACTCTCGAATGTAAAAAAAACATCCCCTGTTTTTTAGATTATCTCAAATTTAAATAGCTAAAAAGTTTGATCCGCCCCTATGAAGCCGGTTTGTATTGCGACGGCCGGAAACCAACCAGTTACTGCATATAAACCGAACTTAATTGATAATAATACTATAAAGGATATTACATTAATGTCAATAAGAAATGGAGTGTCAAGAATTTTTTCTAATCTACTAATTTAAGGATTTTTTTTGTGCATTCTGAATGGATGGAATATTTGCACCTTACAGCGTCTACCAGTATCAATTAATTTGTTATTTAAGTTCCATTGATTGCTATACTTGGTCCTAAGGAGCCTGATCTTTCTCACCAATTATTTCGATTGTCCTCTCTAAAATAGGGTCACGGCCTGCCAATCGATCCTGAATAGTCGTATCCACAATTATATCGGGGACTACTCCGCGATCATCAAGATTACCATTGGGTCGCACATAGCAAGATACCGAGCACGTAAAGAGCAGGTGGGTACGAAACAATGGTTCGGGGTCAGATGTATAAGCGCAGTATGAGGCTTTATCGCCAGTCTCTTCACCGATCAGGGTAGCCAGATGCGTAATGGCACTCCTGCTGGTGGATGGTACCCTGATCAACGTATAAGTGTGGCAGAAGTCATCAGGGGATACACTATGGGAGCTGCTGAGGTTACCGGTCGCCAAGCTGACTTAGGAAGCATAACACCTACAAAACTGGCGGATTTAGTGGTTTTGAACGGCAATATATATGAAATCGATCCAGTAGATATTGCTGACGTTCAGATAGATATGACCTTTGGCGGAGGACAAGTTGTATTTCAGAAATGATGGATATGAGGTTATTACTGTTCACCCCGTACATATGATGCCGAAACATCCAAAGTATCCCATATATGGAGAAAAATTTATCCAACTTGTCTTCTGAATTCACTGCTTAACAGCCCAACCGCACCACATCTACACCAATATACAATACACCTACCTCGTAAGCAGGTTTACCCCCTCTGTATACAGGACATAAGAACGAAACTCCCTTTATCTAAGCGACAAACGTAGGACTTGAGGTTTCATCCAACTGATTAGGAATTAATGCATAGACCCAAAACAAGCAGTGCTTCTAACTTGAAACACAATACCCCTCTCTCAATCCATAATATAGCTAATTTCTTCCTCTATGTCTTCAGTTTTTTCTCTTCGTTAAAGTCACCCCCCAAGAGAAAATCGGGGGAGCTAAAGGAAGGATTCGGATAATTATAGAACCCTTTACTGCTCTTGATTCCGAATCGACCCTGATCAACATATTGCTTAAGAAAGATCAGTATGCGCTTTACAGATGGCACCATCTTCATGTAAAAAGGCATATTTGTTGATATATGGTATGTTAGATCCACTCCAATCAAATCAATAATACCAAATGGGCCTAGTCTCATCTTTGTTACGCCCATCCATGCTCGATCAATATCCTCCACGGATGCTTTACCATCCGCGGCTAGCATCAATGCTGGTCGTAAGAAACCATTCAACATGGCATTGAATACATAGGAAGCTGTTTCATGATGGATCACAATGGGTATCTGGTCGATACTGCGAGCAAACTCTACTAGACCAAGAACTAATTCAGGATCTGTTCCGGGATGGGGCATCACATCAACCACATTCGAATCCCATACTCGATTATGAAAATGGAAAGCTGCAAACTGTGCTGGGCGTCCTGTTGCTTTTGCAATTTTTGATGGAAGGAGCGTAGAAGTATTTGTAGTAAAGATAGTATGTTCTGGGCACAGGCGATTAAACCGGGCAAACGCTTCTCCTTTTACCTTTGGATCTTCCACAATTGACTCGCTCAAAAGGTCTGCTTCCTGAGCAGCATCTTCTGCGTGCTCGAAATATTGTAATCGTCCAAGAGTAGATCGAGCTTCATCCACAGAAAGTCGACTACTGGCTTGCAATTCAGCAATATATTCTTCCACACGATGTTGGGCAGTTACTAGCATCTGTGGAACAATGTCATAAACTTGGACCTGGTATCCATGCATCGCGCACTGCAATGCGATTTGTTGACCCATTGTCCCTGCTCCAACAACCAATATTCGATGAATTTTTTCGATCATGTCTCACTCTCCTTTTTTATTGTCTCGCAGCTGGTGCCCCAACGAAGCCCTCAACAATCTACTGGTGATGGCATAATTACGATTTCTGCGGTTTTAGCACATGTTACCAGGATGGCAACTGAGAATAAAATACCCAACATAAAGCGAAATGCCTTACGAATCACAATCCCTCCCTTTGATCTGGGAATCCCCAAATCATTCATGTATAAATACTATAGCACTTATTAGAGTCGACTTCAATAGGTCAGGTAAAGTGTTTTTTTACCCGCGCGGTGTATACATGATTATATAAGGGGGTAGAGCCACTCTATAGTGAACATGGGGGTATAACAACAATTGAACTTCGCTTCGCATCGCTTCGCTCGGTGTCGATGACCAGGTGGGGCACCGCATGGATATCCGGGGAGCGGGGCAGGCGCAAGGGGAGTCTATGGGGACTTAATGACCAGGGGTAGGAAAAATGGTTGGCTAGGTGGGCCATCATATTCAAAAGAGCCAATATCACAGATTGCTATACCATCCCAATCACCATCAATCGGTCTGAGTACACTGCGCTGATCTGTTGGTGGGCATTGGGCATCATCCCCCGTGTCGATTGCAGGGCTGCCAGGGAACAGGGGATGCGTGAGTGTAGGACCACCATTATCCCGCAAGGATCCAAGTAATGGATTGGAATTGGGCATCGAGCCATTTGCAATGTCAAAGCCACAGCTATCATCCGAATCGATGTTGTACCCCCCATCCGTGATTGCGGCCTCTGCCCAGCAGTCACCTCCCTGGGGGCTGTTTGCCACAATGCTGTTGGCGAGTGCTGCACTGCCGTAGGAATGGTAAATGCCGCCACCACTATCCGCACTATTGCCTGAAAGCGTGCTGCTGTTGATGGTCACTGCACCGTAATTGTAAATACCACCGCCAAGCCCGGGGTATCCATATGCCCCCAATGCCTCATTGCCAGACAGGGTGCTGTTGGTGATGGTCAGCGTGCCGTTACTCATAATCCCGCCCCCATTTCCAGCCCCATCCACCCCGGCAACGTTTTCTGACAATGTACTGTTTATAATGCTGAGTGAAGCCAGATTCATAATTCCACCGGCGGTTTGGCCACTGCTGTTGCTGTATACCGTGCTTTCAATGATCTCCACCCTGCCGCTTTGGATGTAAACCGCACCGGCCTGGTAGGCTGAGGAATTACCGGAAAGCTTGCTGTTGATCATCGTCAGCTCTCCATCCGCCGTGTTGTAAATACCCCCTCCCCCTTGGCCAACAGAATTATTGGATATATCACACTTGATCAGCATCAGGGAACCAGCATTATTAACCCCTGCCCCGTTGTCATCTGCATAGTTATCCGATATTGTGGTGTTGATCAGCGTCAGTACGCCGCCATTATCGATGGCACCACCATAACCTCCATGGTTGTTTGACAGGGTGCTGCTGATGACGGTCATCACCCCCCCATTAGCAAACGCGGCGCCTGCATAAGCGATGCCGTTCCCTGTGAACAGGCTGTTCGTCACCGTGAGGATGCCGCCATTATTGATGCCCAACCCAGCCCAGCCCTGGTTGCCCGAGAACACCGCATGGTCCACCGCCAGGGTACCGTTGTTAGAAATAGCTGCACCGAAGAAATTACTGCCATTGATGAATGATAGGCTGTCCAGGTATAGGAGCGAAGCAGAATCAACGTTTAGGATACGCACGGCTCTTCCACCGCTCAGGCTGATATTCCCTCCACCGTTGATTAACAGTGGTCCGCCGCCCATGGTCAATAATTCCTGTGTAACGGTGAGGATGCCTATCTGGCTGAAGGTAATTGTATCCGTCAGCACATTCCCTGTTCCACAGTCCTCCACGGTTGAATTGGTGTTGGCAGCCTGAATGGCTTCACGTAATGAGCAGAGTCCATCATCTGGGTCAACCAAGTCATACAATGTGGTGACCACCAATTCCCCCTGACTCTCACGTTGCACTACAGGCTTTACATCGGATGCGTTAGCCCGGCTGGATACCCCCACCAGATAAAAAATCATACCAAGGGACAGGCATGCCATCATGAACGGAACAAAAAAACGGAAAATCTTGTTCATATCTTTACCTCCCCATTATAAGTCGAATAAAAAAGCCGCCGACAACCTGTCAGCGCTTTGATGAAGGGCTCATTGGGAGTGTTTCTCACCCGCCCTCGATGAAATCCTCGATATTTACTTTTCTACGCGAATCTATTATATAGTCAAAATTGCAATCAAACAATAGGGCGTTGCTATCATTTCGTGTATAAGCGTTTGGTGATGTTTACGCCTACAATCGTAGCAGAAAATGGTTTGTGAAAAACTGCACTCCTCGCATATAAGACTATTCATGTGAAAAGGTTTTCAACTTTTATCCCCTGCTCGTTTGAAAGCCAGTTATATAGAGGGGGTAAGTCGACTATAAGTGAACATGGGGGTATCAACAATAGAATATTTTTCCTCTCGGTGTCGATGACCTATTAGGGCTCTGCCAGGATAACTAGGGAGTAGTAAACTATACTTCCCATATGAGTTTAGTTATCGTTCAAGTGCTGGGTGATATGGAGGGTGGAAATGATGCGAGAGGCTTAGTGATGGATTTCATGAGGGCATTGCACCACTTCTGTTCCACTCTGTGAAAAGCGTTGCGCTTACACGCTCCGAAGCCGCTGTCTGCTGCAAGCGCTCATTGGGCGGCTTTTCACTTGGTTGAATATGTAAGTGATTTCTTATGAAATCTCCTTTATACCAAAGTCATTATTAGGCCTTTCGGAGAATATTTAAAGAAGCTATTTTTCTCTCGCCTTGATCGCCAGATGCGAAGTCTTGAAGGTCATATAAATAGTACATGAAGCCGTCTTTTCCATATTTCTTTTCGGATCCATTGAGATAATCACTATCAATTGCGGCTGATAATACTTTCCCGATGATCAATGAAGATATGCCTTTTCCCGATAGGTCGTTATTGGAGTGGAATTTGCACTCTAGCGATAAAAATGCTTCCTGAATACGAGGTACGTTAACGCTGCATGCCTGTTCTGGTGTAAAGCCACCTGCGGCAATCTCATCCGTTTCGTCAGAATTATCAGTAATTGTCTTATAACAAGCCTCAAAGTATTGGGCACTGATGAAATTTATACAATACTCTTGTGTACGAATGATATTATGATAAGTATGTGTTGTTTGAACTAATGGAGTTATTGCGAAATAGCCACCACTATCTCCGCAAAATGAGCTCCAAGATTGAAAACAAGCATTCGATTTGCCATTCTCTTTCAAGGTGGTAATAAGGAAAAGAGAGTGCGGGATGCCTAGCGCTATTTCAAAATGAGAAAATATATGGAATTCGCCAGGCCATCTATCAATAAAATTATCGGGTTTTGTACAACCAATTTCAATTTTCATGGTAAACGATCCTCCCGTTTATGCCGCCCAACTATTGATTCTATGGATTCCCGCTACATTGCAGATTCGCCGTTTATCTTTATTCTACAGGAAGGATACGCTGCGTTTTACCTGCATATCCAATAAGATTTTCCTTCTTACCTATATATTGTCCAACCACGATTTCCACCTGTAATTATCTCAATTATACAGAATAATCTATTTCAGCGGAATATACTTCCGTTTTTCACCTCAAAAATCCCCGTGTGCGGTGTATACGTGATTATATAAGGGGGTAGTGTTACTAAATAGTGAACGTGGGGATATAAACAATTGAATATCCCATATCTCCCTTATCGGTGACCCCATAGGGCATCGCCTGGACACCATGGGGAGTGGGGGTAGGCATCTTTACAGACTTGCATATTACACTAAGACTATATCCTTTTTTTGTCTGATTGCTTCACTGACCTCTTCTCAATTTAATATTGCAGTCTATGCAACCGGAATGCCCAATATTGCTTGCCTGTCCACAAACAGCGATACCTTGATGGCCTGCGCACTTAGAAATGACTCATCAAAACGTCTCTCACCGCGGCTGCTCCATGGGTGATATTGGAGAGAATGTTAATCGTTAATTTCTCGGATACAAAATACCGGGAATCAAAACCAATCCCGGCATCGACGCCCATAATCGCAAACATGCTACCATCGAGACGCTTATAGATTCCGCAACCATATCCGATATCAGCGTCGAGTGTGTAGTGTGTTTTTAAGTAGCTTTCCGTAAGTTCTGCGGAAAGGATCCTATGTGAAAACAAACTGTCCCAAAAAGCGTGGAGATCATCGGTCGTTGTATACATTCCCCCATCTCCGCCGCCTCTAAGCGGCAATTGGTAGATATTGGTTGTTCTTCGGTCTTTGAGATAGCCATTTGCCGTGTTTTTAGGTAGATCATTTAAGGCATAGAAACCAGATCGGTGCATGTTTGCCACCTGCAGGACATGCTCACCGATGAAATCTCGATAGAGTCTGCCTGTCAGTTTCTCGATCATCATCCCCAAAAAGACGTACCCCCCATTAGAGTAGGAGTATCTCTCACCTGGGCGGTACTTCGCTGCCCGTCCCTTGAATAAGGGAAAGTAGTCTGATGGTGTTTCCAGTTTATACCACGGTAGCTCTACCGAGAAGTGCTCAAAGTCTTGCACGCATTCCTCATCGTAATAGTCATAAATGCCTGAGGTATGGGTCAGTAAATGCTGAATCGTCGCCTGTTCATCGATAAAGCCTGTATATTCCTGGGCGATTTCTCCAATAGTCGTACCCAAAGATATCACACCCCGGTCGATAAGCACACCAATTCCTAAGGCGGTAAAGAATTTGGTCCCCGAGGCAATTCCGAAGACTGTATGGGTAGTATTCGGTAGATGGTTCTTGATATCTCGATATCTAAATGCCTTGTTGAACACAGTTGACTTATCTCTGAATATCGAGACAACCCCCGAGAATTCCATCTCTGAGGCCACCTGTTCGATACTGCGTATCAGTTCGTCCATCCGTCTTGTCCTATCTGCGCCTGGCGGTCCGCTTCAGTGGCACCGGGTGCCGGCAATATTGGGCAGACGCTGGTTAATCAAGGTAATGATAACCAGTGCTGGCTTAAGTCTTTGCCGCCAACTCATGATCGGGCAGGTCCAGCTCAACCCTGCGGATGAGTGGGGTGAGACAGGCGATAACAGCCACAGCAGTTGTAAGCAGACCCACTATGCTGATCAACACACCTATCCCACGGCTGGCACCAACGCCGAAGATGGGGCCAAGGATGGGAGCCAACGCACCGCCAACTGCCATGGAAGGCTTAAATATGTAATCCGCCAGGGGCGCGGCCAGTAGCGGAGCAATGATATTGGAAGACCAGGCGATCGCACGACGCACAGCGAACACACGTCCCTGGACATCTGGGGCGACCTTAGCCTGCCAGATAGCCTGGCTGCAGGCATTGGAGAGGGGAAGGCAGAACATGACGGCAATCCCACAGGCGATAATCAGTGGGAGAGAGGCGCGCAGCCCTGCGGCACTAAGGACCATCCCGGAGAGGACGTTAGCCCCCAAAAGGGTAAAAATCTTGCGCTTACCACCACCCCAGGCGCTCATTACCAGCGTACCCGCGAGCATTCCCACCCCCCACAAGGTGTTGATATAACCCAGTGTGCTGGCATCCCAGTTATCCAGGATCAGTGGGACGAGTAGCGGGCTCATCACCCCAAAAAGGAAGTTGGTCGTAAAAAAGAAAAGCAGCAGTGCCAAAAGTCCTTGACGCAACTTGATGTAGTCCCACCCAAAGCGCATCTCTTTCCACAATGAACCTTTGGCTTCCTGGCCAAGGGTGGTGCGCGGGGGATTGGGGATGCGTACGAAAATTAACATAAGCAGCGCAGAAAAAGCATAGGTGGTAAAGTCAATCAGTGCCATGTTACCAAGATGGATGGCCACATATAACGCGCCTGCCAGAGCTGGACCGGCAATTTGCGGTAACGCTTCGCCCAGCTGCACGAAGCCGTTAACCCGTCCGTAGTGCTGTTTAGGGACCAGCAGTGTCACTGAGGCAGTGAAGGAAGGCCACATCAATGTGTTGAAGGCTGCCATCGTCAGGTTAATGGGGATCACCATCCAAATTTGGAGGTGATGGGTCAGGTAAAGTCCTGCGACTGCCAGCACTGCCAGACCAGCGCCGATATCGCTAACGATCATGGCGATGCGCCGATTCCATCGGTCAGCAAAGACGCCAGCAATGGGCGAGAGCAACACATACGGCGCCTGTTGTGCCACCTGCACAAGGGCCAACAACAGCACAGATCTGGTCCGTTCATAGACCCACACTCCTAGAGCGAAGCCGGTGAGCTGTGAGCCGATCAGCGAGACAAGCTGGCCGAACCAGATGGTGAAAAAGGCGCGCATCCCATGCGCAGGTTGAGGCGTTTCCATAATATTCCCCAAAGTATAGAAAATTTGTGGTACTTGGTCAAGCAGCCTGGCAAGGCAGGGCGTTTAACTACCAGGATTGTGATATTTTCATATTTCGCGAGACATTACCCTCTCACCCTGACTTCGGAATCCCTATCCATCGGGAGGTTCGATTCAAGTATGCCTGGTATTCTACCCCAAAAGTCTTAAGGCAATCTTGTTCTTTGGCACTTACCCCGTAAATCTGCATGATTATGATTCCACCTGTGAGCAACAAGAAAATCCACGAAGCTGAGGCTACAATAACGCCCACAAAAGTTATAAAGAGAGACAAATACTTAGGATGTCTTGAATAGTGATATATCCCTTGGGTAAAGGGCTTGCCTAGTGGCGTCAGGGCGACGTTAACGATTGATGTTAGCAATATCACCACCCCCACCAGGTAGATCGTCAGACCTGCATAGTACCACCGCGTGCCCAACTTTAGTGAAAGAAAGATTTAATATGCAAGCAGCAGAAGCTGGACTACCATATAAATTGCGCAGGCTTATATCTCCCCTTCCAGATAATCCACATCACCTCCCATCTTCTTGTATATCTCACTCGTGCCAAGGACTTTATCCACAACCCTCAAGATGGGAGAAAACAATGGAACGTAAAGCACAAGAATCCAGGTATTCCCTTAGACTCCTTTGGGCTCAGGCTTTCTTCGTCGCCAGATATTCACAATGATCCTTTCCATAAGCCATCGTGTTCTCCCAGGAAGCGCCGCGGCTGAATTCCAGGTCGGGGAAAGCCGATGGGAAGAAAGCCTGGTCCGTATCGCAAAAAGAACGGGTCAACTCGGGAGTCCCAGCCTCCAAGAAAAAGTCATACACCAGGCAACGCGTGATGATATAGTGGCAGGTTGTATCGTCCACGCGGACATACTTGCGTTGAGTGTAACGATGCTCCGGCGTCTCCCCCATTTTCTGCTTGAATTCCACGAACCGCTGGATGCCAGTAAGGTTGGATAGGTCCAGCGTGTCGAAAAATTGACGGTCGGTAGCCTCACCAATTGGCACCAGTATCCGGCGCATGGCGGCAAGGGCGCGCGTTTGTCCAAATTTTTGTTTAAGGCCCAGGTAAATGCCAGCTGCTAAAGATAATCTCTTGGGAAAGCGAACTTCTTCCTTAGACACACCTGGGGCGGCCCAGTGAGTCTTGCGAAATACGGCATTGCCCTTAATGGCACTGCCGGCGAGGAACATCGGCCATGTCCATCCCACCTCCTGGCTCAAAACGGATCGAGCGATCGACAATGTTTGAGTGTTTGCCATAAGGTTTGCTCCTTAATTCAACATTCGAAGGATTGTATTTAATTCATGCAAAGCTCTTTACCCCTGCCAAAACGATCCATATCGGACCGGTAGTGACCTGCCCGCCGCGCAGTCTGGATTGCTGGGCAAGATCAGCCAGCTCCTGAACGGTATAGGAAGCGTTGCGGCTTCCCATCGGCTCATTAAACCGGTGCAAAGCAGCAGGAACAATAAACTGGGTGGCGAACCAGATTAACAGGTAGAAGGGCAGAGCCATGTCGCGGCGCAGGTCAAGGACGTAATATGCCCCACCGGGTTTCAGAACCCGATCAACCTCGTTCAACACCTTCATCGGGTCGGTCCAATGGTGCAGCGAAGCTGTGCTGATCACCAGGTCCAACGACTGGTCGGGGAAGGGAATTTGCTCCACATTGCCCAGGCGGAAATCGACTCGATCCTCCAAGCCTAACCGCTGCGCAGCCTGCCTGGCATCCGCAAGCATCTTTTGCGACAGGTCGATCCCAGTCATATGTAAGCCTGGTGCTTTCCGGGCCATTTCCATCACCAGCTGACCTGCACCACAACCCAGGTCAACGGCTTCCCCATGATCCTTCAGCACAGCCGCTTGAGAGATAACCAAATGGCGTATCCAGCGCATTTGCGGCATTCTCGATACCCATTCAAACGCAGCGGCGACCTCGGGATCTTCAATGCCCTCTGGACTGGCAATGCGTTCCTGCGAACGCCGTTCAAAAACTCGCCACAGTCCTGCCAGGATAACGACTATGAAGAGGCGAAAAAACCAATTGTTTTTCTGTTTAAGGCGAATTCTTTTCATTATTCCACCCTCTTGATATCTAATATCAGGATATTTTTGTACCCATCGGAAAGCTTTTATATTATTATGGCATAAAAATGAGGATAGAAGATTAATAAGATCGTGAAATTTCAGAACCAGTTTTTTAGGGGCAGGTTCATTCAATCATTTGCAATATGATTTTTATTATGGGGTTTTCCACCGAGTACCAAACCTCATCCTGTTATGGAAATTTGAATGCATAAGATGTCCATAAGTGACACACTGCGTTAAATGTACTACTTCTTGGGTTAGAAAGCTCCTCCGGAGTAATACCCAATTAAGCTGATTATGCTGTTTAATCTGATCAAACATTGATATTTATAGGAATTGATCAGATCGGAATGCGATAAATTATGCAAACAACAAACGATAACCCAAATTCAAGAATCACTGATCCAGAATGGCGTTTTCTGGGAGAATATCCTCTGAACGAATTAATGGTAGAGATGGATAATCGGGATAGGACTAATACTAGTTTGCTATTTCAAACTATCAGAGCTATGGGTATACATCCAGAGCTTCTCAGCAACATTGAAAGTAAGTTGATGAGGTTTGTCAAAGAAGGAGGGGCGCAACTAAATAAAGGAAGATACCAAGCACCTGCTTTTATCCGGTTGTTTTGCCAAAAAAAGACGATAGA
>Ga0153916_10000902_pt1 | contig 20649 bp, 16 predicted proteins | sample Opewatmetagenome_FD_109642 | JGI IMG/M metagenome (GOLD analysis project Ga0153916, IMG submission 109642) | Freshwater wetland microbial communities from Ohio, USA - Open water 3 Core 3 Depth 4 metaG | ecosystem: Environmental > Aquatic > Freshwater > Wetlands | place: USA: Ohio, Lake Erie...
GGACGACTCGGGTCGGACGCCGTTTCAGCGGGCGGCCCAGGGGGGAAGTGTGGAAATCGCCCAAATGCTTCTCGACAGGGGCGCCGAGGTGGACGCTCCCGATCCTGAAGGATCAACTCCTCTGCACCTGGCGGTAAAGAAAGGACGTACCGATATGGTCCGGTTACTTCTTCAAAAAGGGGCGGACCCCAAGGCCAGGGACGATAAAGGCCGGAATCCATTTGACCTAGCCACGGAATATGCCTATCCCGATATAGCAGGCATCCTTAAGGACGCCGGCGCGCAGCCGGTGCCAAGCACGGAAACAATGGATGTCGCCGCGCTCCTGGCCAAGCCTCTGCGGGAAGGGGAAGCGATCGTCTGGTCCTTGGGACATTGCGGGTTCGCGGTCAAACCCCGAAGCCATCTTCTCGTCTTCGACTATTTCAGCCGGGGATGGCCGCGGCCGGAAAAACCCTCTCTGGCGAACGGCTTTGTCGATCCGGAAGAGATCAAGGATCAGGAGGTCGTTGTCTTCGTCTCCCACTCTCATGGGGATCATTTTGACCCCGTGATCCTCTCCTGGCGGTCCACGATAAAAAACATCAGATATATATTCGGCTGGAAAGCCGGAAAGGGCGAGCGGACTTTCGAGATGCCGGCGCCCCGGGCGACTCAGAACCTTGAGGGGATGGACATCTTCACCGTCAACTGCGAGCACAACGACGTTCCCGAGGTCGCCTATCTGGTCAAGGTGGACGGCCTGTCAATTTATCATTCGGGTGATTACATGGGCCCGCTCGATACCTACCAGGACGATATGGCCTACCTGCTGAATAAGGCGGGGACGATCGACCTCGCCTTCATCGGAAAATTTCAGCAGGCCGAGTCGCTCAGGCCTCGTGTCGTTTTCCCCATCCACGGCTATAACCGGGAATACATGTACGGCGCCTTTGCCCGGCAGGCGGCCGAGAAAAAACTTCCCTCCCGGGTGATCCTTCCCGAAAATAAGGGCGACCGGTTCAGGCTATTGACTCGATAGGGAGGATATTTCCATGATCATAGCCCACGTGATAACCCACGGCCTCTTTTACGGCACGGCCTTGAAAGGAGCCATTATGAAAGGGCGAATTCTCTGTTTCATCCTGATCTTGGCCAGCGCATTCCAGCCTCTTGCCTCCCAAGAAAAACGGCTGACAACGGAACAATGGTTGGAAGATCTTGAATTCGTCGTCTCAAAATTAGAATCGAACCATCCCCATCTTTTCTATAAAACAGACAAAACAAAATTCGATTCGATCGTTGCCGAATTCCGTCGAGAAATCGCTCAATTAAAATCAGATTTGGAATGCTACTTTGCCCTAAGAAAAATAGTGGCGATTATTGAGGACGGACATACGGCTTTATCGGAAGAAGGCATTTTCAATCTCCTCGATTTGAGGTTCCCCTTCCGGGTGGCTGAATTCACCGACGGCGTCTACATTACGATAATCAAGAAAGAATATGGGACGTATCTGGGCTCTCGTCTAAGAGCCATCAATGGCCAGCCCATAGAAAATGTTTTGGCCACGATAGAAAAAGTCGTCAGCGGTGACAACGAGTTTGGAAGAAGATACTGGGCTTTGAATGGAATCTCATTTGCCCGCGTTTTGTACGGTTTGAAAGTCATTGATAAGCCCGACCATATGGACTTGGAATTGATCACGGGAGGTGGAGGACCTGCGAAATTGACTCTTCATTCAATCTATGATGACAGCCCTGTTGAATATGGGTGGAGTACACCGCTTCATGTGGGCCCCACGAAAGGGGAATATGTCAGCCCCACTGTGAGGCTTGGGGAAAACGGGCCGCTTCATTTTAAATATCAAGGACAGCGGATTCAATTCTACTGGTTTGAGCACCTCGTCAAAGAAAGAACGATATATTTCCAATTCAATCAAGTAATGAACCAGCCCGATCAAGATGAAAACTTTGCCCGGTTCTCCGCCAGGATGTGGAATTATATTGACCAAAACGCCGAGAATATCAGCAAATTCATTGTTGACCTCCGATATAACAATGGGGGCAACGGCACATTGATACTTCCCTTCCTAAATCAGATTATAAAAAGAGACTCGATCAATAAGGAAGGCGGTCTTTATGTTATCTCGGGCAAAAAAACGTACAGTGCCGCTTCCATATTGATGTATGAGCTCGCGGCTCATACCAAGGCCATATTTGTGGGAGAGCCAGATGGCTGCGGCGCAGACTTGTTTTCCAACAGCCGGCATGCGGGCGGCCTGCCCAACAGCCACTTTCTTCTTTGGATCGCCAGTCAGCACTACACGAATAGATGGCCTTTCAGCAACTCTGAATATTTCGTCCCCCATTTTCCGGCGGCGTTTTCAAGCCATGATTACTTCAACGGAGTTGATCCGGCCGTTGATTTGATCCTGAGCGGAGATTTGAGGTCGGTTGCCGAATTCGCTGCCGATGAAGGAGCGGAAGCCGCGGTCGCCTATTATCAAAAGCTGAAGAAGAAATATAAAGAATATGAGTGGTGGACAGTGCTGGATCCCGGGATCCTTGAGGACAGCGTCAACGATAAAGGCTATGTTTTAATGGAAAATGACGAACTGGAGAGAGCGTTCCGGGTTTTTACCCTCAATACAATGCTGTTTCCGAACTCTTTCAATGTCTGGGACAGTCTAGGTGAATGCGGCTACCAGATGAAAAAACTGGACCTTTCGCTCCAGTACTACAAGAAATCCCTGGAGTTGAATCCTGATAATGAAAATGGAAAACAAATGATAGGACGAATTATGAAGGAAAAACGAGGGAGGTAAAAGTCGGCATGAAACGCATATCCCGAACGTGTTTGTTCTTGATCATTTTTTCCCTCGGCCTCATCGGTTGGGGTAGGGACCGTGGCAGGGAAGAGCCGCTCGTACTGACCTATATCGCCAACACAGGCGTCTTGGTCTCTTCCGGAGAGACCAAAGTCCTGCTCGACGCCCTCTTCGACAAGCCGAATCAGGAGTACCGAGCCCCCGCTCCCGAAGTTCTCGAAAAAATCATGCAGGGCGCGGCGCCATTTGACGGTGTGGACCTGGTGCTTGTCACCCATAATCATCCCGATCATTTCGATGCCACCTTGGCTGTTCGTTATCTAGAGGCCCGACCCGAGCCAGTTCTCCTGGTGCCGTCGGACGCGGTGGTGGAGATGCGCAAGGCGGCTGCGGACTGGCTCAAAATCGAGCCGCGGGTTATCCCTCTGGATATCAAGGTCGGAGAAAAAGACAAGAAAGACCTGAAGCAAATTCCCGTCACGGCGTTCCGAACCCGGCATAGCGGTGACCAGGATTCCCCGATGAGTCTCATGTATCTTTTCGAACTCCACGGCTGGCACGTCTTCCATGAGGGGGATTCGACGGGGAAACCCGCTGATTTCCAGAGTTTCGAGCTAGGCGGCGCCCCGGTCGACCTGGCCCTGGTCCATTTTTGGTTTCCTCTCGATCCCAACTGCGCCCGCTTCCTTCAGGAGGTCCTCAAGCCGGACCACATCGCCCTGACCCATCTCCCCATCCGGCTTGAAGGCGACGCCCCCGGCAAGATCGACCAGGTCCGGAGATATTACAGGGATATTTTCCTGCTGCTGCCCGGGATGCCAGCCAAGGTTTTTTCAAACTAAAGATGCAGGAGTCATCGATGACACGGACGATAGGAAAGCGCCTGAAAGAGTCAGGACCGCGGATTCTCGCCTGCGTTTGCCTTCTTGTCGGCATAGCGGTTTCCCAGGTCGAGAAAAGCCGGCTTGATCCGGAAAACGCGAACGAGGCCCGTCTGAACAGGCTCCAGCCGCCCGACAAGGTCATGGACATCATCGGCCTCGCCGTGGGGATGTCCATCGCCGAAATCGGGGCCGGCCAGGGCCGGTACGTTGTCCATCTGGCCGACCGCGTGGGTCCCAGCGGCAAGGTCTGGGCTGAGGATATCAACGACGATTCCCTCCGGCATCTCGCGGAGCGCTGCCGCCGCGGCGGATTCGATAATGTGGAGACGATCCTCGGCGATCTGACCGACCCTAAACTTCCGCCGGGCGAGCTCGACTTGATATTTGTTATCTCGTCCTACCACCATTTCAGTGATCCCGTCACCCTTATGCGCAACGCCCGTCCCGCCCTAAAGCCAGCCGGATGCCTGGCCATCGCGGAGTGGATCCCCGGAAAGGATGGGAGCGGCGAAGGGACTTTGCCGGAAACGATGACAGCCCAGATGGAGAGCGCCGGCTTCATCCTCGAGCGCATCGACAAATCTTTCGAGGACAACCGGTTGTACATCTACCTCTTCCGCCTTCGCCCCCTTTGATTCCAATGAATAGCGAGGAGTACTTAGTTATAAAGGTGCGTGGCAACCGCGGATTGATCTATAAGGAGCCTTTTGTGCAAAAAAGGAGTCCCATAATGAAAAAATCTGCATCCTGTCTTTTTATCTTTGCGGCCGTTTTGGCACTTGCGCTTCTGGCTCAGTCACAGGAGGTCTTCGATCTGCTCCGCAAAGGGGACATCCCCGCAGTCAAGGCCTTGATTGAGAAGTCTCCGCAGCTCGTCGGAGCGCGCGACGCTGACGGGAACACCCCGTTGCACTACGCCGCGCACGGCCAGGACGCCGGCCTCGTCAATTTCCTGATCGACAAGGGCGCCAAGCTCGATCTCGCCGGCGCGCAGGTCAAGACGCCGCTCCATATCGCCGCCAGCAATGACCGCCGGGAGGTCGTGGATGCTCTCCTCAAGCGCGGGGCGGCCGTCGAGACGCGGGACGATTATCAGCGGACGGCCCTCATCCTCTGCGCCCGCGAGCGCGGACAGGCGGCCACGGGACGGCTTCTCATCGAGGCCGGAGCGGACGTCAACGCTATCGATAAATTCGGGTCCACCGCTCTTGAACTTGCCACCTGGCGCGGCAAGGCGGATTTCGTTGACCTTCTCCTCGAAAAGGGAGCCCGAGTGCCGGAAAGCGGACAGCAATGGCAAGGGATCCTGTCCCAGGCCGCCTCCAATGGCCTGGCCAAGCTTTTTCGGCGCTTAACCGATAAGTCTCAGGACCTGAAGGCCGTCGATCCTTCTGGCGAATGGTTCCTCCATGCCGCTGCGGCCGGCGGGTCCGCTGAGATTGTTGGGCTCCTCGTCGACAAAGGGTTCGACTCGGCCCGGCCCGACAGGTTCGGCTGGACGCCTCTCCATTACGCCGCCCGCGACGGCCGGACTGACGCCGCCCGGATACTCATCGAACGGGATGCGCCTCTCGATATCCGCACGATCATGGGCCAGACCGCCTACAATGTCGCTCTGGAGAGGAAAATGGAGGAGGTGGCCGGGCTCCTAGTGGAAAAGGGCGCCGATAAGTCGGATATCCGGTTCCCTGTCCTCACAGGGGATTACCTGGGCCAGAAGCCCCCGGCGGACAAGCCCGAATTGTTCGGCCTGGGCATCGTCTCCTCGATTTGGGGCCTTCACAGCACGGCGGTCTTTTCGCCAGACGGGAACGAAGTCTATTGGGCGCCGATGATGAGCTTTCCGGGCGAGATCTATTCCCGTGGGGGCCTGCTCATGATGAAGCGGGTCGGCGGCCGCTGGACGCCGCCGACCTGGGCCTCGTTCTCCGGCCCGGACGTCAACGACGACGTCCCGTTCTTCTCTTCTGACGGCAAAAGAATCTATTTCATCTCCACGCGGCCGCTTCCCGGCGAAACGCAGACTGGAAGCGAGAAGATCTGGTCCGCCGACAGGACGTCCACCGGCTGGTCCGAGCCACAGCCCTTGGACCCTAACGTCAACTCGATGAACATGCACTGGGAATTTTCCCTCGATCATGAGAGGAATGTCTATTTCGCAGGGCAGGCCCCGGACAGCCGCGGTATGCAGGATATCTATCTGGCCCGCTTCTCCGGCGGAAAATATGAGAAGCCGGCCAACCTCGGCGAGCCCATCAACTCCGCGGCCGGCGAGGGCACTCCTTTCATCGCGCCGGACGGGAGCTATCTCGTCTTCGAGCGCCGATACGACCTCTGGGTGAGTTTCCGGGGAGAGGGCGGAGGATGGGCCGAGCCGGTTAAGCTCGGCCCTGAAGTCAACAGCCTATCCGTCGAGCTGTGCCCCGTCGTCACGGCTGACGGCAAGTACCTCTTCTTCCTGAGCCAGCGCGACGGCGAAAGCCACGCCTACTGGGTCCGCGCCGATGTCATCGAGAAGCTGAGGCCGATAGAAAAGAAGAAATAGTGCTTCGATGACAGGAGACAACTTGGGGGCACTTTGGACGTCGGCACGGGGATGGGCCGTGACGCCATCCACCCTGGCTGGCCTCGGTTGGGACGTATATGGCAGATGAATTCCTGCTGGGCTTGAAGTTGAGGTGAACCGATGAGCACATATCCGGACTATGTCGCGCGATTCTATGACGTCGTCTATCGGCAGGTGCGTGACGCCGCGGATAAGCAGTACTATGTGAATAAACTAACGTCGTGTCAGGGACCTTCCCTTGAAGCGGGTGTCGGGACCGGCCGGATCTTCCTCGAGGCACTCTATAAGGGCGCGGATGTTTACGGCACGGACAACAGCGCGGAGATGCTCGCCGTTTTGCGTGATAAACTCGAGCCTCGTTACCATCACCGCATCTGGCAGTGCGACCTGGTGAATATGGAACTCGGGAAACGCTTTAATCTCATCGTCGCCCCCTTCCGAGTTTTATCACATATAATCGACATCGATGACCAAATAAAGGCGTTCAATACCGTGTACGATCACCTCGTTCCGGGCGGGGTCCTTATCTTCGACCTGTATGTTCCCAACTTGAGGCTGCTCCTCGATGGACTCCCTCCCACTGTTGATTTCGACGGCGAGCATGCTCCGGGGAAGCGGCTCAGACGCGCCACTTCCGCGACATCCGATCTCATCACCCAGATCACCTCGGTGACTATGGCCTTCTGCTGGGAGGATGGTGGACAACAATTTAGCCAAGAGTGGTCATTTCCCATGCGCTTCTTTTTCCGGTACGAGCTGGAGCACTTGATCGCCCGTTCCAAGCTCAGACTCAAGGCCATTTATGGCGATTTTGGGGAGTCTCCCCTCGATTCCAGGTCAATAGAATTCCTCGTCCACTGCGTCCGAATATGAAGGGACATGAGATTTTAGCTTAGGCCCACTGATGAAAGCGGCATACCCTTGGTATGGCGGGCCATCGAAAAAAAAGGAGAGCGACATGAAAAGAGCCAAATGGACATGCCTGGCAGGGCTTTTTATCGTCTTTGGGTTGTGCTGCTTCCTTCAGGCGCAAGAGGAGGAGATCCCTGTCGAGGTCGTCCGTCTGAGCGACAGGGTCCTTGTTCTTAAGGAAGATGTCATGGGAAATAACGTCACGGCCATCGCCTCGAAGAAGGGGATGATCGTCGTGGATAATTCCGGCTTTCCCAGCACGGCCAGAAAGATGCGCGGTATCATCGAGAAGGAATTCAAGCGGACGGATTTTGCCTACGTCATCAATACCCATTACCACTGGGATCACGCTTGGGGAAACCAGGCCTTTCCGGAGGCCACGATTATCGGTCATTCGGACTGTCCGGCATTGATGGACGGGGACCGGGATTATGTCGGCACTCGTGTCCGGACCTTCAGGCAGAGGCTTGAGGAACAGAAAAACAAACTTGCTCAGGCCGACCCGGATTCCAAAGAAGCCGATCAAATACGCCGCGCCGTCAAACAAATAGAACGGGATATCAAGGACCATTCCGAGGGTTTCGTCATCACGCCGCCCCAGGTCACCTTCAGCGACCGGATGACCTGGGATCTGGGAGACCTGAACCTGAAGATGTACTTTTTCGGCCGGGCCCACTCCGGCACGGACATCTTTATCCATATCCCCGAGGAAGGACTCCTGCTCACTGGAGATATCTTCCTCGACAGCAGGTGGCTTCCTCTCTTTGCCGGACAGCCCGAGATCGACATCCCCAAATGGATCGAGGTTCTCCATGCCGTCTTGGACGGCCCTGATAAGCTGACCCGGGTCATTCCCGGCCATCTGGACCTTTGGACTCCGGAGAAGCTCGACCTGTGGCGGGATTATATTGTCGACCTTTGGAGCGGTCTGGAGAAGGCCAAGGCGGAAGGCCTTGCTTTCGAGGAGGCGGCCGCCCGGCTTCCGCTTCCTCAGAAGTTATTGTATCTCCGGGAAAACGGGCACATCGACGCCCGCATCCAAGAGTTCCACCGCGGCAACCTGGAGGCCTTCTGGTCGCAGTTGGTTGAGTCCGCAGCCCGGCTGGTCCGGGAATCGCTCATGGCAGGAGGAACGGACGCCGGCTCCAAAAAATTCGATGAGCTCAAGGCCGACAAAGGCCGCTATTTTTTCAATGAGCGGCAGTTCAACATGGCCGGTTACGGCCTCCTGAATTCGGGCCGGATTGATGAGGCCATCGCTCTTTTCAAGATGAATGTGGAGCTCTTCCCCGAGTCCTGGAACGTCTATGACAGTCTGGCCGAGGCCTATGCCGTCAAGGGGGAGAAAGAATTGGCCATCCGGTACTATGAAAAATCCCTGCAGCTCAACCCGAACAATGACAACGGCAAGGCTCGACTGGAGGCTCTTAAAAAAGATGCGGGCAGGTAAGGAGGAGGCGATGAAAAGGTCTCTTTGCCCGATCGCGCTGACGGTGCTTTCGGCTTTTCTTTTTTCCGATAATCAAAACCGCGACAAGCCTCTCAAGGGGGAATGGGATTTCCGTCTGGAGAAAGTCTGGGAGGTCGAAAAAGCCGGAGAGAGAGTTTTCGGCCGTCCTTTCACCCTAACGGCCGCCGAAGACGGGAGGCTCTACGTTTTCGACGAGAAGAACGGAGAGAACTATATTTTTGACAAAAACGGCGTCTTCATTAAGACTTTCGGAAGGAGCGGGCAGGGTCCGGGTGAGCTCGTCGGGCAGGAGCGGACGCACCTTCTTGACGGAAAGCTGGCGATCATCGCCAGGAACGGCATTCACTTTTTTTCCCGGGAGGGCGAATATCTCAAAACGGCCGGGCAGGAGAACGTTCGGCGGCCGCCCCAGATCGTCATCAGTGAGGATGAATTCATCGCCTACCCCATGACGGGCATCGGCTCCCCGGAGGGGAGGGGTGAGGTTTTTTACTGCAGGCTGGACACCGGTGGGGAACGGAAGATCGCCGAGTTTTCCCTGAGTCAGGCGGGAATCGGCCAGGCGGATGACACGGTCATGGACATCATCGTCGTCGGCTTATCCCCGCTTCTCATCGCCTGCTATGACGGCAGCCGACTGTACTGGGGGGTCAGTCATTCGTACCAGATCCATATCTCCGATCTTGAGGGGCGGACTCTGGGCGGATTTTCCCTCGACCGGAAGGCCAAAAAAGTTGCCGAGTCGGTTAAGAGGGAATATTTCAAGACGATGCCTGTTCCCGTCGAAATGGTGGCCCCGATAGCCAAGAGCTTTTCGAACAGGCTGACTCATTTCCACCAGATCGAGGTTCACGGTGGACTCGTTTATGTGTTTGTCCCGGAGCTTGACCTGGACCAGGGAACCGCCCGGATCGCCCAGATCGATATCTTCTCGCCAGAGGGAAAGTATTTGTACCGGGCGCGCCTCGATTTCGGGAAAGGCCTTGCCCATCTGTTCTCGCCGTTAAGCAACCTCGCTTTCAGGAACGGAAATCTGTATGCGGTGTGCGTCCGGAAGGACGATACCGTCGTCCTTGTTAAGTACAAGGCGGTCCTGCCCAAGGACTAGCGAATAGAGGCGGTCGGAAGGAGTCGCCGTATGGATGACGATCAGGACGCAAGAACAAAGCCTTCGGTCGATTTGGCCACGTTGAAAAAGACGGTCGCCCTGCGCTTCGTCTTCGTTCTCCTCATTTTTGGGCTTATGTTTTTCTGGCCGGCGGGGACATTCCGGTACTGGCAGGCTTGGACTTATATGGCCATCATATTCATCCCGATGCTGGGCGTTCTCGCCTACTTTCTCAGGAACGACCCGAAGCTTCTGGAACGCCGGATGAGGACAAAGGAGAAAGAGCGGAAACAAAAATGGATTATCGGACTCTCCCTTCCGGCTTACCTGGCTGCTTTTCTGCTCCCTGGATTCGACAGGCGTTACGGTTGGTCAGCCGTTCCGCTGATCATCGTCATCATCGCCGATGTGCTTGTTCTTGCGGGGTATGGCCTGGGTGTGCGGGTCATGAGAGAAAACCGCTACGCTTCCAGGGTGATCGAGGTCGAAGAAGACCATAGAGTCATCACCACGGGGCCCTACGCCGTTATCCGGCATCCGCTGTATCTGGCCGGGCTGATCATCTACTTGCTCAGTCCGCTAGCGCTCGGGTCGTTCTGGGCTGTACTTCCGGCCTTGTCTTTAGTCTTTGTCATTATTGCGAGACTCCGAAGCGAAGAGCAGGTCCTGACCGAAAAGCTCCCAGGGTACAAGGAATACTTGCAGCGGGTTAGATTCCGCTTGATCCCGGGAATCTGGTGAGAAGGAATTGGGGACGTTCCCCGAGGTGCCACCCTGCGATCAAAACTGTCCATTTTCAGCCTACTGGCTTTGTGATAGTGTCATTCCAGGCATTCAATCTTCGACAAAGAGGAGGCAAAAATGAAAAGACGGCAGTTCCTTGGAAAATCGGGCTGCGGGATGGCCGCATTCCTGGCCGCACAGGGCCTGCCTGGCTCCCTAGACGGCGGTCAGCAGCAGCAACAACAGGCGCCTCCGGCGCCTTCGAAACGGAAAAAGTACAAGCTCGAGATCGATATCTACGAGGCCCGGCCGGACACCTGGTGCCACAAGAAGGGAGACAAGTTCGCCTATCCCGAGGATATCGGGAAGATCTGTCCCTGGCTTCTCGGCAGCCTGCGTGATTTTCTGATTGCACTTCAGCACGGCGCGACGCTGCCCTGGAGATACGAGGGAACGCCTTATCAGAAGGTGATCGATCCCGACGGCATAACCACCGAATATGTCCGCTGTCCGGACCCGACCTCCGCGCTGGTGGCCAAGATCACACGAACCGCGATAGCGTAATAGTCAGGTGCGTTCCATGATCTGCCGGTCCCTCCGGATCATCGCGGCCGCTTTCCTAATTTCTATTGCCCCGGGCTGCCAGAACGAGCCTCCCGTTCCGCCGGACACCGAAACCGTGGGGGTAAAGGAGGGGAACCGAACGGTCGTCCCGGTCAACCAGGTCGTGACACCGGCAGGGGTCCAAGTCCCTCTCCCCGGTCTGAGGCCCCTGGCCCTGGCCATTTCCCCGGACGGGAAGCTTCTCGCCGTCTCCGGCAAAACCCATGAGCTCCTCATCCTCGACCCAACGACGGGGAAGGTCCTGCAGAAAGCCGCGCTTCCCGCCGAATCCCAGTACGCGCCTCCGCCCGAGGCGCCCTCGGAGATCATCCTCGAACCCGACGAGGAAGGCCAGTTGAGCTACACGGGACTCGTCTTCGCGCCAGACGGCGGCCGCATCTATCTGAGCAACGTCGACGGCAGCGTCAAGGTCTTCAAGGTCGGGGCGGACGGAGTGGTCTCCCCGTCGCACACGATCCCCCTGCCTCCTGCCGAAGCGCCAAGGCGCAAGGAGGAGATCCCGGCCGGGCTGGCCCTCAGCGCTGACGGACGGCGGCTCTTCGTCTGCGGCAACCTGTCCAACCGTCTCCTCGAAATGGACACCGCGACAGGGGTGGTCTTGCGGACGTTTGAGGTGGGCGTCGCGCCCTTCGCCGTCGTCCTCGCCCGCGGCAAAGCCTATGTCAGCAATTGGGGCGGCCGCCGGCCGGAACCCGGAGATCTTACAGGCCCCGCCGGCCGCGGCACGGAAGTGCGGGTCGATCCGGTCAAGCGCATCGCCAGCGAAGGCTCGGTCAGTGTCATCGACCTGGCCAGCGGAACCAAGTCGGCCGAGATCCTTGTCCACCTTCACTCATCGGCCTTGGCCCTCTCGCCGGACGGCCGCTACATTGTCTGCGCCAATGCCGCCTCCGACAACGTCAGTGTTATCGACACGACGACCGAAGCTGTGGTCGAGACGATTTGGGCCAAGCAGAGCCCGGCCGACATCTTTGGAGCCTCGCCGAACGCAGTGACGTTCTCGCCTGATGGAAAAACCCTCTATATCGCCAACGGCACACAAAACGCAGTCGGCGTCGTCGAGTTCGTCCCCCGCAAGCGGAAGTCCCACCTCATCGGCCTCATCCCCGTCGGCTGGTTCCCGGGGGCGCTGGCCTATGATACGGCGCGAAATACGATCCTTGTCGCCAACATCAAGGGCCACGCCGTCGAAACCACGGCTTATGAGACAACGGGTGCGCCCGGCTTCAACACGCACCAGTACCATGGCTCGGTTTCGCTCGTCCCCGTTCCCGGGAAAAAGGACCTGAAGGAGTTCTCCGCTGTTGTCTATGACAACTACCGACGGGAACGGATCGCTCAGGCCCTGAAGAAACCGCGTCCCAACCAGCCGCCGCGGCCCGTGCCCGAGCGCATCGGCGAACCGAGCGTCTTCAAGCATGTCGTTTACGTCATCAAGGAGAACCGGACCTACGACCAGGTCCTCGGCGACGTCGCAGCGGGGAACGGCGACCCGGCCCTGTGCATCTTCGGCGAGAAGGTGACGCCAAACCAGCACAAGCTCGTCCGCGAGTTCATCCTCCTTGATAACACTTACTGCAGCGGCATCCTCAGCGCAGACGGCCACCAGTGGTCGACAACGGCCTTCGGGACCGACTACCTGGAAAGATCCTTCGCCGGCTGGCCGAGGAGCTACCCGGATGGGATGGCCCAGGATGAGGTCGACGCCTTGGCCTACGCTCCGAGCGGATTCATCTGGGACAACGCCCTGAAGCACGGCATCTCGCTCTGGAACTTCGGCGAGTTCACGATACACAATTGCGGCTGGACCGATGAGAAGAAAGAGGGCGATCCCCAATGGGCGGACTACTGGGACGAATACCTCTACGGCCGCGGCAAGGTCAGGATCGGCAGCCTGCCGGCCATCGAAACTCTAGGCCCCTACTCGCCGACGGATACGCTTGGCTGGAACATGGCTGTCCCGGACGCCTGGCGGGCCCGCTACATCGTCAACCAGGTCGCCGCCTGGGACAAAGAGGGCCGTATGCCTCAGCTCATCTTCATCTGCCTGCCCGACGACCACACCAGCGGGACTTCGGAGGGTTCTCCGACGCCCGAGGCGTGCGTGGCCGATAACGACCTGGCCTTCGGCCGTATCGTCGAGGCCTTCAGCCACAGCTCCTTCTGGAAGGAGACGGTCGTCTTTGGGATCGAGGATGACCCCCAGAACGGCTGGGACCACGTCAGCGGCTACCGGACGACCGCCTATTGCGCCAGCCCTTATAGCAAGCGAGGCGCTATCGTCAGCACTCAGTACAATACGACGAGCCTCCTACGCACGATCGAGCAGATCCTCGGTTTGCCTCCCATGAATCAGTTCGACGCCACGGCGGTGCCGATGTTTGACTGCTTCAGGGAAACGCCGGATTTCAGGCCGTTTGACGCCGTCTCCAGCGTGATCCCGCTCGACAAGATGAACCCGCCGGCGGACGAGATCGCCGACGCACTGCTCCGCCGCCAGGCCGTCCAGTCGGCGCGCCTTAACTTCCGGCAGATCGACGCCTGCCCCGAGGACACGCTTAACCGCATCCTCTGGCACGCGGTTATGGGCTCAGCCGCTCCATACCCGGCCTGGGCGGTGACGTTCGTTCCGGAGGATGAGGACGAATGAGCGGCGGAAAAAAAGCCTTTTCCCGCCTTGGCCGAGTGATGTAAAATCGGGGGCCGGACGGCGGCCCGCGAAGGAGAGCCCATGAGCGTACTCAAACCCCTCGATTGGATCATCATCGTCGCCTACTTCGCCATCATCCTCGGCCTGGCCTGGAAGATCATGCTGCAGAAGCAGAGGACTTCGACCGATTATTTCCTAGCCGGCCGCCACCTCGGCTGGCTCATCATCGGCGCCTCGATCTTTGCCTCGAACATCGGCGCAGAGCACCTGGTGGGGCTGGCGGGTTCGGGCGCGACCGACGGCGTCGCCATGGCCCATTACGAGCTCCACGCCTGGTGTCTGCTCGTCCTGGCCTGGGTCATGGTGCCCTTCTACATGCGGTCGAAGGTCTTCACCATGCCCGAGTTCCTGGAGCGGCGCTTCTCCCCGGCGGCCCGGACGGTCCTCTCGCTCATCTCGCTCGTCGCCTATGTCCTGACCAAAATGGCCGTCGGCATCTTCGCCGGAGGCATCGTCTTCAGCGTCCTCCTGCCGGAATTGAACTGGTTCGGTCTCGACAGCTTCTGGATCGGCTCCATCCTGGTCATCCTGATCACCGGGTTCTACACAGTCCTCGGCGGCCTCAAAGCAGTCGCCTACACTGAGGCCATCCAGACATTCATCTTTATCATCGGCTCGGCCCTCGTGACCTACTTCGGCCTTAAGGCGCTCGGCGGCTGGGGCCAGCTCCGGGAAATCGCCGGCTCGGAGATGTTCAACCTCTGGAAGCCCCTCGTGCCCGCCGGCGTCCAGGGGACCTGGGCCCCGGTCAAGGAAGCCGGCCGGATGGCCTGGTACTTCAACGACAACTATCCCTGGATCGGCATGCTTTTCTGCGCGCCCATCGTCGGTCTGTGGTACTGGTGCACCGACCAGTACATCGTCCAGAGGGTCCTCGGCGCCCCCAATGAACGGGAAGCCCGTCGGGGCTCCATCTCTGCGGCCTTCTTCAAGCTCCTTCCCGTTTTCATCTTCATCATCCCCGGCATGATCGCCTTCGCCCTGGCCAAGAGCGGCCAGAATCAGGCCCTCCATCAGGAGCTCTTCGGCACGGGAACGGAGCTTATCCGGGCCAACGCCCAAAAGGCCTTTCCCATGCTTGTGGCCACGGTCCTTCCAGTCGGAGTCCGCGGCATGGTCGTGGCCGGACTGCTCGCGGCGCTGATGAGCTCGCTGGCCGGCGCCTTCAATGCCGCCGCGACGCTCTTCACGATGGACTTCTACCAGCGTCTGCGTCCTAAGGTAACTCAGGAGCGCCTGGTCTGGATCGGCCGCGTGGCCACAGGGGTCATGGTCCTTATCGGCCTCCTCTGGATCCCGGTCATCCGCGGCGGCCGCGGGCTCTATGATTACCTGCAAGGCGTCCAATCCTATCTCGCCCCGCCCATCTTCGTCGTGTTCTTCTTCGGCATCTTCATGAAGCGGTTGAACGCCAAGGGCTGCCTGGCCGCGCTCGGCACCGGCTTCGCTCTCGGCCTCTTCCGCTTGGCGGTTGACACGCCGGTCAAGCTTGTCGGCGGCTTCTCCTACGCTCAAGGCTCTTTCCTATGGGTTGTCAACAACATCTTCTTCCAGTACTGGAGCCTGATCATCTTCCTCGTCAGCGTCCTGGTGATGATCACGGTAAGCTACTTGAGCGAGGCGCCGTCCTACGAGAAGATCAGCGGCCTGACCTATGGGACGGTCACGGCCGAACACAAAAAGGAATCGCGGGTTAGTTGGAATAGGACCGACGTTGTGACCTCGGGAATCGTCTTGGCCCTGATCATCGCCGCCTACCTCTACTTCACGGGATGATAACCGGGGCGGCAAACAGACCTGATTATCACATCATCGGCTCTCAGGCTTTTCTCCTGATCCAGGAAGTGTTTGATGCCCTGAACCCCTCTGGCTTTCATCTTTTGTCCTGGATCGCAGGACGCAGTCCTTTCCTACGGGGCATTCTCCTCCCGAGGTGAATAGTTTCCCAGCCCATCTCTCTCTTTGCCGACTCTGCCTACTCTTATTTTCCCTCTGACGTTTTGAGGAGAAATTTCCCCCGATCTGGCACGAATCTTGTAATAGGGGAATTGTTTGCGGGAATTCAGGCAAAAAATAGAGGAGGAGCGATGGCTAAACAATGCCCGTTCTGCTGGGATACGCACATCACAAAAGTGGCCAAAGTGCCTTTGAATGGTACCGGCCGCGCTCGGGTCCTACTGGAATGCGGGGACTGCGAAAAGTGGTATTGGGAAGATTCGGCGGAGGAAGTCCGGAAACTGGCCGGTCTTTGCCTCAACCGGGTTGGGGAGCCCGCCCGGTGCCGTGATGTGGTCATTCATCCTGCGGGATTGAGCCGCTTCTGGAGTCCCAAGACCAAAGTCAGGGAATTCAACCATATCTGCAGCGAGTGCGAGCGCAAGCAGTTTTTCCTTTAGAAGGGAGCGAGGGGCTCCGATCTCCGCAGGCAACAGTTGCCTGTGATAGAATGGTCTTCCGGATATAGAGATGCCAAAGGGGTCTTCCCGGATAGAGCCGCAAAAGACCGTCGTCCTCGGACTCGGCAATCTCCTCCTCGGTGACGAGGGAGCGGGCGTCCGGGTGATCGAGCTTCTCCGGCGGTCGGGCAGATTGGAGAACGTCGAGCTGGTCGACGGCGGCACATCGGGTTTTGGGCTTCTGGAGTTTTTTGCCAAAGCCGACCTCTTGGTCGTGGTCGACGCCGCTCGCGACGGCCGTCCTCCGGGCACCGTTGCCCGGGTGAGCCCGGTTTTCGACCCTGCTTATCCTCCCGTCCTCATGCCCCACGATATCGGCTTAAAAGACCTGTTGGACGCCGCGACGGTTCTGGGAAAAAGGCCGGAAGTTGTCCTGTTTACGATCTCGGTCGCGGAAACGGAACGGCTGACCCTCGACCTTTCTCCGCCAGTCGACCAGGGGATCCGAAACGCGGCTGACCTGATCACCGACTTCTTTCGGGCCGTCCAGCGCTAGCCTCAGGCCGGCCGGACTAGCCCTGGGACGTCTTCTCGATAAACTTCCAGCCGCCGATCATCGAGGAGATCGTTCCCCTCCCCTCGAGGTAATCGTGGTACCAGGACAGGTAGATGTGGGCGATCGTAAAGGCGACGAAGATCCAGGTGAAGAAGTGGTGCCACTGCCGCACCGCCACCGCGCCGCCCAAGAGGGGCATCACCCAACGGAATAGCCCGGGAAACCAGGCGCCGCTCATCAGGGAATACAGGGCGAAGCCGGTCAGGATCTGGAAGATGATCGCCAGGTACATCAGTGAGTAAATGACTCCGGCCAGGGCGTTGGCGCCAATCGACTTGATGGGCAGGCTGCAGATCATGAGAATGTCCAGACACAATACCTGGAAGAGCTCCTTCCACTTGCCTCGAGAGGCGGGGAAGAAACCCTTCCAGCGGGCGAAACGGTTGCCGGTGAACCCCCAGTACACGCGGCCCAGAAAATTGATCAGGAATATGTAGCCGAAGGCAAAGTGGATGAAACGGACCCAACCGAACAGGTATTGCGAGGAGGCCTCGGTCGCCGCGCCCTGCCAGGGGAGGGGAGAGCCGATGAGATACCCCGTCACCCCAAGGATGAATACGCACAGCGCATTCGTCCAGTGAAAGAAGCGCACGGGAAGTTCCCAAACATAGACCTGATAGTATTCGGCATACGGGATACTGCTCATCTCCCCTCCTAGATGACTCTGATCCGGCTGATATGCCGGCCCTCCGGGTCGTAGAGATGCACGGCGCAGGCAACGCAGGGATCGAAGGAATGGATCGTCCTCAGGATCTCCAGCGGCTGGTCGACCACGGCGACGGGCGTTCCGATCAGGGATTCCTCGTACGCCGACCTCTGGCCGCTGCCGTCCCGGGGCGAACCGTTCCATGTTGTGGGGACGACCATCTGGTAGTTAGCGATCTTCTTATCCTTGATCACGATCCAATGGGCCAGGGCGCCCCGCGGAGCTTCCGACAGGCCGACTCCCCTGGCCTCGGCCGGCCAGGTGTCCGGGTCCCATTTCTCCGAGTTGAACATCCGGAGGTCTCCATTCTTGATGTTGTCCAGGAGGGTTTTGTAGAAGTCCTTCATCCAGTGGGCGATGAGCTGGGTTTCGATCCCCCTGGCCGCGGTCCGGCCGAGGGTCGAATAGAGAGCCGCGACGGGCACTCCGAGATGGGCGAGGGCGCCGTCGACGGCTTGTTTGACCTCTTCCCGTCCGGAGGCGTAGGCCACGAGCAGTCTGGCCAGCGGACCGACCTCCATAGCGTGTCCCCGCCAACGGGGAGTCTTGAGCCACGAGTATTTCTCCTCGACGTTCAGGTTTTTATAAGGCGTCTTCGGGCCCGTGTATCGGAGGTCCGTTTCCCCATCCCAGGGGTGAAGGGATTCTGATTCGCCGCCCTGATAAGAGTACCAGGAATGGACGATGGACTCCCGGATTTGATCGGTGTCGGCCCCGTCCACTTCATGAACCCGCGACAGGTCCCGGTCGAGGATGGCGCCGCGCGGAAACTTGAAGCCGCCGGGGTCGTCAATCCCGTTGGTCGGGAGGTCGCCGTAAGCCAGATAGTTTTTCAGCCCTCCCCCGATCGAGGCCCACTCCTTATAAAAGGAGGCGACGGCCAGCAGGTCGGGGATGTAAACCTGGTCCACGATCTCGATCGCGTCGTCAATGAGTTTGCCGACGAGGGCCAGGCGCTCGGCGTTGAGGGCCATCGAGTTTTCCGGGTCGACGGCGCAGGGTGCTCCACCTACCAGATAGTGGGGATGCGGGTTCTTGCCTCCGAAGACGGAATGGACTTTGATGATTTCCTTCTGCCATTCCAGGATATCCAGGTAGTGAGCCACACCCAGAAGGTTCACTTCCGGCGGGAGCTTGTACCCGGGATGGCCCCAGTAGGCATTGGCAAAGATGCCCAGCTGGCCGCTTTCGACCAGGGTTTGAACTCTTTTCTGCACCGTCCTGAAATAACTGACGGAGTTCTTCGGCCAGCTGGAGAGAGTTCCAGCGAGGTCCGCCGTCTTTTGCGGGTCAGCCCGCAAGGCGCTGACCACGTCAACCCAATCCAGGGCGTGCAGGACATAGAAATGGACCACGTGGTCCTGCAGGTAGTGCGCGCAGAACATCAGGTTCCGGACAAGCTCGGCATTCGGCGGGATGGTGATCCCGAGCGCGTTCTCCACGGTGCGCACGGAAGCCAGCGCGTGCACGGTCGTGCAGACCCCGCAGGCGCGTTCGGCGAAGGCCCAGGCGTCCCTCGGGTCTCTGCCTCTAAGGATGATCTCCAGCCCGCGGACCATTGTCCCTGCGGAAAAGGCGTCGGTGATCACTCCCCCGCTGACATCGGCCTCAATCCTCAGGTGGCCCTCGATCCGAGTAATCGGGTCAACGACGATTCGTTCGGCCATCACGCACCTCCCTCATCTTTCTTACCGGTCTTAAGGTCTTTGTCCTTGAGGCTCGTCTCCAGCTCCTTCTTGATCAGGCGGCGCTTTCGCAGATTCGTAGCCACGGCATGCACCGCGATGCCGCCGGCTGCCGCCGCGGCCAGGTAGGCGCCGAGCGTATCCGCCGTGGTCTCCACGCCGAATCCGGGGAACGAAGGAAGTCTCCGGTAAAATGGACCGTTGTCGAAGTAGCCCGCTTCACTGCAGCCGATGCAGGGCGCGCCGGACTCGATGGGGTAGCTGACGCCGTTGTTCCAGCGGATGATCCCGCAGGAGTTATACGTCTCGGGACCGCGGCAGCCCATTTTATAGAGACAATATCCCTTCCTCGCGTTGGCATCGTCGAAGGTCTCGACAAAGAGGCCCGCATCATAATATGGCCGGCGATAGCAGGAATCATGGATCCTCGTCGAGTAAAAGGCCTTGGGGCGGCCTTGCGAATCGAGTTGAGGCAGCCGGCCGAAGGCCAGCAGGTGGACCACCACCCCAGCCATGACCTCACCGATGGGCGGACAGCCGGGGACGTTGACGACCTTCTTGAGGATCTTATGGATGGGAGTTGCCCCCGTGGGGTTCGGCGCCGCTGCTTGGACGCAGCCGTTGGAAGCGCAGCTCCCCCAGGCGATGACGGCAGCAGCGTTCTTCGCGGCCTCCCGGAGGATCTCCAGCGCCGTTTGCCCCGCCACAGTGCAGTATACGCCGTCCCCCTTGGTCGGGACCGAGCCTTCGACCGCCATGATGTACTGGCCAGGGTATTTCGTCATCGTCTGGTGGAGGGCCTCCTCTGCTTGTTTTCCGGCCGCCGCCTGGAGAGTGAGGCTATAGTCCAGGGAAATCCGGTCGAGCACAATATCGGCGACCAACGGGTGAGAGGACTTGATAAAGGATTCGCTGCAGCAGGTGCATTCCTGAAAATGGAACCAGACTACCGGAGGTCTGGGCTTCGACTCCAGGGCCCACACGAGCCGAGTCATCTGCGTCGCGCTCAGCCCGAGGGCCGCAGAGAGATAGCCACAGGACTTTAAGAAGTCCCGCCGCGTCGTCCCCCGTGATTCCATCAGCTCCCAAAGAGTCATTGATTGCTTTGGCATTTTCCCTCCTTCCGGGGATTCCCTTAATCCCTATTTCATTCAGCAAGAATTGTGCCTAATGGCCTGACCTTAAGCTGGATTTCCACGGGGGGATCAAGCCCGGGCGGAGGCACAGGAATCCCCCCGCCGGCACAAAGAGTATCATACAGCCGGACAAATCCTGTGAGGCAGGATTCAAGGGCTGGCGGGCTGGTTTCAAGCGAGCCGCTTTTTAGCCTTTCTGAGGCCTTTCCTAATGTCTCCGACAGCTCGCCTGCCCCCCGAACGGATCTCCTTGCCGGCCTTTTTCAAATTTCTTATCCGGGCCCTCAGCTCCTTCCGTCTCTTCA
>Ga0153916_10000903_pt1 | contig 20643 bp, 21 predicted proteins | sample Opewatmetagenome_FD_109642 | JGI IMG/M metagenome (GOLD analysis project Ga0153916, IMG submission 109642) | Freshwater wetland microbial communities from Ohio, USA - Open water 3 Core 3 Depth 4 metaG | ecosystem: Environmental > Aquatic > Freshwater > Wetlands | place: USA: Ohio, Lake Erie...
GTGCCGGGTTCGAGGATCTCGTCGCCGTGCAGATTTGTCAGCGGCACCTCGGCCGTCGGAACGAACCAGAAGTCCTCCTCGGCGTCGTGGTAGAGGTTGTCGCGGAACTTCGGGAGCTGGCCCGAGTGCTACATCGTCTCTTCCTTGACCATCGCCGGCAGGTACATCTCCGTGTAGCCGTGCTTGTCGATGTGCAGCTCAAGCATGAAGGCGATGAGCGCGCGCTGCAGCCGGGCGCCCGCGCCCTTGAGCACGTAGAAGCGGCTGCCGGAGAGCTTCACGCCGCGGTCGAAGTCGATGATCCCCAGCGCCTCGCCCAGCTCCCAGTGCGGCTTGCGCCAGTCGTCGCGATACTCCTCGCCGGACTGCTTGACGACGGCGTTCTGCTCCTCGCTCTCGCCGTAGGGCGTGGCGGGATCGGGGATGTTCGGGATCTCCATGACGAGCACGTCGAGCCGCTCCTCGATCTCACGGAGGCGCGGCGTCAGCTCGTCGAGCTTCGCCGACACTCCCTTCATCTCGTCGATCATGCGCTGGCGGTCGGCGGGGTCCTTCGCGGCGCCGATCTTCTTGCCAGCGGCGTTCTGCTCGGCGCGCAGGCGCTCCGTCTCGGAGAGGAGGTCGCGGCGCTGGCGGTCGAGGGCGAGGATCTCGTCGAGCGGGCCGGGGGTCTGGCGGTCGGCGAGCGACTTGCGGACGGCGTCGGCGTGCTCGCGGATGAAGGGGAGGGAGAGCATGGGGGTAGGGTATCGGGTCTGGATGTTGGATGTTAGATGTTAGAGGTTGGAGGCCTCCCCGGTTGTCGGTTGTCGGTGGTCGGTTGTCGGTGGTCGATGGTCAACCGTTCGGACCAGCTCGATCGCCCGGAGGGCGAGCATGCGGACGTCTTCGGGGACGGGGATGTCGACGCCGCAGGAGGCGACGGGGAGCGGCTCGTTGCGGCGGAGTTGATCCTCCGTCACCCAGACGAAGCCGTGGTCGCCGTCCGGCTCCTGCCGCAGCGCGCCATCGACCGGGCGGAGCGCGTACGACATATCGATGTGCTGGTGAGGGCCGTCGGGGACGTCGCCGCAGATGATGACGAGCGGGCTGGGGATCTGAGGGACGTTGGCGAAGGGGAGCGGGGGGAGGTGCGGCACGACCTCGGCGGTGATGCCGGTCTCCTCGAGGACTTCGCGGACGACGGCCTGCACCGGATCTTCGTCCTCGTCGATGTGGCCGCCGGGTGGGAGCCAGAGCCGCACCTTCCTGTGCCAGTGCAGCAGGGTGCGGTCGCCGTCGACGAGGAAGCCGGTGACGGTGAAGTGGCGCTCCATGGGCAGAAGTGTAGCGGTTGCCGGTTGTCGGTTGTCGGTGGTCAACTCCGACGCTTCTCGCGCTCCAGGAGCGTGCGCTTGCGGTCGAGGCCGTAGGCGTAGCCACCGAGGCTGCCGTCCTCGCGGACGACGCGGTGGCACGGCACGATGATCGGCACGGGGTTCGTGGCGCAGGCGGTGCCGACGGCGCGCGCGGCCTTCGGGCTGCCGACGGCGCGGGCGATGTCGCTGTAGGAGCGCGTCTCGCCGCGCGGAATGGCGCGGAGGGCCTCCCAGACACGGATGCGAAACGCGGTGGCGCGCACGTCGAGCGGCACGGGCTGCGCCGGCTCCTTGCCGGCGATCCCAGCGACGATCGCATCGACAGCGGATCCCAGCGCGGCGTCGTCGCGGCGAATCTCGGCGGCTGCGAACTCATGGCGCAGCTCGCGCTCGAGATCGGCGTCGCTGGCGGCGAAGGTGACGGCGGCGATGCCGCGCTCGGTGGCGGCGACGAGCATGCGGCCGAAGTCGCACGAGGTGATGGTGTACGAGATCGTCGTGCCGGCGCCGTAGCGGCGATAGCTCGCCGGGGTCATGCCGAGGCGGCCGGACGCCTGCTCGTAGAGCCGGCTCGACGAGCCGAAGCCGGCGTCGTAGATCGCGGCGGTCACGTCGCGCGCCTCGCGCAGCGACTTCCTGGCGCGTTGCATCCGGCGCGCGGCGGCGTACTGCCGCGGCGTGACACCGACGACGCGCTTGAACGTGCGCTGCAGGTGGAACGGGCTCCTGCCGAAGCGGGCGCCGAGCTGCGCCAGCGTGGGCGGCGCGTCGGCGGCGGCCTCGAGGGCGCGGCAGACGTCGCGGACGAGCGCGAGATCGGGGCGGGCGGCGTCGCGGGGGCGGCAGCGCTTGCAGGCGCGGAATCCGGCGGCCTCCGCCTGGGCGGGCGTGGCGAAGAAGCGGACGTTCTCGCGCCTGGGCGTACGCGCAGGGCAGGACGGCCGGCAGTAGATCTTCGTCGAGCGCACGGCGGTGACGAAGAGGCCGTCGGAGGCGGCGCGGCGCTGGACAACGGCCTGCCAGCATGCATCATCGTTGAGCTGTCGTGTGAGCGGCTGCGCGGCGACCATCGGCTTCTCCTTCACCGCGATTCTACGGGCGGCGGGAGACGGCGATCCATCCGGATCTTGCGGTCAGAGCGGGCTGTCCGTCTACGCCGCGGCGAGGATGGCGCGCAGGCGGTCAGCGTCGCCGCCGGGGCCGACGACGGCCATCGCGAAGCCGCCGGGCTTGAACAGCCGCTGCGCCACGCGCTGCACGTCGGCCGGTGTGACCGCCCCGATCGCGGCGACGACGTCCTCGACCGGCTCGATCTCGCCCTGCATCAGCAGCGACTCGCCGGCGCGCTGGGCCAGCGCCATCGTCGACTCGAGGCCAAGGCGGAAGTTGCCGATCGAGAAGTCGCGCGCCTTCGTTGTCTCCTCTTCGCTCACGGGCTCGGCCGCCATGCGGAACAGCTCGTCGCGGATCACCTGCGTCGCCTCTTCCAGATGGTCGAGCGTGACGCCGGCGCTGACGCTCATCGTGCCGATGTCGCTGTAGCGCGACACGCCGGAGCCGACGGAGTACGCCAGGCCGCGGCGCTCGCGCACCTCTTTGAACAGCCGCGAGCTCATGCCGCGACCGAGGATCGTGTTCAGCACCATCAGCGGATAGCGGTCGGGATCTCGCCGCGCGAGCGCGTGCAGAGCGATGCCCATGTTGCACTGCGCGATGTCGCGCGTCTCGACGACGACGCGGTCCGTGTCGAAGGCGCGCTCCGCGGGCGGCGGCGGCGGCGCCGGGCGGTCCGGCATGTCGCCGAACAGCTCCTCCGCCCTCGCCAGCACCTAGGCGTGCGTGGTGTTGCCCGCGACGCTGAGGACGGTGTTCGACGGCGCGTAGTAGGTCTCGACGTGGCGCACGAAGTCGTCACGGCCGAGGGCCTCGACCGTCTCGATGCTGCCGGCGATCGGCCAGCCGATCGGCTGGTCGCCGAAGGTGGCGCGCGAGAGCAGCTCGGACGCCCAGGCGCCCGGCTGGTCGAACGAGCGGCGGATCTCCTGCTGGACGACGGTGCGCTCGCGGTCGATCTCCGCGGCGTCGAGCAGCGAGTTGCGGTACATGTCGGCGAGCACGTCCATCGCCAGCGGCAGCCTGTCGAACGGCACCTGGTTCCAGTAGCAGGTCAGCTCCTTGGAGGTGTAGGCGTTGAGCACGCCGCCGGCGCCCTCGACCGCCTCGGCGATGCGGATGGCGTCCGGCCGGCGCGGCGTGCCCTTGAAGAGCATGTGCTCCATGTAATGCGAAAGGCCGTTCGTGCGGCGGTCCTCGCCGCGGGAGCCGATGCCGACGAAGACGTTGACGCTGACGGACTGGGCGGTGGGCACGGGCGTCGTGACGACGCGCAGGCCGTTGGCCAGCCGGGAAATCTGCCACTCGATGGCCAATGTGGATCCTCTCTTCAGCAGTGTGGAAACGCAGGTTGCCATCCAGTATAGCGAGCCGCGGCGGCCGGGACGCGCCGCATGACGCGCAGGGCGCCGATCAGCGGCGTGACGCTGGTACCATGGGCCGTGTCACGCCTCTATTTCGAGACCGACAGCCCGGAGCCGTGCCCCATCGACTTCGGCGGGCCGAGCGACGTGCTGGTGTATTTCCTCTCGCTCGCCTTCTCCACGCGCTACGGCTCGGTCCACCCGCTGTCGCAGCTCGCGCTCCTGCTGCGTGGCGGCGACTACAAGATCGACATGGCGCCGCTGACGACGTTCGCCGACCGCGACGTGGAAGTGGAGGCCGACCAGCGCGAGCTGGACCGCGTCTGGCAGGACGGCGCCAAACTCGCGGCGACGTTGCGTGCGGTGAACGCGGCGCTCGGCGGGGGCGACGCGCGCATCGCCGAGCTGACGGCCGACACGCCGGACCTGCGGCCCCGCCTCGCCGACCTGCAGCGGATGGCGGAGTGGGCCGGGGCCCGCGGCGCCCGCGTGCGCCTGAGCTTCGATCTGTGATCGCGCCCGTGCGCGCAGGCCCGAGCCGTCTGCGCGCGTATTTCGACGCGCACGGCGCAGTGCTCGATGTGGCGCTCGCCGGATCGGTGACGCTCGTCGCGGCGCTGCTGCGCCTGATCCGCCTCGGCGACATCCCGTACGGCGTACACCCGGACGAGGCGCAGTTCGGTCTCGATGCCATCCGCATCACGCACGAGGGCTGGATCGGCGTCTACTCCCACGCCGCGCTCGGCGTCCCGACGCTCAACGACTACCTCACCGTGCCAGGCGTCTGGCTGCTCGGCCGGACGTCGTTCGCGCTCCGCATCGACCTGGCGCTCGTCGGGCTGGCGGCGGTGCCGCTGCTGTACGCGCTGGTGCGCGTGGCGTATGCGCGCGCCGAGGCGTTCTTCGCGTCGCTGCTGCTCGCCGTCTCGTACTGGCACCTGCTCTACAGCCGCGTCGCCCACATGTCGATCTCGTACCCGACGCTGCTGCTCGGCGCGCTGTTGTGCATCATGCTGGGGCTCAAACGCGGCGGGCGGGCGGAGCGCGCGTGGTTCGCCGGCGCAGGCGTGCTGCTCGGGCTGAGCATCTACGCCTACAACATCGGCGCGATCGCGGTCGCCGCCGTCGCGGCGTTCCTCGTCGTGATGACGCTGGTCCGGTATCGGACGCGCGACGCATTTCGCCGCTGGTGGCCGTCGCCGGCGCTCTGCCTCGGCGTGACGCTGCTGGTCGCGCTGCCGTTCCTCTGGTACATCAGCGACCCGCACGCCTACTTCTGGGAGCACATCGGCACGTACCGCGACGTCGGCGTCACGCGCACGGCCGAGTATCGGGACGCGGGCTTCGGAGGCAAGGCCCGCATCATCGCCGACCAGATCCGTGACTTCGCCGCGACGTACGCGTGGGACGGGAAGACCGACTACGTCGACGCCAGCGGCCTCCGCCCGATTTTCGACCCGCTGACGCTCGTGCTACTCGCCGCCGGCGCCGTGATGGCGGTGCGCGCCCGCCGCGAGCCGATGGTGATCGCGGCGGCGTGCTGCATCGTCGTCGTGCCGCTGCCGGCTGTGCTGCAGCAGGGATCGATGATGCGGGAGCCGCTGGGGGCAGCGCCATTCGTGATGTTCATCGCGGCGCTGCCGCTGGCTGCGCTCTGGCGTCAGGCGACGCGCATGCGCGCGCGACTCGACGTTGCGGCGTGCGCATTTACCGCGCTCGCGCCGGCCCTGATCATCGGGGCGACGACGGTCCACGACTACTTCTGGACGTGGCGCCACGCCGAGCTGACGCGCTACGTCTATCACGAGGAGATCACGTCGGCGAGCCTATACATGAAGACGTTGCCGCCGGATTCGTACGTGCTGTTCTACAGCGACCGCCACCCCCTGCAACTCGAAACGCGCCAGTACCTGGCGCCGGACGCACGAGGGGAGGACCGCTCGCGCGAATTCAGCTATGCGGAGGGATCGACCGACCTGCCGCGCCGGAGCGGCACGATCGCCTTCGTGCTAGTCGGCGAGTACCTGCCGCTGCTCACAGAGATCGAGCAACGCTACCCCGGCGGCGCGGCGCACGTCGGCTCGCACGACGGCCACGTCGACTTCTACGCGTACGAGGTGGGGAGACCGTGATCGTCGCGCGGCACCGGCGGCGCGCCTGCGCTCCGTTTGCCGGCCAGGCCACCAGTCGCCAGCGACCGGATCAGGGAAAGATGCCGCGGACCTGCGTGGCCTCGACGACGCGGCGGATCGCGAGCATGTACGCCGCGTCGCGCATCGTGCCGCCGGCCTCGGCCTGCTGCGCCGCCACCTCGCGGTACGAGCGCGCGATGACGCGCTCAAGCCGCTGGTTGACCTCGTCCTCCTCCCAGAAGAACGACTGCAGGTCCTGCACCCACTCGAAGTACGAGACGATGACACCGCCCGAGTTGGCCAGGATGTCCGGCACAATGTACGTGCCCTTCGCGGTCAGGATGCGGTCGGCCTCCGGCGTCGTCGGGCCATTCGCCGCCTCGACGATGATCGGCGCGCGGATCTGCGCGGCGTTGCCGCCGTGGATCTGGCCTTCGAGCGCGGCGGGGATGAGGATGTCGACGGGCAGCTCGAGCAGCTCCTCATTGGTGATGTGGACGCCCGGATGGCCGTCCGGCACGAATCCGCGCTCGCGCTGGCGCACGAGCAGCGCGCCGATGTCGCCCAGGCCGTCCTCGGCGTAGATCGCGCCCTTCGAATCGCTGACGGCGACGAGATTCGCGCCCGCCTCCGCGAGCAGCTTCGCCGCGACGCTGCCGACGTTGCCGAAGCCCTGCACGGCGACGCGCGCACCTTTGAGCTGCACGCCTCGCTGCCGGCACACCTCCTGGGTGACGAAGAGCACGCCACGCCCCGTCGCCTCGACACGGCCGCTGCTGCCGCCGATCGTGACGGGCTTGCCGGTAACGACGGCGGGCGTCGAGTGGCCGTGCATCATGCTGTAGGTGTCCATGATCCAGGCCATCACCTGCGCATCGGTGCCCATGTCGGGCGCGGGCACGTCCTCGTCGGGGCCGATGAGCGTCCCCAGCTCGGCGGTGAAGCGGCGCGTCAGCCGCTCCAGCTCGCGCCGGCTGAGCGCGCGCGGATCGACGATGACGCCGCCCTTGGCGCCGCCGTACGGCAGGCCGGCGACCGCGCACTTCCACGTCATCCACATCGAGAGCGCGCGCACTTCATCGAGCGAGACGTTGAGGCTGTAGCGGAGGCCGCCCTTCACCGGGCCGCGCGCCTCGTTGTGGTGGACCCGGTAGCCGGTGAACACGCGGATCGTGCCGTCGTCCATCTGCACCGGGAAGTTGACGGTGAACTCGCGCTTGCAGTGCCGCAGCACCTCGCGCATGCCCTCGTCGAGGCGGAGCCTGTCGGCGACGGCGTCGAACTGCTCGATCGCGTTCTCCCAGGGGTTCTCCGCGGGGGCGTGCGAGGCGGGGGCCTGGGTCATCGCGGGGTCGTGCTCCTCGCTGCGCCGTCCGTGGTCACGGCTGCGGCTGTTCGACGGTGGCCCTCACCCAGTTGCCGTCCGGGTACGGCGCCGTCGGGAAGAACGCGTCGAGCCACGTCGCGGCCATCGCCGCCGCGCCGTTGCGCAGGTATGCGCGGCAATCGTCCATGCTGCGCCACGCCGTGACTTCGACCATCGCGCCGCCATCGCCCTCACGGCGCAGCTCGTGCGACACGAAGCCGGGCTGCCGCTGCAGGTACGGCGCGAGCCGGGCGAGCAGCCCCAGCTTGCGCTTCTCGAACTCCTCCGGGTCGCGCACGGTGGTAGACCGCTTCAACGTCGAGACGACCATCGGCTCTGCCTCCCTCTGCGCCCGCTGCCGACAGCTTGCCGCCCCACCGGCTCGTGGCGCAACCGGCGGCGGGCGCGGGAAGCGGCAGGGCGGGCCGGACGCGTCCTCAGGCTCGCGTTCGCCCGCCCTCGCCCTGTTGACATGATCGGCAGCTCAGGGTTGGGCCAACACCTGCTCCGGCTGCACGGGCCGCAGCCCGTCGACCGTCCACTCGAGGAAGATCGCCCGGTCCGGCTTCGGCGGGTCGCTGCGGTAGGTCGCCCGCGGCAGGTCGAAGGCCGCCGCATCGCCGTAGAGCGCGCGCGCCACGGAGGGGACCCAGGTGTACTGCTCCATCGGGTTCGTCCACGGCCCATCGACGATCCAGATCGTCGTGCCGGGCGGCACCTGCTCGTGCGTGTGCCGCAGCTGGTTGACCAGCAGCTGCCAGCGATCGGTCTCGCGGCCGGAGCGCGCGTCCTGGGCGTAGCTCTGCCAGGCGTAGAGCCCCGCCACCGTCGCGACGAATGCCAGCCCCAGCACAGTCGCCGGCACGCGCACGAAGCGGTGCATGCGGCGCACCCTGTCGTACAGCGCGTACGCCGAGATGGCGGCAAGGGGCGCGAAGAACGCCACGGCGCCGTAGGTGTAGCGCGACGCCGTCCAGATCTCGACGGGCGCGAACGGCAACAGCGCCAGCACCATGCCGAGCACGGCGACACGCGCGATGTGCGGGCCGCGCACCGCCAGCAGCCCGGCAAGCGCCGCGACGATGGCGGCGAGCGACCAGCGCAGCGCGTCGGGTGTCAGCGGCACGTTGCGCGCGGGATAGGCGACCCACGAGAGGTAGACGGCGTAGTTCGTCACGACGTGCGGGCCCCATGCGTAGCCCTGGAACTTGAGCTGCTCGCACGTGCAGGACTCGTAGAACGCCAGCCAGCCGGACGCGAGCGCGACGAACGGCGCCGCGTGCAGCACGAGCCGCAGCGGCGCCCGCCACCAGCGCCGCGCGAACAGCGCGTACGCCGCGACGATCACCGGCGCGTAGACGAACGAGCCCTCGTTGGCCAGGAAGCCGGTCGCGAAGAGCGCGAACGACAGCAAGAACGCCCAAGGGTTGCGCTCTCCGTCCTGCGCGTACGAGATGATGGCCAGCAACGACGCGAGCATGAAGAACGTCGCCATGACGTGCGGCAGCGCCGTGATGTAGGTCACCGTGTCGAAGTGCGCGCCCGACACCCCGAACACCAGCGCCGCCATCGCGCCGACGGCGGGCCGGCGGGTGACGCGCGTGACGAGCGCGTACATCACCGCCAGGGAGCCCAAGTGAAACGCGAGGTTGACCGCGCGCCAGCCGGCCGGGTTCATCCCGAAGAGGCGCCACTCGGCGGCGTAGACGGCGCCCATCAGCGGCCGCCAGCTCGGCACGACGTCGTGCATGCGCAACGTGTCGAGCATGTACTGGCCGCTACCGGCGTAGCGGATGTTGCCGATCACGACGAAGTCGTCGCCGTCGAAGTAGTAGCGCAGCGTCGGCGCGTGCACGACGAAGGTGACGGCGAGCGCAGCGATCAGTCCCCAGTGCCGGGCGGCAAGCCGCCACACGTCGGTGAGAACCAGCGACGCAGCGGCACGCTGCCGGCGGAGGGATACGCCTTCCGCGGTAACGGTAATCGGGTACTTCACGTTTTCGGTTGTCTCAGTCAGCTAGAGGTGATGGCGGAGGTGCCACCACATGACGTGGGCGCATCATAGGGGCGGCCGTGGAGCGCGGGAAGCGATAAGCGGTCAAGGATGCGGGAATAATTCCCCACCATTTGATCGTGTTTCGATCAGGGTGAGTGTGCGGCCGTTGCTTATGTCGGCGCCATGCGCGAGGACCAACCTAGAACCAAGACTCACGCACCCCGCTGCGATCGCCGGGTTCTAAGTTCTTGCTTCCTGGTCCTCAGTTGCCGCCCACTCCGGGCCTTCGAGGTGCTCGAGACCCGTGAGGTCGACGTCCGCCGCGAGCTCGCCGATCGTCGCGCGCAGCAGCGGGTGCGCGACGCCGGCGGCCAACTCCGCAAGCGGCACGATCACGAAGCTGCGCTCGGCGAGGCACGGATGCGGGACGGTCAGCTCCGGCGTGTCGATCACGGCGTCGTCGTAGAGCAGGATGTCGACGTCGATCGGGCGCGGCGCCCAGCGCCCGGCGGGCCGGCGGCCAATGTCGTGCTCGATCCGCTTCGCGAAGCGCAGCAGCTCTTGCGGCGAGAGGTCCGTCGTCACCTCGCAGGCAGCGTTGAGGTAGTCCGGCCCCGGCGCCTGACCTTCGAGCACGACGGCCTCGGAGCGATACAGCGACGAAACCGAGACGACCGCGCAGCGCTCGCCGATCAGCCGCACCGCCATGCTCAGGTTCTCGCGCCGGTTGCCCACGTTCGCGCCGAGGCCGAGGTAGGCGCGCGCCATCACGCACCCTCGCGCGGCCAGCCGCGCACGACGGCGTCGGCGACCAGCGCCACCTGCCTCATCGCGGCGACGTCGTGTACGCGCACGATATCGGCGCCGCCGGCGATCGCGAGCGCCACCGTCGCCGCGGTGCCGAAGATGCGCTCTTCGACGGGCGCTCCGCCGAGCATGGCGCCGATCGTCGACTTGCGGGACGTGCCGACGAGCAGCGGCAGCCCGATCGGCGCCAGCTCGCACAGCCGCCGCAGCATCTCGACGTTCCGCTCCGGCGTCCAGCCGAAGCCGAAGCCGGGGTCGGCGACCAGCCGCGCGCGCGGCAGCCCCGCCGATTCGGCGATGCGCACGGACTCGCGCAGACCGTCCGTGATGCCGGCGATCACGTCGCCGGTCGGCCTGCCGCGCTGGTTGTGCATGACGACCGCCGGCACGCCGACCTCGGCCGCGATGCGCGCCAGCGCGGGATCGCGACGAAAGCCGTAGATGTCGTTGAGCATGTGGGCGCCGGCGGCGAGCGCGGCGCGCGCGACCTCCGGCTTGTAGGTGTCGACGCTCACCGGCGTGTGCGGCAGTTCCGCGCGCAGCCGCTCGATCACGGGCACGACGCGGCGGATCTCCTCCTCCTGTGTGATCTCGTCGAACCCGGCCTTCGTCTTGTTCGCGCCGGGCCTGGTCGACTGGCCGCCGACGTCGAGGATGTCGGCGCCTTCGGCGACGAAGCGACGGCTGCGCTCGACCGCGTCGTCGACGCGCGACAGACCGTCGCCCGAGAACGATTCCGGCGAGACGTTGATCACGCCCATGACGTACGTGCGCGCGCCCCAGAGGAACTCCGCGGGCCCGATGCGCAGCGACGGCGCCGCAAGGTCGCGCTCGATCATCGCCCGCCCCCGCTAGAGCACGAAACGCGTGCCGACGCTGCTCTGCACAAAGGCGTCCGGCATCGCCCGGGCGATCGCCTGCGTCGCATCGAAGCCGGTGCAGTGCCCGGGCACGACCATCGAGGGCGCAAGCGCGGACAGCGCGTCGACCGTCGGCGCGACGGCCTGCGCGAAGAGCGGCCCGTTGAGGTGGAAGCCGCCGATGACCGCGTGGACGCGCGCCTCGCCGGTGAGGCGCTGCGCGTGACGCACGATGTTGACGATACCGGAGTGCCCGCAGCCGGTGATCACGACGAGGCCGCGGTCGCGCACATTCGCGACCAGCGCCTGATCGTCGAGGATCAGCGGGTCGGGCGCCCACTCGCCGCCGCGGTGCGCCTGGTGCGCCGGGAGGCCGCGCTCGAAGTCCGTCGTGCGATCGACCTCGCCCGTGATGAGCAGCGATCCGTCGAGGACCAGCGACGGCTGTCGCTCCTCGATCACCTCGAAGCCAGCGCCCTCGATCGCGGCGCGGCTCGGCGTGGGCAGCTCGAACGGCGTGGCCTTCGGCGGCGCGATGCGGCGGCGCAGCCAGAAGTCCGGGTGGAGCAGCATCGGCATGCCGCGGCGGCCCGCCTGCCGGATCAGCCCGTTGAGGCCGCCGACATGGTCGAAGTGGCCGTGGCTCATGACGATCGCCTCAACGTCCGCCAGCGAGAGCTGCAGCGCCGCCATGTTATGGGCCAGACCGCCGACGCTGAGCCCGGCATCGAACATGACGTGGCGCGTGCGGCCGGCCCTCGTCGCGCTGACGAGCACGGAGAAGCCGTGCTCCGCGACGAGCATCTCCGGCAGGCGCGGGTCGAGGAACAGCGGCGCCTCGACGAGCACCGGCGGACGTTCGCCGTCGCCGCCGGCGAGTGACGCGCGCTTTGCGCGGTCGTCGCTGCGAAGCAGGAGGTCGCACTGGTTGTCCATCAACACGCGCACTTCGAGCGCGTCGACGGGACCGAGCGGGATGAGCTGGCTCATGCGGCCATGCTAGCACTCACGCGGGGCAGCAACACGGAGGGATTTGGCCGACACTTTTCCATGCGTCAGGTCCAGACGGCGATGACGGCGGCGTCGTCGGGGTTGCTCGGATCGAAGAGGGCGATGGCGAGCTTGCGGCCGACGACCATCTCGATGGCGGCGATGTCGCGGGCGACGGGGACCGCCTTGAGCCAGAGCTGCAGCGAGCCGGTGAGCTGCACGTCGGCCTTCCAGTTCACGCCGTCCCACACTTTCAGGATGCCTTGATGGAGCTCGGTGCTCACGGTGCCTCCGTTGTGGAATGAGATGCTTCGCTGCGCTCAGCATGACGTCGGGGGTGGGGCGGATCGATCATGCCGCCCCCAGGTCGAGCGTTTGCTCGTAGACGCCGGCGTGCCGGTCGTAGCGTCGCCGGACCGCCTTCACGCGGCGCTTGACGGCGGCGCCGCTCACCAGCAGGTCGGTGAAGTCGACGAGGTCGTACACCTCCTGGCCGACGTTGGGCGGCGAGACGATGCGGCCGGCGTCCGCGTCGAGCGCGCGGCGGCGCAGCGTCGCCGTGGCCGTCGCCGCGGCCGCGGCGCCCGACGCGCTGGTGAGGTCGCGCTGCTGCTCGCGCGTCGCCGTCATCGCCTGCGCCGTCGCGTAGTCGATGGCCTCGCCAAAGGCGCCAGCGCCGAAGGCGTGCGCCTCGCTGATCGGCGGCGCCTCTGCGCGGAGGCGGATCTCTCCTACCGGGTGCGCGGCGCCGTACGTGTACGAGCTGGCGGCCGAGGCGAGAAACTCGATGAGGTCGGCGGTGGCGTTGGTGCGGAGCCGCACGCGGTCGGCGACGAACGCGAGCGCCTGCTGCGCCGCCTCGTACGCCGACGTCTGCGGGTGGATGGTGAACTTCGGGTTGGTGGTCTTCGCGCGCGTCGACGCGCTGCCGACGGAGAGCGCGAGGCCGGCGCGGCTGAACATGCGGGTGAGGATGCTGCAGTACGGGTCGCCGCCGGTGTGCACGATCTGCGTCCGCTGGCGGCTGCGGCGCATCAGCTCCCACGCGCCCTCGACGTGCAGGCGGAGCGTCGAGACGCCGCCCTGGCGGCGCCACTCGTGCGCGGCGATCCAGACGTCGGCCATCTGCGACGTCTCGACGCCGGCGCTGGTGCGATAGCCCCACTTGACCTTGAGGCGGTTCCCCAGAGCGAGGAGGGCGGGCGGGCCGGCGTACGTGCCGGCGGTGTTGTCCAGCTCGACGAATCCCCGCGTCGAGCCGGCCCGCTCGTCGATGTCCACCGCCAGCACGTCGTTGGTCAGCGACAACGTCGCGAGCGATTGCGCGGCGCGCTGCACGAGGTCGGGCGCGCACTCGTAGACGTAGCCCGCCTGGTTGGCGTCGGCGGCGAGCGCGAGGCCCTGCGCGCCGGCGTAGTTCACGGGGACGGGCTGGCGCACGTAGTTGGCGCCGGCGATCCAGCCGTTCAGCGGGTGGAGCGACGTGCGGTACGTGCGGGTGTTGCCGCCCGTGAAGGTGTCGGCCTCCACGTAGGTCATGCGGAATGTGTCGGTGTACGCGAGGCTCGGCGCGCTGTACGCGACCGAGCTGTCGCTCTCCGCCTGCAGTTGCGGCAGCAGGACGTCCCAGACACCGACGGCCTTGTCAAAGCCGTCGCCGAAGGTGATGGCCCAGAGGCAGCGGCGCAGCGTCGTCACCTCGACGCCGGTCACGAGGATGTTCCAGTCGTACACGTAGGTCATGGCGACGCCGTTGAGGCTCGACACGCTGACGCCGGACGCGCTCGCCGCGCCGTAGGCGCCGCCGGTCCGCACGATGGCGTTGAGGGTCGCGGCCGTGACCCACGCGATGGCGTGGTCGCCGGTCGTGTTCTTGTACGTCACGGCGAGGTCGACGACCGCAGCGGCGGCGGTGGTAACCGCGACCTCGGCGGCGTAGGTCTGTCCGTTGTCGGTGCTCTCGCGCATCTTGATGCCGGTGCCGGCGGCGTCGACGTAGACGACGATGACGCGGGCGCCTCGCGCGGCGCACGCGACGAGGTTCCCCTTGCCGGCGCCGATGTTGTTCCAGGCGTTCCACGGCCCGGCGCCGGGGTTGGCGACGCGCTGCTGCAGGACGTTGCCGGCGCCGTCCGAGCGGACGCGCGTGAGGGAGCCGTCGCCGGCGATCGCCGCGTCGTGGCTGGCGATGGTGTTGGCCGTCGCGTCGAGCTGCACGAAGTCGAGGCGGCGGATGCCGGCGAGCGAGTTCTCGGCGACGACGTCGACGTAGGGCTCGGTGCTCTCGCCCTGCTGCGCGGCGCGGAGTGTGGCGCTGAGCGTTCTCATCGCTACCTCACCCGCTCGCCACGGCGAGCCTTCGGCGTACGGCGGATCTCGTCTTGGTGGGGCATCGCTAGTACTTCACCCTGCTCTGCTCGAAGATGGACGGCGCGTCCGTGGTGAACATGCGCCGCTGGCGGACGGCGTTGCGCCGGCCGACGCGCGCGAGCTCCTGCCGGAAGCAGCGCAGGCGCTCCTCGGCGAGCGCCTTGTAGCGGCCCCAGACGTCGTCGCCGCCCGTGTTGAGGCGGTTGGTCGAAAACGACGTCCAGTCGAGTGCGGCATAGGCGGCCGCCCCGGCGGCGACGATGTCCTCGTGGTGCACCGGCAGCGTCGAGCTGGAGCCGTCCAGCGTGTGGACCTTCGTCCAGTACACGTTGACGTCCTCCGCGCCCTGCGGCTCGCCGGCGATGTCCATGGTGATGGTCGTCTGCCACTGCGACCAGCCGACGCGGCGCGGCGGAAACTCGCCGGTCGGCCATTCGACGGCCTCGATGTCGATGAGGCTGGCGAGGGTGGCCACCGACACGTCGCGGCTGCCGGCGGTCGTCGTCAGCGTCGTCTTCTGTTCGAGGGGCGCGTGGATGCTGTACTCGTTGACGGCGCGGCCGATGTGGCGGTCGAGCACGGCGTCCGTCCAGCGGTAGGCGGCGGCGTCCTCGTCGTGGAGGTCCTGGCGGACGCGGGCGCGGATGGTGGCGATGGTGGTCATCGGGTCGCTCCTTCCTAGAGGTCGTGCACCTTGACGAGTACGTGCCGGCTGTTGTTCATGCCGCGCACGGCGAGGCGCTCGCCGGCCTTCGCCCACACCGGCGGCCAGATCCAGCCGCTGCTCACGGCGTGGGCGAGGATGACGGTGGCGAGCCACGTCTCGGCGCCGGCCGGTCCGACGCCGACCTGCACGGCGGTCCACTGGCCCGCGTAGTCGCCTATGGCGCTGCCGCCGAGGATGCAGGTCACGAGCATGTCGTTGGGGGCGGGGTCGACGACGGTGAGGGACGCGCCCCACGCCGGCGGCGTGCTCGCGACGGTGCTGAGGCCGGCGTGGGTATCGGATGGGTAGATGCGGCCGGCGCCCGCGACGGTGTTCCTGGGGAGGCGGTCGAAGGCCGGATAGGCGCCGTCGAAGCCGATGGCAGCGTTCTCGAAGAGGGGGCCGGGTGCGACGCCGGGCGAGGTGGTCCAGCCGCGGACGTACGCCGGCTCGCCGGCGGGGATGCGGCCGGGGCGGGTCTCCTGGCTGAAGTTGAACCAGCCGAGCGCGTCGTTGGCGGGGTCGCTGAAGGCGAACGTGCGGCGCGAGACATCGATCGGCGTGTTGGCGGCGCCGTACGAGAACTCGGCGATAAGGAGGCCGGCGGCGGAGCCGCCGTACACGAACGCGGCGTGCAGCTGCGTGAGGTAGAGGTCGTTCGCCGGCGTGCCGAGCGCCTGCCAGGCGGAGAAGGCGCCGGTGCCGGGCGTGTACTGGACAGGCGCGGCGTTCGCCGGCAGCCAGATCTCGGGCGGGTTGCTGCGGCGCGCGAGGTAGAGGGGCGGGCCGAGGGGCGCGAGGCCGGCGCCGCGCTGGCCGCGCCGGCGCGCGTGCGGGCCCGGCGGCAATGCCGGCTGCGACGGGCGGGCAGGTCGAACGGGGGCGGTGGTCCGCGGGCTGGCGGTGGGCTGGTCCGGCGCGGGCATATGGTCGCGGTCTCTCCCGTACTTGACGACGTCACGGCGGCGGCTCGACGGCTGTCATCGGCAAGCGTAGGATCGACCGCAACGATCTCAAAGGGGCGCGTGTCACCCGGGAGGCGGGCGAAATGATACAGGCCAGCGCCATGACCGTTCGATCAGGTGTGATTGCTCTCTCGCGGCCCAATCATCCGCTGCGGCTGGCCGGCATCTTCGCGGCGAGCCTGGCCTTCTTCGCGATCGTCGCGACGGCCGCGGTGGCGGTCATCTACATCGTGCAGGACCAGCGGGGGCAGCGGATCAGCCAGGTCGCGGGGGCGAGCGTCGAGCCGAAGCAGTCAGACTTGCACCTCCCGGACGGGCTGATCGCGATGCACGTCGTGCAGAACGCGGACGAGTTCGAGCAGCTCGCCGGATTCAAGCCGTTCGTGGCGAAGGAGCTGCCGGACGGCACAGTGCACGACGCGTCGCTGGCGGTGTCCTTCCCGGACGACAACGGCATGCGCACGGCCCGCGTCGGCTATTCGCCCCGCGACGGCTACGCCGTCGACGGCATCACGGGGCCGATGATCGTCATCAACGAGCTGAAGGGGAAGCCGGGGGACAGCATCGACAGCGAGCTGAAGCGCATCACGAGCGGCGACGGCCGCGCGCTGGCGGCGACGCTCGCGTGCGGAGACCTGGTGCTGGACGTGCAGCTCTACTTCGGCCCGAAACCGGCGCCCGACGAGCCGTTCATCACGCCGTACATGACCGACACCGCGCAGAAGTTCCTCGACGGCCTGCGCAAGCAGTGCAGGTAAGCTGTCAGCAGTCAGCCTTCAGCTTCGCCAATCCAGCAGTCAAGGTGAGATCCCGCGGTCTTCGAGGCGGGAGCGAAACCACTCGACGGTGCGTTCGAGGCCCTCGCGCAGGCCGACCTGCGCGCGCCAGCCGGTCGCCGCGGCGAGCTTCTGCGACCACGCGTAGGTGGCGTGGACGTCGCCGGGGCGCTCGCCGAGGTCGTCGATCGGCACCTCGTAGCCGGCGATGTCGAAGATCGTGCGGAGGACGTCGATGATCTTCGTGCCGGTCTCGGAGCCGACGTTGTAGTAGTCCAGCCCACTCAGCCCAAGGACAGCGGTGTGCGCGCGGGCCAGGTCGTCGACGTAGATGAAATCGCGCACCTGCTCGCCCTTCCAGTAGAGCGGGATGCCGCGGCGCTCCAGCACCGCGCGCACGAAGTTGGGGATGGCGTGCGTCTCCGGCTCGTGCAGCTCGTTCGGGCCGTACGGGTTGAAGTAGCGCAGGATGACGGCGTCCATCCCGTAGAGCTGGTTGTACGTGGCGACGAACGCTTCGGTCGACACCTTCGACGCGCCGTACGGGTTCGACTGCACGCCGAGCGGGTCCGTCTCCCGGATCGGCAGGCTCTTCGGCGTGCCGTACACCGTGGCGCTCGACGAGAAGACGATCTTACCGACGTCCGCGCGGTGCATCGCTTCCAGCAGGCGGACCGAGTTGATGATGTTGTTCTCGGCGAAGACGAGCGGCTCCTGCACGGAGCGGCCGACCTCGATGAAGGCGGCCATGTGGATGACTGCGTCGTGGCCGCGCAGCCAGCCGGGCAGGCGCTCCTCGTCGCGCAGGTCGCCCTCGATGAAGCGCGCGCCCTCCGGCACGAGCCGGCGGAAGCCCTTCGAGAGGTTGTCGACGACCGTGACCTCGTGCTGCTCTTCGAGGAGGACGCGTGTGAGCGCGGAGCCGATGAAGCCAGCGCCGCCGGTGACGAGGACGCGCAAGCTAGTCTTCGTACCTCTTGAACACCAGGCAGGCGTTCTGGCCGCCGAAGCCGAAGCTGTTCTTCAGCACGACCTTCACGTCCGCCTGCCGCGCCGCGTTCGGCACGTAGTCCAGGTCGCAGTCCGGGTCGGGGTACTCCTGGTTGATCGTCGGGTGTACCCAGCCCGTGAGGATCGACTGCACGCACGCCACCGCCTCGATCGCCGCGGACGCGCCGAGCGTGTGGCCGATCAGCGACTTGGTCGAACTGATCGGCACCTGGTACGCCACCTCGCCGAGCGCGCGCTTGATGGCGACGGTCTCGTACTTGTCGTTCATCTGCGTCGACGTGCCGTGCGCGTTGACGTAGTCGATGTCCTCGGGCTTCACGCCGGCATCTTCAAGCGCCAGCGTCATGCACGCGGCCGTCGTCTCGCCGTCCTCCACCGGCACGACGACGTGGTGGGCATCCGAGGTGCAGCCGTAGCCGGCGAGCTCCGCGAAGATCGGGGCGCCGCGCTGCTTCGCGTGCTCCAGCGCCTCGATGATGAAGACGGCGGCGCCCTCCGACGACACGAACCCGTCGCGCTTCGCGTCGAAGGGGCGGCTCGCCCCCCGGGGCGGGTCGTTGTTGGTGGAGAGCGCCTTCATCACCTGGAACGCCGCGAGCCCCAACTCCGTGAGGCCGGCCTCGGTGCCGCCGGTGATCATGACGTCGGCACGGCCGCAGCGGATCATCTCCAGCGCCTCGCCCATGGCGTTGCCGGCGGAGGCGCAGGCGGTGGAGATGGTGGCGTTGTATCCCTTCGCGCCGTACTGCATCGCCACCTGGGCGGCGGCCATGTTCGGCAGCATCTTCACCATATAGAAGGGGTCCATGCGGCGCACGCCCTTCTGCACGATGTCCTTGACCGCGCGGTCGGTGTCCGGGTAGCCGCCCATGCCGTTGCCGAAGAGGACGCCGACGCGGTAGGGGTCCGCGTCCTTCATCTCGAGCTTCGCCGAAGCGAACGCCTCGCGCGATGCGGCGATCGCCAATTGCGAAAAGCGCGCCATGCGTCGCGCTTCCTTGCGGTCGATGAATGCCTCGGGCTCGAAGCCCTTGACCTCGCCCGCGATGTGGATCTCGTAGCCGGTCGAGTCGACCTGGGTCAGCCAGTCGACGCCGGACCTGCCCGCGACGGCGCCCTCCCAGAACTCGGCGACGGTGTTGCCGAGCGGGTTGAGCGTGCCCATGCCCGTGATCACGACGCGGCGTCGACCGCGGAAGTCGGTGCCGTTGTTCATGCGTCCGTCCCTGTGCGCGACGTGCTTCGATGCGCGGCCGGTGGCGCGCCGGCCGCCAGCCTGATCATATCTGATTCGAGTCCCAGGATGTACTCGCGCAGCGCCGCCACGAACACGAGCGCGCCGAACGCGACGACGGCGCCGCGCTCGCCGGCCTCCGCCACGGCGGCCTCGTACGCCTGCGCGACGTCGCCGAACGCGGTGACGGGCACGCCCGTCGCGCGGAACGTCTCCGCCAGCTCGCGCGGGTCCGCGGCGCGCGCGTGCGCCCAACCGGTGACGAACACGTGGCCGGCCAACGGCGCCACGGCCTCGGCCATGGCCCGCACGTCCTTGCTGGCGAGCGTGCCGAAGAGCACCGTCGCGCGCGACAGGCCGAAGTACTCGCGCAGGGCGGCGACCATGCGCTTCGCGGAGTCGCCGTTGTGCGCGCCATCGGCGATCACGAGCGGGCGGCGCTTCAATGCCTCCAGGCGCCCGGGCCAGACGACCTTCGCCAGCCCCTTGCGCACATGCTGCGCCGTGAGCTCGATGCCGCGGCGCGCCGCCAGCTGCTCGCACGCGACGATCGCGGTCGCCGCGTTGTCGAGCTGGTGGCGGCCGAGGAGCGGCAGCGTCGCGCTGTACGTGGCGCGCGGCGTCTTCAGCCGGAACTCTTGCGACTCGGCCGACGCGCGCGTGCGCGTCATCTGGCAGGCCGACGCTACTTCGATGAGCGTCGCGCCGCGTTGCGCGGCCGCGGCGCGAAAGACGTCGAGGGCCGACTCACGCTGCGGTGCGACGACGACGGTGGCGCCGGGCGTGCCGGACGGCCCGTCTCGGATGATGCCGGCCTTCTGCGCGGCGATCTCGGCGATGGTGCCGCCGAGCACCGCCGTGTGCTCCAGGCTGATCGGCGTTAGCACGACGACGTCGGTCGCGTCGAACACGTTCGTGGAGTCGAGCAGCCCGCCGAGCCCGACCTCCACAACCTGCGCGGTCACGCCGGCCTGGCGGAACGCCACGAAGCCGCACGCGGTGAGCGCGTCGAACGCGAGGAACTGTCGGCCGGGAAAGCGCGGCGCGACGGCGTCCATCGCCGCGCGCACCGCCGTCATCGCCGCCGCGAACGCCTCGCGCTCCACCGGCTGCCCGGCGATGCGCACCCGCTCCGTGTAGCGGTGCAGGTGCGGGCTGACGTAGCAGCCCGTCCGCAGCCCCGTCGCGAGCAGCATCTGCTCGATCATCACGGCCGTGCTGCCCTTGCCTTTGGATCCGGCGACGTGCACCGTCGGCCGGCCAAGGTGCGGGTCGCCCAGCTCGCCGAGCAGCGCGCGCATCGGCGCGAGGTCCGGCCGCTCCGCGAACTCCCCCGTCCGCTCGAAGTCCGGCAGCGTCAGCAACCACCGCAGGGCGTCGTCGTAATCCATCAGGTTGAGGGTACACGTGGGACCAGTGGCAGCGTGTGGTACGACCGGACTATTCCGCTCCCGACCGCCGGCGCTGCCTCTCCGCGTCCCAGGAGACGTACGCGATGGCGAGGACACCGAGCAGGACGGCCGGGACTCCCACGCCCAACGACTTCGCCAGATGGGCGCGTGACGAACGCTCGGAGCCATTCGTCAGCCGTGCCA
>Ga0153916_10000904_pt1 | contig 20635 bp, 14 predicted proteins | sample Opewatmetagenome_FD_109642 | JGI IMG/M metagenome (GOLD analysis project Ga0153916, IMG submission 109642) | Freshwater wetland microbial communities from Ohio, USA - Open water 3 Core 3 Depth 4 metaG | ecosystem: Environmental > Aquatic > Freshwater > Wetlands | place: USA: Ohio, Lake Erie...
AGGCCGAAGAATTCGCCCTGTTCGTCGCGGCCTACGAGGCTCGCCAGAAAAGGCCTGGCGGCGGTCCAGGTGAAGCCGAGGCCGACGCCGACCAGCGAGCCGCCGACCCAAAATAATACCGGACGATTTGCGGTCGCGATGAGGACGAACGTTACCGCCCACCCGGCGGCGGTGGCGATAATCGTTTTGCGCGGGCCCCACCGGTCCGTTATAAAACCCGCGGCGGCGGCGCCGGCTACCGCGAACGAGGTAGAGACTATGAACAAGGGGATTTTAGCGGAGTCGGGCATGCCGAAGACGACGTTGGCGTAAACCGCCATAAATACTATCGCCGTCGCGACCGGGTCTTGCAGGAATACGTTTCCGATAAGGAACCTGAATACGTCGGGGCGCTCCCGCGCGCGCTTGCACGTTTGAAAGACTTTACGCAGCCCCCACCACGCGGAACGGCGTTCTGCGCCGGCGGCAGCCTCTTTAACCCAAACGAACGTCGGTATCGAGCAGGCGAGGAATATGACCCCCGTCGGTATAAAGGCCGACGGCCGGCCTTCCGCGAACCCCGGGACCCACCCTTTAACGAACGGCCATACCAGTATAAGGCCGACGATGGCGCCCGCGTACCCCAACGCCGTCCCCAAGCCGGATACGCGGCCGGTTTGCCCGGGCGGCGCCACGGTGCGCAAGAGCGAGTTGTAGAAAGTCTGGCCGCCGATGTAAAAATAGTTCGCGAGGGCGAAGGTCGCGAGCGCCAAGACGCCTTTCCAATAAATCGGGCCCGCGAAGGACGCGACGTTGCCGATGGAGATCGTAAAACCGACGCAGGCCGCCGTATAAATCAATAAGCACCGGAGGCGGTTTTTGCGGGCGTCCGCTACGGCGCCCAGCGCCGGCATGGTCAGGCCTACGGCGGCCATCGACGCCGCGTACGCGAAACTGTAAGAGATGTCCTCGAATCCCAGGTCGACGATGATCCATTGGGCGAAGTACATGGTAATTACGTTCATCGAGAAGATCGTATTGGCAAAGTCGTACGTCGCCCACGCCCATGCCCGCCCGGGCAAAGTAAGGTATAACCCATCAGCTATGCGACGCCAATTCACGTTATCTCTGATATCCGGTTAACGATTAACCGCGGCGTATGACGACGCCGCGCGCGACCGTGGCCCACGAATTCGTCGGCCCCCAATCGTAGAATAATTCGCTGACGTCGGCCGCGTCGAAGACGGCGACGTCCGCGGCCTTCCCCGGCTCGAGAGAGCCGATTTCATCCGCGCGCCCCAGCGAATAGGCGGCGTTTATGGTGGCGGCGTGCAGCATCTCGGCCGGCGTCATTTTCAGGTAGGTCGCGGCCGGCGTGAGTATCGTGCGGAGCGACGCGGCGTGGCATGACCCCGGGTTGTGGTCGCTCGCGACCGCGACGATAGCGCCGGCGTCGATTAGCGCCCGGGCGGGCGCGAAGCGGCTCGAGCCGAGGAAGATGGTCGTCCCGGGCAGCAAAACGGCTACGGTGTCGGAGCCGGCCAGCGCCCGTATCCCGGCGCCGGTTACGACGGCCAGGTGGTCGACGGTCGCGGCTCCCATCTCGACCGCCAATTCCGTCCCGCCGAGCGGTTCGAACTCGTCGGCGTGGAGGCGGAGCTTAAGGCCGGCGTCGCGGGCCGCGGCCAGGATGGCGCGGGTCTCGTTGACGTTGAAGGCGCCGCGGTCGCAAAAGACGTCGGCGTATTCGGCGAGGCCTTCCGCGGTTACGGCGGGGACCATCTCGTCGGCAACCAGCGTCACGAAGTCGTCGCGACGGTCGGCATATTCCGGAGGTAACGCGTGCGCCCCCAGGAAGGTTGGGACGACGCGGAGGGGCCCTTCGTCGCGCAGCCGGGCCGCAACGCGCAACATTTTGAGTTCGTCCGCGGTCGTCAAGCCGTAGCCGCTTTTAATTTCCGCGGTGGTCGTTCCGTGGCTCAGAAATACGCCGGCGCGGCGCCGAGCCGAGGCGAGGAGGTCGTCTTCGCTTGCGGCGCGGGTGTGCCGGACCGTAGCGTGGATGCCGCCCCCGGCCTCGAATATTTCTAAATACGAGGCGCCCCCCAAACGGCGTTCGTACTCGTCGGCGCGGGAGCCGGCGTATATTAAATGGGTATGGCAGTCGACGAGGCCGGGGGTGACGAGGCGGCCGCCGCAGTCGAGGGCCTCGCAATCGGCGCCGCTGAGCTTCTCCACGGTGCGCCGCGGGCCGACGCCGACTATTACGCCGTCGCGCGCGAGGAGCGCGTCGCCAGGCGCTACGGTTTTTTCCGCCAGCGCGGCGCCGCGCCGGGGGCCGCCGGCGGCGGTGAATATTTGCCCGGCGTTGTATATTAATAGTTCGGCCATCTCAAAAGTTGGGTGCGCCGTCCGCCAGAATCACGGCGCCGCCGTCGGTTACGAGCGTCGGCGAGAGTATTACGCCGTCTATGTGAAGGGCTACGTCGTTGGCGCCGCCGAAGCCGACGTTGTTCCCCAACGCGAGGTGGACCGTGCCGGCGACCTTTTCGTCTTCCAGGACGGCGCCGGTGAGCTTCGCCGTTGGGTGAGTGCCGACGCCTATCTCAGCGAGTACTTTCCCCGCTTTGGCGAAGGGTTCGATTAAAGCGCGGAGCGCGTCGGCCTCCGCGCCGCCCTCGAGCGCCGTCGCGACGCCTTCCTCGAAAGTAATTTTTATGGGTTCGGCCAGAAGGCCCAAGCCCGCGAACGAACCGTCGAACACCGCTGCCCCGGTGCTGCCTTCCATAATAGGCCCGGCGCACACTTCCCCCGCGGGCAAGTTCCCGAAGTCGCCCGGGTCGTGATAAATACCCTTATCGGCAAAGAAGTCGACGCCGGCGACGTTGACCGTCATGTCGGTGCCGCCGCGCGACGTCAGACGAAAATATCGGACGCCTTCGAGGGCGTCGGCGAGTTCCTGGCTCCGGGCGGCGACGTCGCGGTAGTCGACGGCCATCGTCCGCACCATCATGTCCGTCGTAATCCCCGGCATCGAGGCGCAGCGTGCGCCCGCCTCGCTCGCGGCTTTGCGGGCGTGCGTGTGGGAGAGGGAAACTTTCGTGGCCAAAAGCAGGACCTCGCTTTCCCGCATAAGGGCCGCGACCGGTGCGGGCGGCTCTTCGCCGCTGACGCGCCGCGGTTTCATTATCGCCAGGACCGCTTCGGCGCCGAGGGCGCCGGCCTCGCCCGCCAACGCTTCGCCGATGACGCGAACGTCGTCATCCGTGACGACGGCCACGGTTTCGCCGGCCCGCGCGGCCATACACTCCCGCAACGTTCGGCGGGCGGCCTCTTTCAATTTATCGTCCGGCATGCGGCACCTCCGGTCGCGCTACATATACCCCAGGCTGCGCAATTTCTTCCTCGTCTCGTCCGTAGGGACGCCGCGCGGGAGGGCGGGCTGAGACGCGAAGTAATCCCGTAATCGGCGCCACAGCGCGCGCGCCGTTTCGGCCCGGGCGTCCGCCAAGTCGTGCGTCTCTCCTGGGTCCGCGTCGAGGTCGTATAGTTCAACGTCGTTCGTATCGGCGTTGAGCACGAGCTTATAAAGCGGCCCCCGGCCTTCCGCCCGTGTAACGATCATCCTACGGTTTAAGCCATCCTCAAGCGACTCGCCGAAAGCGACGTCGCCGGCTAGCGGCGCTATCACTTTTCGGGGAGGCGGCCGTTCGGGCGGATAGGCCGCCAACCCCTCCAAGAGAAACCGAGAGAGCGATTCCAGCGTTACGACGTCAGCCTCGGCGCGCGCCGCCTCGGCCCCGACGTGTTCGACGGCTAAGCCGGGGAAGCCCGGCGGCGCGGCGACGAGAAGCGGGACGCGCATGGACGGCTCGTAGACGTCGCGGCCGTGGTCGTAGTAGTAGTCATGTTCGCCCAGGCTCTCGCCGTGGTCGGCTACGGCGACGACGACGGTGTTCTCGCGGAGGCCGGCGTCATCCAAAGCCGCGAGCAACTTTCCTATCTCGGCGTCCATAAACGCGACCTCGCCGTCATATAACCGGATGTGGGGGTCTGCGGCGTCGCTCAGGTTTTGATATTCGGCCGGCGGCTCGTACGGCGCGTGGGGGTCGAAGTAATGGACCCACAGGAAGAACGGCCTGTTTCTTCCGTCCTTGAGCCACCGGACCGCGCGGCGCGTTACCTCGTCGCCGGGCCGTTGGAGGCGCGCTTTGGCGCCGACTAGCCCGAGCGACGCCGCGACGCGAGTTGCGGTAAGGCGGCTCAACGCGGCGTCGGCCGAGAACGCGTCGTCGAAGTATTCGAAACCGCGCGCGAAGCCGAGCTTCGACGAGACGGTAAAGGCGCCTACGACGGCGCCGGTGCGGTAACCGCGGCCCCGCAATACCTCGGCCGTGGTCGGCGCGTCCGGCGCGAGCGGTACGCCGTTTTGGACGACGCCGTTTTCGCGCGGCGTCCGGCCGGTGAACAGCGCCGCGTGGCTGGGCCCGGTCAGCGGCATAAGGCAATACGCGCGCTTGAAGACTACGGCCGAGGCGGCCAACTTGTCGAGGTTGGGCGTTAGGCCGCCCGGGCCGCCGTACGCGCCGAGGCGGTCGGCGCGCGTCGTGTCCATCGTTATTAATAAAAAATTCGCGGCGTTTTTTTTCGCCGCGGCCTCGGGCGGGCCGAGGCGACGGGGCGGGCCTGCCGCCGCCGTACCCACGACGAAGGCGCCGGCGACGAGCACTCCGAAGGCGGCCGCGCGCCAACGACGCCGGATCTTTGGCGGCGGCGCGAACCTTATCAAAATCCAACCGAGCGCCAATAGCGCGGCGTCGGCCGCGAGGCTCGCCGGGTGCGATTTCGCGGGGAGTATTCCGGCGTTCAGGTAATAACCGGCGTAAAACAGCAGCGCGAGAGCTGCGGTGGAAGTAACGCCGTCGGTACGGCCGCCGACGGCAAAACGCCCCGGGGGCGTTCGCCGGGCTACGGCGAAGACGAGCGCCGCGGCAAATGCCGCGGCCGCGCCGAACGCGAAGGCGGCGAGCCCCAAGGCGGCCGCGCCCGGCCGCGAGGTCGTCAATTCGGCGTCGAGAACCACGAGTGCCGCCGCTTCCCACGCGCCGATAAGGCCCCCTGTTAAGGAGGCCCCCGCGGCGAATCCTATGACGGACGATTTCTTATTGCCGGAGTTCATCTTAGCCGAACTCGACGTAGAATTCGGTGGCTACCTTTATAAGTTCGTCGAGCGCGACCCCGCGCGTTTCCGGGTCGGGCGCCTCGGCGAATTTTTCGACGCCATCGTATACCTTGTCCTTGAGCTCGTCGAATTTGTTTTCGCGTCCGCTTGCTGAAGGCGGTATGGCCGAACCGAAGAAATTCTTTTGGGCCTCGCGCATGTTGGGCATAATGTGCTTCATGTCGTTGAAGCGCTTCTCCCGGAAAGCGAGTTTCATCTCGTCGGCGATTACGAGCAGGCGCACCGCCTCGTCGCCGGCGGTGTTGACGTTGTTCTTCTCGTGAAGCGCCATGATCAATTTTTGGCCTTCCAGAATGCTGGCTTGGGCTTCTTCTGTTTTATCGGCTCCGACCTGGTTTTTAATATCGCCCATTATTTTCGTTAGCGACGCGATGCGGTCGCCCCATTCATTGTCGCCTTCGAATTCGTCGGGCGGTTCTTTGGGCCACGCGCGCTTAACTTCGCCGAAGGCCTCTTCGCTTCGGGCCGCGGCTTCCGCCGCTTTCTCTTTGTGGGGAGTGAGCGAGACGTAGCGAATAGCCTCCCGGAAACCGGCACAGCCCTGGTCGAATTTCGCGATATCGCGTTTGACCGCGGTTTCGCCGGTGCCCGGCTTTTCTAATTTCTTTTTGGCGCAGCCTGCGAACGAAAGCAGTAGTGCGGCGACGCTAATACAAACCCACGCGCTCTTCATCTCGTCCTCCTCGTCGGCTTTTTGTAGGGCTTTAAAAGCCGTAGTGCGCGCGGTGAATCTAACACCGCGTACTTAGGGTGTCAAGGAAATCGTGGATGCGGGCCGCCGCATGCTCGGCCGTAATTCCGGCCAAACACCGGCGATGCTCGCAAGCGGGGAAATAACCGTCTTCGTAGCAAGGCCGGCACGCGAGGTCGTTTGATAGAATGAGCGACGGCGTCTGCCACGGGCCGTTCACCCTCGGGTCGGTGGGGCCGAAGAAGGCTACGGTAGGGGTAGCCGCGGCCGCCGCCAGGTGCATGGGCGCCGAGTCGTTGCCGACGAAGGCTTTGGCTTTTTTGAATAACAAATATAATGCCGGCAGCGACGTCTTGCCGGTTAAGTCGGCAACGCCGGTGGCGGCCGCGACGGCCGCGTTCAATTCGGCGTCGGAGGCGCCGCCCACGAGCCCTATTTCATAGTCCCCCTTCAGGATGTTAATTAATTCCGTATAGCGTTCCGCGGGCCAGCGCTTGGCCGCCATCCGCGTCTTAGGGTTGACGCCGCCCCCGGGTGCGACCAGTACCGGCGGTCGGTTGCCGAAAGGCGGCCCGGCGTAAAGATGTTCCGCCTCCTTTTCGGCCTCGCCGCCGGTTACGACTATCAGTGGCCCCGGCGCCGTCGTAGCGCCGGACGCCCGGGCGAGGTCGAAGTATTCCTCGACCCGGTGACGGCCCTCGAGGCAAGGGACTTTGACCGTATGGGCGAAGCCGTCGCCCCCGCGCTCGAGGCCGACGCGGTTCGGGATGCCGGTCCAAGCCGCGAAGACGGTAAATTCCCACGCGTGGTGGAAGACAAGGGCGAGGTCGAATTTCTCGCGCACGACGTGTCGCCGTAGGCGGTCGATTTTGCCGAGCCGCCTTTTAACGAATATTTGCTCGGGCACGGTCCATACGCGGTTGAAGAAAGGCGCGGCCGAGGCGAGGGGCGCGGCCGCGACGCCCGTCAGCAACGTTATCTCGGCGCGGGGAAATAGTTGGCGGACGGCGGCGAAGGCCGGCGTGGCCATCAAGTACTCCCCAATAGCCCATAGTTTGATGATTAGTATTTTTTTAATTTCGGCGCGCGGCGGGAGGGCGGCTTCCCGCGGCCTAAGAGCCGCTTTCGCGGCCGCGATGGCCGCGGCTCGCATACCTCGTTTGAATATATTGCGCTTTTTACCCACGAGCCGTCACTTTTCCGGCGCCGCTTATTTTGTGCCTTTGTATCGCCGGAGCGTAACGCCCCGCCGACGTTCGATTTTACCGAAATATTTCGCCAACGTCGGCGCCAACTCAGCGGGCGTATCGAGGCCGTCTAAGGCAAACGTCGCGGCGCCTGCCGCCAAGGCGTCGGCGGTTTCCTCGTAGGTCATTAAGTGGTAGCGGCGACGTTCGGCCGCGCTCAACCTTTCGCCGACGCGGTCGGTGAAGTAGCCAAGCTCCCAGCCCGGCATTACGCGGCGGCGTGCCAACGCCGCATACCCCGGCCACCCGGTATAAATGACTTCCCCCGGCCCCGTGCGCTCCGCGAGAAGAGCCGCCGCGGCGTAGACCTCCGCCGGCCCTACGAGCTCCTTATGGGCGCGATCGAAAGCGACTTTGGCGGCGGGGCGCGCCGAGCCCAAGAGGGCCGCGGCGGCTACGACGCCGACCGCCAGCCCTTTCTTCCTCTCCCATAGCCATGCGGCGCCGACGCCGGCGGCGGGCGCGAACGCCGCGACCGCGGGGACGAAGTACTGGCGTTGCGTGCTTCCGGGCGCGAAGTTGGCGAGGATTATCAAAACGCCGGCGGCGAGCGGGAACGCCAGCGCTCGGCGGTACCCGGGTCGGAGCGCGAGGAACGCCGCTGCGATCAATATCGCCGGGTCCGGCGGCAGCAGGAGGCTAAGGGCGGCGGCCCATCGCCCCCCGGCGGGCGCGCCGAGGAATAATTCGTGTGCCCCCCAGACGTTAAAAATGAAGGCTTCCCCGGCGGCGACGCGATAGTATACGATTAGCGGGACCGCCGCCAGGAAACCGGCGCACGTCGCCGCGACCGCGGCAAAGCGGCGGCCGGGACGCGGCGGCGAAGCGAGCCAAACGCCGAAGGCCGCCGCCGGGACCGCGGCTAAAAGCGACAGCCGAGCCGCCGTCGCCGCGCCCACCAGGACGCCTATGAGCGCCGCCCGCGCCACGCCGATGTTTTCGTTTTCACGGCGGAACAGCCAAACCGCGACGGCGAAAGCCAGCGCGGCCGCGGCCGGCGCGTACGATTTAACCGGCACCAGCCACGTGAGGGTAAGCGATGACGACGCGAAAAAGATGACCGCGAAGAACGAAGCGGGCGTGCCGAAACGCCGCCGGACGGCTAAGCCGAGGGCGCCGGCGGAGGCGAGGAGTAACGCCGCATTCAAGGCGCGCAGCGCGTAGAGGGAAGGGCCGAAAATTTTTATCGCGCCGGCGTAGTAGAGGGGCGCGAGCGGCAGGTGGGGCAAGGCGAAGTCGCGGTAGGGTACGTTCCCCTCGGCGAAACGCCACGACGTATAGAGCCAGAACCCCTCGTCGCGGTCGACGGGGCGGTACCAGACCTGCGCTACGGCGAGCGCGGCCAGGACGGCCAGTACGGCCGCAGCCGCTATCTTTCGACGGTCCAAGGTTGCGGCTCCTCGCGCCGCGACATAATAATATGCGGCGTCGCGTGGGTCAAGGGCGGCGGCGGGACGGCGGCGAAAACGTTTGCGCGGCCGCGCGTCATTTGATATATTGGGGGCGCCTCGCGAGGCAGTGATGATTGAGCGATTTTTTCACGTGAGAGAAAACGGCTCCACGGCGCGGCGCGAAATTATGGGCGGCCTCGTCACTTTTATGACGATGTCGTACATTATCTTCGTCAACCCGGCGATCTTGAGCGCGGCCGGTTTGGATTTCGGCGGCGCGCTCGTCGCGACCTGCGTGGCCGCGGCCGCGGGAACGCTCATCATGGGTTTGCTGGCCAATTACCCCATCGCCCAGGCGCCCGGCATGGGGCTCAACGCGTACTTCGCGTATACCGTCGTTATGGTGATGGGCGTGCCGTGGCGGACGGCGCTGGGCGCTGTTTTCATCTCGGGCATAATGTTCACGGTATTGACGTTATTACGTATCCGCTCGCTCATCGTGGACGCGCTGCCGCCGTCGGTGCGGAAAGCGATCGCCGCCGGCATCGGCTTGTTCATCGCTTTTATCGGTTTCGAGAAAGCCGGTTTTATTAATTTAAACCAGGCTACTTTCGTTACGCTGGGCGACCTCTCCCATCCGGCCGCGCTGCTCGCCATCTTCGGCCTGGTCGCCACCGCTGTTATGTTGGTCTTGAAGTGGCGCGGCGCATTGCTCTACGGGATGCTGCTCACCGCCGCCGCGGCGCTTATCTTCGGCCAGGTCAAATATACGGGCGTAATTACGGTGCCCGAGGGCGTCGCGCCGGTTTTCGTCGGGCCGTTGAAATACTTAGTCGAGGTAGGCCCGCTGCCCAGGGCGACGCTGTTTTTAAAGATGGACGTTGCGGGCGCGCTCAAGTTGGGCCTTTTAAACGTAGTCTTCGTGTTTTTGTTTATGGATATGTTCGATACGTTGGGGACTTTCCTGGGCGTGGCGGAACAGGGCAAATTCCTGGACGAGAAAGGGCAAATGCCCCGCATCAGCCGCGCCCTCGTCTCCGACGGCGTCGCGACCTCGGTGGGCGCGGCCTTGGGCACGTCGACGACGACCTCGTATATCGAGTCCGCGGCGGGAATCGCGGCCGGGGCCCGGACCGGCCTCGCGAACGTCGTGACCGCGGCGCTCTTTCTTGTCGCGCCGCTGTTTCTGCCGCTGGCGAAGATGGTAGGCGGCGGCATTATGGTCACCCAGGGGACGCCCCTCGAAGGCGTATTGGCGGGGGCGTCGCTGCGCGGCTTTTTCGAGACGACGAGTTTCCTCCAACCCATAACGGCGCCGGCGCTTATTATAGTGGGTTCATTCATGCTAACGGGCCTGAAGGACATCAGGTGGGACGTACCGGTTGAGGCCATCCCGGCGTTTTTAACCCTCATCGCCATACCGTTTACGTTCTCCATCGCGAACGGCATTACGCTGGGCTTCATATCTTATCCCATAGTGATGGCCGTGGCGGGGCGGTGGCGCGAGGTAAGCCCGCTGGCGTACGTGTTGGCGGCGCTCTTCGTAGCCCGCCTGGTATTCCTGGCGGCATAGCGTAATACGGAGCGTCTGTTTCTACTATGAATAGTGGACTTCCGATGGCGCGTGAGCGCGTATACGTCGCCGCCGCGGTCGCGACGGCGGCGTTCGTCGTCTACGCCAAGACGCTGTGCGGCGACATTTTTTGGCAGGACTCCGGCTTGTTCAATCGTTCCGTCGGCCTGCTGGGCAGCGGCGTGCCGCCGGGATTTCCGGGGTGGCATCTGGCGTGTTACCTCTTCGCGATGCTGCCGGGAATAAACCCCATCGTGGGGATGAACCTCTTTTCGGCGGTAGCGGGCGCGGCGACGGCCTTTCTGGTCGTTCTTCTCGTTTACGAAATCGCGGACGGGAAATGGGCGACCGCGGCGGGCGCGGCGGTTGCCGGCCTGATTTATTCGGCCGCGCCCACGGTTTGGCTCCAGTCCACGACGTGCGAAGTATATACGATGAACATGGCGCTCACCGCGGCCACGATGTTCGCGTTGTTCGTATGGCGGCGTCGCGCGGATGTCCGTTGGTTCTACGCCGCGGCTTTCGCTTACGGATTGGCGTGCACCAACCACCCCCAGCAGGCAGTGCTTCTTATTCCGTACGCGGCGTTCGTCATATGGTATCGCCGGAGCGCGGGGCTACGCCTCGGCCACTTATATATGGCCGGGGCGCTGTGGCTGGCCGCGATGTCTATTTATCTTTACTTGCCGGTGCGGTCCGCCGCCGGCGTCGCCCAGGATTGGGGCAAGCCCCGGACCCTTTACGGCCTTTATTTCCACCTCACGTGTAAGGAGTTCCAACGCCAAATGTTCAACGCCCCGGGGGCCGTCGTCGCGTGGCGGATTCAAACCGCGGCCTGGTTATACGTGGACCAGTTCGGCTGGTTGGGGATAGCCGCGGCCGCGGTGGGCGCGGTGAAGCTCGCGTGGCGCCGACGCCGCGACTTCGCGTACTTCGGCGCGATAGCGTTCTTCACGTTGATACTTACGGTCAATTATCCTTCTTTCGGGTTTCGCGCGTGGTATTTTCCGTTTTATATGTTGACCGCCGTTTGCGCCGGGGTCGCCGTGGTCTGGCTCGGCGAGGCGCTGGGGAGGTGGCGGCGCGGCCCGGCCTACGTTTTTTTGGGGTTGGCGACCGTATCGGCGATGGTTCCGGTCCCGGCGCGTTTTTTCCAGGCCGACCGGTCGTACTATCCGTACGTCCGCGATTTCTCGGCGAACTACCTCCGTTCGGTAGGATACGCCGACGTCTTTTTCCTGGGCGAGGAGAACTCCGCGCCCACGACCGGGATAGAGCCTTTAAATACGTTGGAATACGCCCGCCCGGATATTTTCTTCGTAGATACCACCGGTAACGCCAATTACTTCGACGTTTTCGACTTCGGCGGCCGGGACTTCTCCCACGCGTCGCCGGAAATTATCACGCGATATTTTTACGAGATTATGCGCGACGTCCTCGCGGACGAACGCCGCGATTATTACTTCCTCTATCCGTACGACTACGTCAGGTTGTGGGGTTACGGCATCGCGAAAGACGGGGTCGCATTCCGCGTCGTGCGGCCGGGTTCGCCGCCGCCCCGCGCGGACGTCGTGGAGCGTTACGTTTACCGCGGCGTTGACCCGCCTCCCACGTACCTCGACCACTGGGCGCAGGCGACGGTGGGTAATTTTATTTACGATATGTACGTACTTTATCGGGGACGCGACGACGTGCGCGCCCAAAGGTTGTTCGGGCTCGCGGATCGCATAGGCCGGCGGACGCACGCGGTGCAACATAACCTGGGGACCGTCTTTTACCTTAAGCGCGATTACGGGGGCGCGGTCCCTTATTTCAAGCGGGCGGTGGTCCTGGAGCCGACGGATTCTTTCACCCGCTATCTGCTGGCGGAATGTTATGACCGCATGGGGCGGAGGGACGACGCGCGTCGCGAGCTAGAGGTGGCGCTGCGATATAAGCCGGATTATCGGCCGGCGCAAATTACGTTGGAAACGGGTACTTTCATCAGGTGGTAAAGCGACCGCGGAGAGGCCAGGTATTTCTCGTCGATAACGAAATCTTGCGGCGGGTGGCCGACACCGCGGGAGTCGCGGCCGACGAGACGGTGGTGGAGATCGGGATGGGCCGGGGGGAGCTGACACAGCACCTGGTGCGCCGGGCGCGCGAGGTCGTGGCGGTCGAGGTGGAAAGCCGTTTCGTCGACGTTGCGGCGCGGGACTTCCGGGAATATGATAACCTGACGATCGTTCGCGGCGACATCCTCGAGGTCGATTGGGCCGAGCTCGTGCCCGCGGGCCGCCGTGTGGTGGTGGTCGGCAACGTCCCGTTTTACATTACGGGGCCCATACTGAAGCTTCTGGCCGTTCACCGGCGGCAGATATCGCGGTGGGCGTTGACGCTGCAAAAAGAGGTCGTTGCGCGCATTTGCGCTGCTCCCGGCGAGAAGGCGTACGGGGCGTTATCGGTCAAGATGCAGTTCTGGGGCGAGCCGTACTACGCGTTCGAGATTCCCGCCGAAGCTTTTGACCCTAAGCCCGACGTGGACGCCGCGCTCGTAACTTATCGTTATTACGAAGAACCCGTCGTCGCCGTAGCCCGGCCCGATATCTTCGACCATTTCGTCGATTTCGTCTTCGGCGCGCGGCGCAAGAAGATCGGCAACCGCCTGGCTACGCTTTTGGGCGGCGCCCTTTCCTCGGCGGAGGTAGCGGCCAAACTACGCGACGCCGGCGTCGACCCGGACGCCCGGCCCGAGCGCTTTTCCCCCGTGGAGTTCGCCAAACTTTACTCGCTCTTCCGGCCGTATATAGACGTTTTAAATTAGAGGTTTATATGCCTAAAATAGCTCGAGCGGTTTTGATTATGGCGGGCGGCCGCGGCACGAGGCTTTGGCCGCTCTCCCGGCGCGACCGGCCCAAGCAATTTCTTTCGTTGGTCACGGAGCGGACGTTGCTCGAGGATACGTATGCCCGGGCCGCGCCGCTGGTGGACGCCGCGCATATATACGTCGTAGCCGAGGAGGACATTCTACTTGGCGCCCGGCCTTTATTGCGGGAGGTGCCCCTTGCCAACTTCGTCGCCGAGCCGGCGGCCCGCAATACCTGGCCTTGCTGCGTATTGGGGACGTTGGCCATCGTCGACCGGCTGGGCCCGAAGACCACGGTCCTCGCGCTGCCCGCCGACCACGCGGTCGCAAACGAGGAGGCTTTTCGGAAGGCGTTAGCGGCCGGATTGAGGCGGGCGGAGGATGGCGCGGTAGTCACGTTCGGCATTAAGCCCGACCGCGCCGAAACGGGGTACGGTTACGTGAAATGCGGCGAGGCTGTAGACGCCGGCCCGCCTCGCGTCAGACAAGGTCTGGCTTTCAAAGAGAAGCCCGAAGAGGGGACGGCGCGAGTATACCTGGCGTCGGGCGATTACTTGTGGAACGGCGGGATGTTCGCGTGGCGGGCGGACCGCTTGCTCGAGTTCACCCGGGAATGTCTTCCCGACCAATTCGAGGTCGCGCGGCGATTGAAGAAGCCCCTCGCCGCGGGCGAGACCGCGGAAGTGGCCCGTATCTACGCCGAGCTCGAGGCGACGTCGGTGGATTACGCGTTGATGGAGAAGTTGCCGGCGTTCGAGGTCGTCGAAACCGATTGCGGGTGGGACGACATCGGCTCGTTTGACGCCCTGGAGCGCGTACTGCCGCGCGACGACCGCGGCAATATCCGCCGCGGCGACGTCTACCAACTGGAGGGAGTGGGGAACATCGTCCTCGCCGCGGGCCGGCGGCCCGTGATATTGTTCGGCGTGGACAACAACGTCGTCGTCGACGCCGGCGACGTCGTCCTCGTCTGCCCCAAGGGCGCGGGCCAGGACGTGCGGCGGGTCGTGGAGTTGATGGAGACGGAACGCCCCGACTTGGTGTAATAAATTATAGCGGATTTTTAGGCGGGCCCTCGGCCCGCCTTTTTCTTCGGGGCTTAGTGTCCGACCGACGCCAGGTACCGCGCGTAGTCGAACGCCGGGCTGCGTTCCGGGTCATGGCAGCGGGTGCACGTCGCCTCGGTAATAGCGGGGGTTTTAATGGCGGGGGATCGGGCGTGCCCTTCGCCCGGGCCGTGGCACTCCTCGCAACCCACCCCCAGCAGGTCGGGTTTTTGGGGGCCGACGTAGCCGCCGCGGAAACCGTAACCGGTAACGTGGCACCCCACGCACTCCGGGTCCGTCTCGCGCCCCGCTTTCTTGAGGGTATCGTATGCCGCGGCATGGGCCGTCCCTTTCCACTGCTCCGCCTGCGCGGCGTGGCAACCGCCGCATGAGCTCGAGCCGACGTAAATAAATCCTCCGGGGGGCACGTCCTCCGGCGGCTTCAGCAGCTTCTTCTCGTCGACCAGCTTTCGGAGCGCGGCGTAGTATCTCGCGACGATAACCTGCGTCGCCTCGTCCTGGGTCGTCTCTTTAGTCACGGGGAGGACTTGGTTTTCCGCCGATACGACGTCGTTGTCTTCGTCGAGGGCCAGCTTGAGCATGCCGACGTAGCGGTTGCGGCTTCGCGTATAGACCATCCACCGCCCTCCGACGTTCTCCGCTTGCGGCGTCAGGCCGCCGCGGTGGCCCGCGACGACGACATCTATCTCCCGGGGGCATTTGGCGGCGAAAGCCCGCGCTTTGTCCAAGTTGCCGACGTGGGCCAGGCAGATGATGACGTCGGCCTGGCGAGCCAAATCGCGGACAGCGGCTTGAAGGAGCTTTTTATACGGCTTGACGTCGACGGGGTGGAGGTCTTTTCCGGCGGCGAGCTCAGGGTTTAGAAAACCTATGATGCCGACCTTCAGGCCGGCCCGGTTTACCACCGTGAAGGCCGGGGCGAAAGGTTCCTTTCCCGCCGCGTAGACGTTCGACGATATTATGGGGATTTTATTAATTTCGACCAGGTCCGTCAGGAAATCGGCGCCGAAGTCGAAGTCGTCTTCGCCGAGATTGACGGCGTCGTACCCGAACGCGCCGTATGCCTCGGCCGTGATCTCGTTTTTCAGGCCGTCCTGCTCGCCGGCGGAGGGGCTGAAGAAGTCGCCGGCGTCGACGAAGACGGCGTCGGGGTAACTCGCGCGTAAAAAGTTGACGAGGGTGGCGCGGCGGCTGAGGCCGCCGTACGCGAGCGCGCTGCAACCGCACGATTCGACCTCGCCGCCGCTGTCGCCGGTGTAGATGATGACCAATTCCCGGGGGCCGTTCGCCGCGCCCGAGTTGGTTAAAACGGAGAGCGCAACGCTAAAAGCGATGGCGAATTTCGCCGTCGGTTTCATTTTAATAACCGAGCTGGCTTAGGCGTTCGCGCAGTTCGGCGGCCGCGGGCCGGTCGTCGTAGGCGCCGGCGTATACGTAATAAATCTGGTCGGCGGCCGCTTTGATAAACACGTCCGCGGCGACGCGGGTCGAAATTTCCTTGGCCAGCAAGTACGCGTGGCGTCGCGGGACCTCTCCCTCGACGCGGACGGCGAATTTGCGTTCGCCCTTTACGTAGACCGCAACGACGTCCGCGGCCGCCGCCGGCAATTCAACCTTCCAGCCCATTTCGGGCGGGGCGGCCGGTTCATTAAACAATCCCGCGCGCAATGCCCGGGCGACGAGCTCGTCTTCCTCGAGCACGCCGCGGCTCGAGAATATCACTATACCTTGCGCGCCGGCTTCCCGCGCGGCGCGGCCTTTGGCAACCATCTCCTCGCCGACGGCGTCGTCGAATTCGTCCGCCGGCACCTCCGGAACCATTATACCCGCGTATATGTATCGCCCGGCGGCGACGCCTACGGCGTCGTCGATTTGCGCGCGTACGGCGCCGGCGTCGCGGCCGTACGCCATCGGCATTACGGCGTCGACGTAACGTCCCTCTAGCCAGGCGCTCCAATCCTGGAGGTAGTCGTTGTAGGCGGTCCCCGTCCGCGACGCGAAGACCGCCGCGGTGAGTCGGCACGACGGCTTGAGTTTGGCGAGGCCGTCGTATAGGCGGCCGACGAAGGCGCTTATCTTGTCGCGTCGCCAATCGGCAAACGCCTGAGCGTCGTCCAGCGGCTTCCCGGTTTCAGCTTGATATAATTCTATGGCTTGGGCGTGGTGGCCGAAGGCGGGCGAGGGGTAACGGACGTAATCGAGGTGCAGGCCGTCGACGTAGTAGTTGGCGACTATGTCGAGGAATACGTTACAGAGGTAATCCTGGACTTCCGGCAGCGCCGGCTCGAGCCAGGCCATGCCGTAGCGGTCCCACGTTTCCCCGCGGTCGTTTTGGCTCAGCCATTCCGGGTGCTCGAGCGCGGGGTGCCCGGCCGGCGTGGGCGTCTTGCGGTTCAAAACGACGAACGTCGTGACCCAGGCGTGGACCTCCAGGCCGGCGGCGTGCCCTTGGGTTACGATTTCCTCCAAAGGGTCGAAGTCGGCGGGTTGCCCGGCGAGGTGGGGCGAGCGGGGTTCGGGGTTGGCGTATCGGGCGTCTTTTTTATTGGGAACGTAAAGGGCGTCGCCGCGGTAGCGGACCTCGACGAAGAGCGCGTTGAGGTTGTAACGGGCGGCGGCGCTAACGACTCGGGCCACCGCCGCGGGCGAATTTATCTCCCACGGACAGACCCACAGGCCCCGCAACTCGTCCGGCGCCTCGACGGCCCCGGCGAACGGCGCGGAGGCGAGCAGTAATAAAATAAAAGGGGATAGGCGTCCCGGGCGCTTCATCGAAACCATAATATGTGAAAACCGGAGTCGAGGCAAACCTTTATTTCTGTTGAAGGCGGCGTTTGACCGGTGTTATATTCCCGCCGTCGTGCTGAGCGAACGGGAAAAACGTTGGACGCGGCGGGACTGGATAATGTTGGCCGCGGTCGTAGTTTGGGCGGTCGCGCTCCGGCTGGCCTTCCTGGCGACCGCGGCCCACCACGCGTATTACCGCATCCCCGTGATGGACATGGCCTACCACGACGCGTGGGCGCGGCGCATCGCCGACGGCGATTTCTGGGGGAACGAGGCGTTCTTCCGGGCGCCGCTATACCCGTACGTCCTGGGGCTTCTTTATTGGTTGGGCAAAGGTTCGGTTTTATTCGCGCGCGTCGTACAGGCTTTCGCGGGCGGCGTAAGCGCGGCGCTTTGTTTTCTGCTCGGCCGCGAGCTCTTCGACCGGCGGGTGGGGGTGGCGGCCGCGGTCGCCTTCGGCACGATGTGGACGGCGATTTTCTACGACGTCGAGTTGTTGCTCGTGGTGTTGGAAGTCCCGCTGGGGCTGGCGTTCGTTTACGCCGTCGTCCGCGCGACCCGAACGGCCAGTCGGGGTTGGGCGGCGGCCGCGGGGGCGGCGCTGGGTTTGGCCGCTATAACCAGGCCCAACGTCCTCGTCGTCGCGGCTTTTATGTGGTTGGCGTTCGTGGCGGTCGAGGGGGCGAAGCGGCCGCCGTCGCGACGGATAATTACGTCGCTCGCCATCTTGTACGGCGTCGCCGCGGCGTTCGTGGCCGGGGTCACCGCGCGGAATTACGCCGTGGCCGGCGAGCCGGTCCTGATCTCGTGGCAGGGCGGCGTAAATTTGTGGATAGGCAACAATCCCCAAGCGGACGGCATGACGGCGATGGTGCCGGGGACCCACGGCGACTGGTGGCGGGGCTACTACGAGTCCATACGTATGGCGGAGGAAGCGCTGGGGAGGCCCTTGCGCTATTCGGAAGTCGACCGTTATTACTTCGGCCGGGTGCTCGATTTCGCGCGCACGAGGCCGGCGACGCTTCTCCGCTTGCTCGCGCAAAAGACCTATTTCTTCACCAACGCCTACGAGGTCGCGAATAACTTCGACCTTTATTATTTGAAAAAACGTTTTTGGGTTTTGAAATACGACCCCGTGAGCCTATACGTCATATTGCCGTTCGCGTTCTTCGGAATGATTTCGTACGCGCGGCGGTGGCGGCAACTCGCGCCGTTATACATATACGTCGTACCTTACTCCGCCTCCGTAATACTATATTTCGTGAACGCGCGTTTTCGTATGCCGGTGGTGCCGTATCTTTGCACGTTCGCCGCGGCGGCGTTTTTCTATCTCTGGGACAATCTGCGGCGGTGGAACCGCCGGAGCTCGGCGCTCCGCGTTGCCGGCCTGGCGGCGTTGTTTATTTTTTGCGACGCGGACCCGTTCGGCATAGGGCGCCAATCGAAGTTCGAGGCCCAGGGCCACTATACGATGGGTACGATATACCTGGCCGACGACGACCTGGACGCCGCTCAGCGGGAGTATGAGGCCGCGCTGGAGGCCGATTGGGAGAGCGCCGGGACGAACACGCTGAACGACCTCGGCATAATCGCCGCCCGGCGGGGCGACGTGGCGCGGGCGGAGCAATACTTCCGGCTGGCGGTGGCGGTCGAGCCGGACTACAGTAAGGGCTGGAACAACTTGGGGAACATACGCGCCCGGGCGGGCGACGTCGAGGGGGCGCGCGCGTGCTACGAGCGCGCGTTGGCCTTCGAGCCGGAGGACGGCCGGGCGTATTACTTCTACGGCAAGCTCCTTTTGGGCGAGGGCGACGTCGCCGGCGCCGCCGAAAAGTTCAAGCGCGCCGTCCGCTACCAACCCAATTTCAGCGCCGCCTGGTACGAGCTGGGCAACATCGCCCGCGACGGCGGCGACCTCGAGCGGGCGCGAGACTGTTACAAAGAGGCGGAATATTACGAGCCCACGGCCTTGGACGTCAAACACCGGCTGGGGGAAGTCCTCCACCGGATGGGCGACTACGCCGCCGCGGCGCGCGAGTACCGCGTTATCCTCAAGATAACCGAAGACCCCCGCGCCCGGTACAACCTGGCGTGCGCGCTGGCGCGCCAGGGCCGCGCCGACGAGGCGATGGCGGAGCTTAAGCGCGCGGTCGCGCTCGCGCCGGACCGCTACAAGAAGATGGCCGCCGTCGACGAAGACCTCGACTCGCTTAAAAGCCGTGATGATTTCCGGAGGTTGATTTCGCCGTAAGGGGTTTATTATAAGGCCATAGTTTAAAACCGCCGGCTTTGCCGGCGGCTTTTTTTACGGCTGTGGTTCCGCGAACGCTATACCAACGCCCGGGCGCCCTCGACTACGCGGTTCCATAAAAAAGCGCTCGCGGAAGGACCGCCGCCCAAACAAGTTATCCCTAAGATAATTATAAGCGCTATGACGATTACGGCGACGACGACCGCGACGACGACCTTGGCCTTGCTGACGGGCTTCTTGCCGGTTATGGCGCCGGTCGCGCCGTCCATGACGCAGTTATACGGTTTGCCCTTGTAGGTATACGTAAGCCACCAGAGGGGGTGATAAGACAGGCGCGCCGCGAGGTTGGAGAGCTGGGTGCTGCACGACTCGAGGCGCTCCACCTCGCCCGCGCAGGCGGCGCGCTCCAACGCTTCCACTTTCATCCGGGCGCGGCGCGTGGCTTCTTCGGCGCCGAAGGCCGCCTTTTCCACCGGGAAGTTATCCTCCCGGACGGCGCGGCCTAACGGCTCGGCCCCCTCGTCGCTGACGAAGTTGCCCGGGGTGCCGGCGAGTTTGTCCACGTCTTCCTGCGCGACGCTGGAGGAGGCGACGACGGCGACGCGGTAGTGGCCTACGTGCGTGCCGGCGGTGCTATGCCATTCGGTATACGGTTCTTCTTCCTGATAGGAGGAGCGCGCGCCCTGGGCATCGGCGCGCGTCTTCGTCACGGTCCGGTGGCCGGTGGTGCTATAACGGCCGGCCCACGCCGACGTCGCGTCGCAACTGCATACATAAAGCGGCACGTATTTGGCGGTTACCTTCGTTACGGCTGCGGCGGTGTCGGCGTCGGCGGCGGTGAAGACGCCTTTATCCAACCATTTATTCAGATACTCGAGCATGTTGCTCTGGAATATTTTATACGGCGTCAAGAATTCCGGGACTGCGGGTTCCGCCGGGGCCGGCGCGAACGCGGGGGGCAACAGGTACGTGGCGCCGCAATACGGGCAAACGGCCTCCGCTATCGCGGGCCGCAGGTCTATCGCGCCGCCGCAACCCGCGCATTTCATGCTGATGAGTTTTTCCGCGGCGTCGATGGCCAGGACGTCGGCGCCGCACCTCGCGCATTTAACGGCTTTTCCCGCTTCGGCATCCGTATAAGTTATGGCCGCCTCGCATTTGGGGCATTTTACCTTGGGCATAGCCGGACCTCCTTTGGACGTTGACGCGGGAAATTATCATAACGGCGGCGCCAAGTCAAAGCGAAAAGGCCGAGGGAGGCAGTAATATTTGACTTACGGGGCTTGCGGATTTATATTTACCTAGAGGTTAAATGGTCCGGGCGGCGTTCGGCGTTTTTCCTTTTATAGGTACGGCCGCGGCCGGGCCCAAACACTTATGGAAGCGGGCCCATGAGAAATGCGCGGAAAGTGACGTTGGCGACGGTCGCGGCCTTGGTCACAGGCTCCGTAACCTTGTTCGGACGGGCCGGCGCCGAAACGAACGCCCTGGAGAGTACGTACGCGCCGCCTACCTCACGGTTAATTAGAGAGTCGCGTCGCGAGGTCCGAAGAGCGACAAGA
>Ga0153916_10000905_pt1 | contig 20621 bp, 13 predicted proteins | sample Opewatmetagenome_FD_109642 | JGI IMG/M metagenome (GOLD analysis project Ga0153916, IMG submission 109642) | Freshwater wetland microbial communities from Ohio, USA - Open water 3 Core 3 Depth 4 metaG | ecosystem: Environmental > Aquatic > Freshwater > Wetlands | place: USA: Ohio, Lake Erie...
GACCGCGCTGGAGCTGGTTCAGCGGACGAAATACGATGCCGTCGTGCTGGACTATCGAATGCCCAACATGGACGGCGCGGAAACCTGCCGGCGAATTCGGCAGGTGCAGCCCGAGGTTCACGGGGTGTTCGTCACCGGATTCCCGACCATCGACACGGTGTTCCCCGCCATCGCCTCGGGGGCCGACCGCGTGCTGGCGAAGCCGGTTAACCCCGTGGAGCTAGTCAAGACCCTCGAAGAAGAGTTGGCGAAACAGGCCCTGGACCGTGGCGGGCCCGATGCGTAGGATTCCGTTGATCTGAGCTGTCCGCGACGGGCAGCTTCAATCCGCTATGAGAGCCCCTCTGTGCGAATGTGCGTGCAGGCGGGGTCTTTTGTTTTACGCACCAGCCTCGACGCCAGTCCTTGCTGGCGCGAATCCCGCCTGCTGGTTTCCACAACCTCGCCACCAGCCAGGGCGTTGGACACCCACCCCCGACCACGCGGCGCCGTGGCCGCCCGATTCCTTCCTTTAGGGGGATGCGACCGATGCAAGTCAAACTGAAATCGTTGGCAATGGCGGAGCCTGAACGCCCCATCTCGGTGCAGGCTCCAAGATTCGTAATAGGGCGGGCTGAAGACTGCCATTTTCGCCTCCCCAGTCCCCTCGTCAGCAGGCATCATTGCGAGCTGATGGTCGAAGAGGACGGGGCACGTATCCGCGACCTGAGCAGTCGAAACGGCACGTTCGTCAATGGAGACCGCGTGGACGGAGAGCGGTCTCTTCAGGACGGCGACTTGATCTGCGTCGCCGCGTGCGTGTTCGAGGTTCAATTGAGTCCCAACTCGCGACTGGCTTGGAACGCGGTCTGGAACGTCATCACGAAAGGAGCACGATCATGAGAACGCTGTTCTTACCCCTGATGGTATTCGGCGCGTTTTGCGGCGCCGCGTTTGCCGTCACGGGCATTCTGTCCATCCGAAACGAGGACGACAAGATCGACGTCACGATCGACAAGGTACAGCTCAAGCACCGCACGCGGCAACTCAAGCACGGGACGCAGCAAGCGGTCGGGATGGCCAAAGAGGTGGGAGGTGTGATGTGCGACAAGGCAAGCGAGACCTGGCAAAAGGCAAGGCAACGCCTTCGGGAGTTCTCGCACGATCGCCAGCGGGCGGTCACTGCCTAAGCAGCCGGGGCGAGGTCGTGGACTTCAACCTGCTTTTCACTACGCTCCGCGGGAACCGCAACGACTTGATTCAGGTTCCGAACAACACGTTTTTTCAGACGCCGATCCGTCGACAGGTGAAACGGGCGGCAACGGACTTGAACGAGCACCTGGAGGACGGCAGCAGCGCGGCGTCGCCGCCTGAAACCGCCGACGTGCACTGATCCCGGGGCGTCGACTGCGAGGATGCTGGTACGATTGCACCAACCCGCTTTGCCAGGAGAATGAACATGAAGCGATTCTTGTTCCGCGTTTGTGCTGTTGGGCTGTCAAGCATGTGGCTCGCCCAGAGCACCCCAGGGTACGCCCAGGGTGCCCAGGGGCAGGCCGCGGGTCTTCCCTCCGCGCCCAAGGCCGCGCCGAACGACGACGCCGCCGGCGTGGAGGTGATGACTCGCGGGCCGATCCATGAGGCCTTCGCCCAACCGGTGAATACGGGCTCGGTCCGTCCGCTGGTCGTCCCCAAGAACCCTCCGCCGGCGATCGAAGAGATCCCGCCCGACGTCAAGCCAGCCGGCGAAGACGTCGTTTGGATCTCGGGCTACTGGGGCTGGGACGACGACCGAAAGGACTTCGTGTGGGTCAGCGGGGTGTGGCGGGTGCCGCCCCCCGGCCAACGCTGGATCCCCGGCTACTGGACCGAGGCCTCCGGCGGCTACCAATGGGTCCCGGGGTTCTGGAGTCCGGTGGAGAGCCAGGAAGCCGAGTACTATCCCGAGCCCCCGGCGTCGCTGGAGCAAGGGCCCACGAGCGACCCGCCCTCGCTCGACTACGCCTGGATTCCCGGTTGCTGGCGGTGGCGCGAAGCGCGCTACGCGTGGCAGCCCGGGTATTGGGCGTTGGCCCAGCCGGACTGGGTGTGGATGCCGGCCTCGTACTCCTGGTGCCCGCGCGGCTGGGTGTTCAGTGAAGGCTACTGGGATTACCCCTTCGCCGGCCGGGGCCTGGCTTTCGCCCCAGTCTATTTCGGCGGGGGGCTGCTGCGGCCGCGGTTCTTTTCGCCGACCGTGGTCATCGACACGGGGATCTTGAGTTTTTACCTGTTCACCCGGCCAAGCTACTACCACTACTACTTCGGCGACTACTTCGCGGCGTCGTACGATGGGCTCGGGATTTTCCCGTGGTTCGGCGTTAACGCCTATGCCCGGTACACGTACGATCCGCTGTTCTCCTACTACCGCTGGTATTACTCCAGCCGTGACCCGCGGTGGCTCGCAAACCTGCAGGGGTGGCACCGCTACTATCGGGAGCATGCCGACCGGCGCCCGCCGCACGATCTGGCGGCCCAGCGGCAACTCCTGGCGCGAGCGGAAGACCGGCCCGACAGCAGGTTCCTGGCCATTGCCGATACGGTCCAGGATTGGCGTCAGAAAGCGGACGCCCCCGTGACGCTTGTGCCCGTTGGTGGGCAGGAGAAAGCCAAGATCGCCGAAACGGCGCGAATGCTGGGAGATGTCAAGACCCAGCGGGCGCAGTTGGAAGGCGGCGCGGCGATCGGCCCTGGGACGGGAGCCGCGAAGACGGCGGAAAAGGCTCCGGCAGCGGCGCTGAAGGCTCCGCTGAAAGCCCCGCTGAAGGCTCCCTTGCCCAAGCTTCCCGCGGTCGGGCCCGCGAAGGCGGGGGGGGTGGCGCCGGGCATAGCGCCCGCACCGCGCACGCCGCCCACTCCCGGCGCGACTCCCAAGGCCGCACCGGGGCCGCAACCGGTCGTTCCTCCCCGCCCCGAGACCCGCCGCGGCAAAGTGCCCGCGGGTGAGCCGTCTCCCCGTTCCGCTCCGCCCGCCCGGGTCCGGGCAGGACAGAAGGGTGCCGCCGAGGCGGAGAAGGCGGTAATCCCCGAGCCGCCGCGGGGTCGCGGGGAAGGCTCGGCGCCGGAAAGGCCAAGGCCGGAACGCGGGGAGGGAAAGGGCGGCGGCAAACGGAGGTGAGCCGCTTATGCCGAACACAGGAAGTCCAAGTCCGATGTGTTGAGTGTCGATGTGACTGGTTTCTTTCCGCGGCGCTGGCCGCCTGGAAGGAGGTGTACGATGAAGCGCATAGCACTGGCGCTGACGATGCTCGGGGCCCTGGCGGTTGCCACGGCCTCCGCACCGGCTGAAGAGCGGTCTGCCAACCCGCCTGCAACGGCCTACTCGGCCACGGCAGCGGATCAGGCCGTGATCGTGCCGGTGGATCGGTACGTGTACCGTTCACGCCCGGGCTGGTACGCGCCTCGCTACTACGGGTCATACTACTATGGTCCGTATGGGGGCTGGTACCACCCGCGACGGTACTACTATCCCGGGCCGTACGCAGACTACGGCTACTACTACCCCGGGGGCTTCGGGTTCTACTACTCGGGCCCGCGTCGTTCGTTTAGCTTCGGGTTTTGAGATGCGGCCTGAAGCGTGAACGCATGGGCAACCACGAGGCCCAGGTCATCGCACGGCCTGGTGTGCAGGTGAACCTCGTGCGTTGCCCGTGCGGTTTTTTTATGCCCTGATCTCGACCGACCGGCGGCGGCTGGCACGGTGCATGCTTCGTGGAGGGGGTGCGGCCCGCCCCCGGCCGCTTGGCGAAGGGCTTCACCCGGTATACAATGGCCCGGAATGTCACCGTGAGACCGTTGTAAGCGAAGCCCCGGGTCGGGAGCAGCGCCGGAGAGGTCCCATGAGAGTCTGGCCAGGCCGGCCCTATCCGCTCGGGGCCACGTGGGACGGCGGGGGGGTCAATTTCGCGCTTTTCTCGGAGCATGCCACGCGGGTCGAGTTGTGCCTGTTCGGGTCGGCAAGAGCCGGGCGGGCGTCCCATCGCATTCTGCTCCCCGAATACACAGACCAGGTGTGGCACGGCTACCTGCCCGACGTGGCCCCCGGCCAGCTCTACGGGTACCGGGTGCAAGGGCCGTACCTGCCCGAAAAGGGCCATCGGTTCAACCCAAACAAACTCCTCCTCGACCCGTACGCCAAGGCCATCGGCAGGGACCTGACGTGGGCCGACGCGGTATTCGGCTATCGTATCGGGGACCCCAAGGAAGATCTCTCTTTCGACGATCGAAACAGCGCGGCGTTCGCGCCGTTGGCGATGGTCATCGACCCGGCGTTTACTTGGGGTGATGACCGGCCCCCTCACACGCCGTGGCACAGAACCCTTATCTACGAAATACACGTCCGCGGATTCACGAAACTCCATCCCGGTCTTCCAGAGCCGTTGCAGGGGACCTACCTCGGGCTGGCTTCCCAGCCGGCCATCGATTACTTGAAGGACCTTGGCATCACGGCGGTCGAGCTGATGCCCGTCCACCACTTCATCCACGACCGGCACTTGGTGGAGAAAGGCCTGTGCAACTACTGGGGGTACAACACGCTGGGCTACTTCGCCCCGGAGGCACGCTACGCATCGGGCCGGGAAGACGGCAAGTCGGTGCGGGAATTCAAGCAGATGGTTCGCGTCCTGCACAGTGCGGGCATCGAAGTCGTCCTCGACGTCGTCTATAACCACACCGGAGAGGGCAACCATTTCGGTCCCACCATCTCTCTTCGCGGCATCGACAACGCGTCCTACTACCGTCTGGTTGCCGATAACCCCCGTTACTACATGGATTACACCGGCTGCGGCAACACCTTGAACATGCGCCACCCGCGCGTCCTCCAACTGGTGATGGACAGCCTCCGCTATTGGGTCACGGAGATGCACGTCGACGGCTTCCGCTTCGATCTGGCCAGCACGCTGGCGCGGGAACTGCACGAAGTCGACCGGCTGGGCGCTTTCTTCGACATCATCCACCAGGACCCGGTGATCTCGCAGGTCAAGCTGATCGCCGAGCCGTGGGACCTCGGGGAGGGGGGCTACCAGGTGGGAAACTTCCCCGTCGGATGGACCGAATGGAACGGCAAGTATCGCGACGCGGTGCGACGCTTTTGGCGCGGAGACGACGGCACCGTTTCCGAGCTGGCCACGAGGCTTTGCGGCAGCGCCGACTTGTACGAGCGCGGCAGCCGCCGCCCCTATGCGAGCGTCAATTTCGTCACGGCGCACGACGGTTTCACCCTGCACGACCTGGTGAGCTACCATCAGAAGCGCAACGAGGCGAACGGACAGAACAACGAGGACGGCGAGTCCAACAACCTGAGCTGGAACTGCGGCGCGGAGGGACCCACCAGCGACCCGGCAGTCACCGACCTCCGCTATCAGCAGATGCGCAACTTTCTGGCGACGCTGCTCCTTTCCCAAGGCGTTCCCATGATTCGCGGCGGTGACGAGCTTGCCCAGACCCAGCAGGGCAACAACAATGCTTATTGCCAGGACAGCCAGATCGGTTGGCTGATGTGGCAGCACGACGGGCGGCAAAAGGAGCTCTTGGCGCTCGCCTCCCGATTGATCCGTCTGAAGCGGGAACAGCCCGTCTTCCACCGCCCGAACTTCTTTCAGGGTCGCCCCCTGCGCGGGTCGGGAGTCAAGGACATTTATTGGCGCGATCCGTCGGGCCGGGAGATGACGGATGAGGCATGGAATGCGCCGGTCGTGCGATGTCTCGGGATGCACCTGGCGGGCGACGCGATTAGCGAGGTGGACGAGCGTGGAGAGCGTTTGGCGGGCGACACGATGCTCCTCCTCCTGAATCAAAGCGTCGACACGGTTCCCTTCACGTTGCCCGAGCATAAGGCGGAGGAGCACTGGGAACTGGTTTTCGACACGGCGGAGCCCGCACCGGCAGAAGCGCGCTTCGGCGGCGGCCAGGCGTACCCGCTCCGGGGACGTTCCATGGCCGGATTGCGACTGCACAAGTGCCAGCCGAACGACTCGCAAGTGACGTAAGGAGTTGCCATGGGCGGGGAGCCGCAACATGCCCCACAAGGCGCGCTGGCCCAGGAGGACGGCAGCGTCCTCTGGCGCGTCTGGGCTCCTTTCTCCCAGGGTGTGCGCCTGGTGACGTGGAATGCCGCAGAGCGCGAAGAGACCGCGATGATGCCGGAGGGCTTCGGCTATTTCACGTGCCGCCGAGAGCGGGTCGAAGAAGGTCTGCGGTACGCCTTTCAATTGGGCGATGGCCAGGTGTGCCCGGACCCGGCCTCCCGCTGGCAACCGGAGGGCGTGCACCGTCCCTCCGCGGTGTTCTTTCCCGAGTCCTACTCCTGGTCGGACCTGGCCTGGCGCGGGGTGCCCCGCGAGGACCTCATCGTCTATGAATTGCACGTCGGCGCCTTCACGCCCGAAGGAACGTTCGAGGCGATCGTTCCGCGCCTGCCCGAGCTCGCGTCGCTGGGCGTAACGGCCCTGGAGCTGATGCCGGTGGCCCAGTTCCCCGGAGCGCGCAACTGGGGCTACGACGGCGTACATCCCTATGCAGTCCAGGAGAGCTACGGCGGCCCGCGCGCACTGCAAGAGCTGATCGACGCGGCCCATCGCAGCGGCCTCGCGGTGATCCTCGACGTGGTCTACAACCACCTCGGCCCGGAAGGCAATTACCTCGGCCGGTTCGGGCCGTACTTCACCGATCGTTATCGCACCCCATGGGGAAACTCCGTCAATTTGGACGGCGCAGAGAGCGACGCGGTGCGGCGATTCTTTGTCGACAACGCGTGCATGTGGGTGCGGGATTTCCACGCCGACGGCCTCCGTCTCGACGCCGTCCACGCCATTTACGATTTCTCCCCGCACCACATCCTGGCCGACATCCGGGCCGCCGTGCACCAGGAGGCTGCCCGGCAGAATCGCATCGTCCACGTGATGGCGGAGAGCAACCAGAACGACGTCCGCCTGGTGAAGCCGCCCCGGGAAGGGGGCTATGGTCTGGACGGCGTTTGGAGCGACGATTTCCACCACAGTGTCCACGCCCTCTTGACCGGCGAGCGCGACGGCTACTACGCCGACTTCGGATGCCCGGCACATCTCGCCAAGGCGCTGGAGGCGGTGTTCGTGTACGACGGATGTTTCAGTGCGTTTCGCCGCCGGCGTCATGGCAGCCGCGTGGGCGGGCTGGACCGCACGCGCTTCCTGGTCTGCATCCAGAATCACGATCAGGTGGGAAACCGTGCGAAAGGAGATCGCTTCGGGACCATCCTTCCGCCGGAAGGACAACGCCTGGCATGCGCCCTGCTGCTGCTATCGCCCTGCGTGCCCCTGCTGTTCATGGGCGAGGAATACGGCGAGACCGGGCCCTTTCCCTTCTTCTGCTCGTTCAGCGACGCCGCGCTAACGGAGTCGGTGCGGCGCGGCCGGCGGGAGGAATTCGCCGCGCTGCACTTCGAGTGGGCGGCGGAGGTTCCGGATCCGCACAGCCCCGCGACCTTCGCCGCGGCCAAGCTCGCCTGGACGTGGCCCGAGGGATCCTTCCACGCCCGGCTGCGGCAGCTTTATCAGGATCTCCTGGTGGCCCGCCGCACGTGGCCGGCCCTCCGCGACCGGCGCAGTACGACCGCCCGCGTGGTCAACAGCCCCGGCCTGGAGGATCGCGATGGGCAGTCGGCCGTACTGGTGCTGGATCGCGGCGGAGAGAGCGGACTTGTCGCTCTGGCGAACCTCACCCCGAAGGCGGTTCCTTTTCCGGCGTTGGACCTGGGTGGTCGACCGGTAGTTCTCACCACGGAGGACGTCCGTTATGGGGGAAGTCGCCCGGCGGGTCAGTTGTCGGGGCAGTTGCTTCCCTATGAGCTGCTGGTGTTCGGCAGGAAGTGAGTGCCGTGATGAGCAACCTTTCCTCGTGGGGCCAGCGGGTTGCCCGCGCCGTGGAGCGGATGGTGGCCGACCGTTTCTGCCACCCCTCCGCAACGTATCGCCTTCAGTTCGAGAAGGGCGCGCTCGGGTTCCGCGATGCAGCAGCCATTGTGCCGTACCTCGACGAGCTCGGCGTAAGCCACCTGTATGCCTCTCCGTACCTGAAAACGCGCTCCGGAAGCACCCACGGCTATGCCATTGTGGATTATGGACAACTCAACCCGGAATTGGGCAGCGCCGACGACCACCGAGCCCTGGTGGATGCATTGCACTGCCGCGGCATGGGGCAGATTCTCGATGTCGTATCCAACCACATGAGCGCGACCGCGGCCGAGAACCTTTGGTGGAACGACGTCCTGGAGAATGGCCCCAGCTCGCCCTACGCCGCCTACTTCGACATCGATTGGCACCCCGTCAAGGAGGAATTGCAGAACAGGCTTCTCTTGCCCGTGCTGGGAGACCAGTACGGGCAGGTTCTCGAATCGGGGGGGCTCAGGCTGGAGTACCGAGACGGCGCGTTCTTCATTTGGTATGACCGGACCCTTTTGCCGCTCGACCCGCGGACGTACCGGGTGATTCTGACGCGCCGCATCGATGAGATCAGGGCCACCCTGCGGGCCGACGCCGAGGAGCTGCGCGAGCTGGAAAGCATTGCGACGGCGTCGGAGCATCTTCCGGACCGCACCGACACGGACCCCGCCCGCGTCGCCGAACGGCAGCGGGAGAAGGAGGTCATCAAGGCCCGCCTCCGCAGCCTGGTTGGCCGCGCTCCCGATATCGCCGCGTTTATCGAGCGGAACGTGCGGGAGCTCAACGGGTCGCCTGAAGATCCGCACAGCTACGACGACCTCGACAAGCTGCTCGACGCTCAGGTCTATCGACTCTCCCACTGGAAGGCCGCGGCAGACGAAATCAACTATCGACGTTTCTTCGACGTCAATGAGCTGGCAGCCGTCTGCGTGGAGGATCCCAGGGTATTCGAGCAGAGCCATCGCCTGGTGTTCGATCTCCTGGTCCGCGGCGACGTCGATGGACTGCGCATCGATCACATTGACGGCCTGTACGGCCCCACGGAATACCTGCGTCGCCTGCAGTGGGGCTACCTTCGCGCCCTCGGACGCGCGATCTACGGGCAATTGGCGGAGACGCGCCCGGAGAAGCGTCTGGAGCATGCGGGGGCCGCCGGCGCCGCGGGGCTGCCGGAAGAGCCGCCTCCGTGGAGCGACGTGGAGCCGGCGTTCTTGCAGGCGGTGGCCGACAGCATCGAGCGGCTCGTGCCGGTTCCCGCGTCCTTTCTTTCCGCCGCGGTGACGGGCGCGAACCACGCTGCACCCGCCGGTGCCGGCCTTGAAAACCGCGGCGGCGCCCCGCTTCCGCTGTACGTGGTGGCCGAGAAGATCCTCGGTCCCGAGGAACCCCTTCCCGAACACTGGCTGGTGGCCGGGACCACCGGCTACGACTTTCTGAATGCCGTCAACGGGCTGTTTGTGGATCGGCCCGGATGGGACGAGTTGACCAAGGTCTACGGCCGGTTCATTGAGGATCGCCAGGACTTCCGCGAAGTGGCCCACCAATCCAAGCTGGTGATCATGCGGACGGCCATGTCGAGCGAGCTGCAGTTGCTCGCGCAGCGGCTCAATCGCATCTCGGAGCGGCATCGGCGGTCGCGGGATTTCACGCTCAACACCCTGCGGACGGCGCTGCGCGAGATCCTGGCGTGTTTTCCCGTCTACCGCACGTACATTCGTGAGGGTCATGTCTCCGAGCGCGACCGGCAGTTTGTCTGCCGCGCGGTGGCACAAGCCAAACGCCGTCACCCGGCCACCAACGCCGCGGCGTTTGACTTCATCCGCGACGTGCTCTTGCTGCAACTGCCGCCGGGGCTGGATGAGGCCGGTCGCCGCGAGCGGGAGTTGTTTGTGGGTCGCTTCCAGCAGGTCACCAGCCCGGTGATGGCGAAGGGGATCGAGGACACTGCTTTCTACCGCTACTTCCCCCTGGCGTCGCTGAACGAGGTGGGCGGCGACCCCGTCCGGGGCGCCACCACGATCGAGGAATTCCACCGTCAGAACCTTGCGCGGCAGGGACAATGGCCGCGCTCGCTTGTCTCCACCACCACCCACGACACGAAACGCAGCGAGGACGTCCGCGCGAGGATCAACATCCTCTCCGAGATCCCGCGCGTGTGGCGCGCGGCGGTGAATCGTTGGGCACGCTTGAACCGGCGGCACCGCCGCGAAGTGGAGGGCGCGCCTGCCCCCAGCCACAACGATGAGTACTTGTTCTACCAGAGCCTGGTCGGCGTTTGGCCGCTCGTGCCCGCCGAGGGCAAGAACCTCCAGGGGCTGGTCGATCGCATGCAGGTCTACATGGAAAAAGCGACTCGTGAAGCGAAGGTCCGTACGAGCTGGATCAATCCTAATCCGGAGTATGATGCCGCGGTTCGCGGATTCGTAGCCGCCGTCCTGGACGACGACCCCAAGAACCGGTTTCTTCCCGAGTTTCGCCGGTTTCACGAGCAGGTGGTGAACTGGGGACTGTATAGCGCCCTATCGCAGACGGTGTTGAAGCTGACCTCCCCGGGCGTGCCCGACGTTTATCAAGGGCAGGAGGTATGGGACTTCAGCCTGGTTGATCCCGACAACCGCCAGCCCGTGGATTTTGCGTCCCACCGCGGCTTGTTGGCTCAACTTCAGAGCGACGTCGCCCAAAACGATCAGGCGTTGCTTTCCCTGGCGCGCCGGCTCGCCCGAGATCCGCGCGACCCCCGCCTCAAGCTGTTCGTCACCTGGCAAACCCTCCGGTTCAGGGGCCGGCATGCCGAGCTGTTCCAGTCCGGAGATTATGTCCCCCTGGAGGTTCAAGGGGCGAGGGCAAGGCATGTCTGTGCGTTCGCGCGGCTCTCCCGATCCCCGGCGGGGCCCGATCGGCCGATCGCGATTGTCGTTGCGCCCCGCTGGCTTGGCCAGTTGACGCCCTTGCCGCAGAATTCTCTCGTTGCGCCGCCACCGCTGGGCGATGCCGTCTGGGAAGATACCAACCTCGCGGTCGAAGGGCTGGTATCCTCCGCGCTGAAGAACTTGTTTACCGGCCAGGTGTGTGGGCCCCGCGATCACCGTCTGCCTGTGGCGACGGCGCTCGCCGACTTCCCAGTGGCATTGCTGACAAACGCCGACCGCATGGTTCTGTCCTCGCCTATTTCGTGAGGCCCTTCCCCGTCTCGCGTTCCAGAAAGCTCCCCTCGACGTTCCCCTCGCCGCCACCTCAAGGGCCGTGAATGGTTACAAGAGATTGAATCTGAGGAGCAGGGGCCAACCGGCGCCTCGAATCATAATCGGCTTCCGCCGGCGGGGATTCCATGTCCTTCAGGTCTGGTTCATGGTGGTGATGTTTCAACGCGCGCTGGGCCGCCTTCCGGCCGAACGTCCAGAACATGGCCGGGCGCACGAAGAAGTCGAGCAGAGTACAACTGATCAGTCCGCCCAGAATGACCGTGGCCACCGGGTAAAGGATTTCCTTGCCCGGCTGGCCGGCGGCGAGTGCCAGCGGCACCAGAGCAATCCCCGCGCACAATGCCGTCATCAGCATGGGGGCAAGCCGCTCCTTGCCGGCACGCTCGATCATCCGCGGCGTGAAATCCTCCCCCTCGTGGCGAACCAGGTGCATGTAGTGGGCAAGAAGGAGGATACCGTTGCGCGAGGCGATGCCGGCAAGGGAAATGAACCCGACCATGCTTGCCACGGTGAGCGATTGGCCGGTGACGACGAGTGCCGCCACCGCCCCGATCGCAGCCATCGGCAGGGCCGCCAAGACCTGCAAACTGAGATTGAGCGAATGGAACAGCGTATACAGCGTCAACACCATGCACGCCAGGGATACCAGGCTCAACAGGCCGATGGTTCTGGTGGCCGATTGTTGGCTCTCAAACTGGCCGCTGTAGTGAATGAAATAGCCCGTGGGCAAGGACGCTTGGACGGGGGCCAGCCGCTGCTGGATCTCCGCCACCAGGCTTCCCAAGTCCCGGCCTGCGGTGTTGCACTGGACGATGATCCGCCGTCGCACGTTTTCCCGGTTGATCGTGTTCGGCCCACTGGAGTCCGCGACGTCGGCGACCGCGCTGAGGGGGATTTGACCTCTGCGCGGCAGGTCCAGGGTCATCCGCTTCAACTCCTGCGGATCGTTGCGGAAGGGGTCATCCAGCCGCACCAGCAAGTCGAACTTCCGCTCGCCCAGCACGATTTCGGAGACCACCCGGCCGTTCATGGCCGTCTCCACCAGTTCGTTTACGTCGGCGGAGTTCAACCCGTTCGCGGCCAAGGCATCGCGGTTCAGGTTGATCCGCAACTGGGGGATTTCGATCTGCGGCTCGACCATCAAGTCCTTCACGCCGCGAACGTCCGCGATGGCCGCCTTGATTTCGTCAGCCTTGGCCCGGAGGATGTCGAGGCTGTCGCCATAGAGCTTGATGCCCACCTGGGCCTTCACGCCGGAAAGCATTTGCGAGATGACGTGCTGCAAGGGCTGCTCCACCGCGACCGCCACGCCCGGCACCAGGGTCAGCTCCTCGCGGATGTCGTCCAGGACTTGCTCGCGGCTGCGGCCCGAGTTCGGATCGAAGCTGACGATGATCTCCGACATGTTGACCCCTTCGGCGTGCTCGTCCAGCTCGGCGCGCCCCGTGCGCCGGCCGAAGGCGACCACGCCCGGGACACTCTTGAGGCGTTGTTCGACCATGCCGGCGAGCCGATTGGAGGTCTCCAGGGAGTTGCCCGGCGGCAGCACCACGTTGATCTGAACGCTCCCTTCGTTGAACGGCGGCAGGAAATCACGGCCGAGTTGCGTCACGACCAAGCAGCTAACCGCGACGGCTACCGCGACGACACCCAAGACCGGCCAGGGACGCCGGACACTGAAGCGGATCGCGTATCCGACGAGCCATTTGAGCCACCGCAGGATGAAACTGTCCTTGTCGCGCCCCATGACTTTGGCCTGTGGCAGCAGCCAGTAGGACAGCACGGGCGTTACGGTGAGCGACACCACGAGCGAGGCAAGAATCGAGACGATGTAGGCCACCCCCAGAGGCGTGAACAGCCGGCCTTCCATCCCGCTCAGGGCAAACAGCGGCACGAACACCAGCACAACCAGGATCGTGCTGAAGACGATCGAGTTCCGCACTTCGCTGCTGGCTTCGTAAACGACGCGCATGGCGTGCTTTGGGCGCGGGGAGTGCTGGTTTTCCCGCAACCGCCGGAAGACGTTCTCCACACCCACGATGGCGTCATCGACCAACTCGCCGATTGCCACGGCCAAACCGCCCAGCGTCATTGTATTGATCGACATCCCATACCACTTGAAGACCAAACCCGTCATAACGATGGAAAGCGGGATGGCCGTCAGCGTGATGAACGTCGTGCGGAAGTTGAGCAGGAACAGGAACAGGATGACAACGACGAGGATGCTGCCGTCCCGCAGCGCGTCAATGACGTTGTGGATGCCCAACTCGATGAACGATTTCTGCTGGTAGACTTCGGGATTGATGCGGATGTCGCGCGGCAAGCTGGCCTTTAGCTCTTCGAGGGCGGCGGTTATCTGGTCGGTCAACAGCCGCGTGTCCTTGCCGGGCTGTTTGGCGATCGTCAGCATCACGGCCGGAGCCCCGGCCACGGCCGAATCCCCTCGCCTCACTTGGGGTGCCTCGGCAACGCGGGCGACTTGGCTGAGGAGCACCGGCCGCTCCGTGTCGGATTTCACAACCACCTTCTCAATGTCCTGGACGCTTTGGAGTCGCCCGATGGACCGGACCAGGTATTCGTTGCCTCCCCGGTTCAGGTAGCCGCCGGTGGCATTGGCGTTGCTGGCGGACAAGGCCCGCTCGACCTCGTGCAGAGTGACGCCATAGCTCCGCAGGGCATTCGGGTTGACAAGCACCTGATACTGTTTGCGACCGCCTCCCATCGTAATGACCTGGGCAATCCCGGGAATCGTCAGCAATCGTTGCCGCACGACCCAATCGGCCAGCGTGCGGACCTCCATCGGGGACGTTTTGCCGTCTTCGCTCCACATGCCGATAATCATGATCTGGCCCATGATTGAGGAGATTGGCCCCATTTGAGGGCGGACCCCTTCCGGCAGCCGCTCGCCGGCCAGCGCGAGTTTCTCCGCCACGATCTGCCGGTCCACGTAGATGTCGGTTCCCCAGGCGAATTCCACCTGGACCACGCTGAGGCCGATTCCCGAGGCACTGCGGACGGCCTGCACGCCCGTCGCCCCGTTGAGCACGGACTCCAAGGGGAAGGTGATCAGGGTTTCGACTTCCTCCGGGGCAAGTCCCTGGGCCTCGGTCATCACCGTGACGCGGGGCCGGTCCAGGTCCGGGAACACGTCGATGGGCAGGTGATACAGGACGTAGCCCCCATACACCAGCACCACCAAAGCGACGGCAATCGTCAACAACCGATACCGCAACGAGAAACGAATAATCGCGTTCAGCATGGTCGGGAGTCCAGAGTGCAGAGTCGAGAGTTTAGAGTCGAGAGTTTAGAGTCGAGAGTCGAGAGTTGAGGGACGCGGGTCGGGCGTTTGGATTGGAGACATTGGATTCGGGATTCTTGGTCGCGGAGCGTTAACCATGTTCCGGTTTGAGAAGCTGGATGTGTGGCAGAAGGCCGTCGATTTTGCGCACGGCGTGTACGCCATCACGGGTCGTTTCCCCGCCGAGGAGTTGGCACGCATGCTCAGCGGCCTCAAAGCCTCCCTCTTGGGCCAGTCAGCCTAGCTCTCGACTCTCGACTCTCGACTAGTGGTTGTGACCCGCGTGCGGATCGACTCCGCCGCCGGCCTTGCTCTTCAAGGCCAACTGAATCTGGTGCGCTGCGGAAGCCGCGACCATTGCCCCCACCTTGAGAGCGTCGTCGTTGGCAATGACGACCCATTCCTGGTCGCGGTACTCGACGTGGACCGGCCGCCGGTCGAAATGATCGTCATTGGCCTCAAAGACGTAGGCCTCGGCCCCTTCTTGGGCCACCGCTTCGACGGGCAGCACGATCCGGTCCGTCCACTGCTCCACGGGAACGCGGACCTGGGTTCTCTGCCCGGGCTTGAATTGCCAGTAAACGAAACGCCGCCCGTCGGGCGTCTTGTCTTCACGCACCAAGCGATTGGGAAGCGTGACGTAGAAGTGGAACGCCCGCGACTGGCGGTCCACTTTGTCGTCGAGGTAGAGAATACGGAGTCCCTGGACGGTTTCCTCGTCGGCAGTGGACTTCGATCCCAGCACTGCCGAGACCGTCCGCCGCGCGGAGGCCGCTCGATTGACCGCCTGGATGTCCTGCTCGAACGCCTGGCCTTCGATGTACAGTTCTCCGTTGTCTGCCAGTGTGCAAAGCGTATCGCCCGCATTCACGTGCCTTCCCTGGGCGACTTTCAACTGCTGGACTTGCAGCGGATGCGCCTCGGATGCTGCTTGGCGGACTGGCGCTCGGATGGTCAGGCCTTGCAGCAACGTCCGCGTGGCAACGATGTTTTCCACCTGTTCTTGGGACAGTCCGTGCAACAGCAAGGCTTGCCGTTGCGCCCGCAAGACGGCCTGCTGCTTCTGCTGCTCGTACTTCCGCTCCAGGAGCGTCTTGCCGGCAATGATCCCATCGGCAGACACCTTCTCCAACCGGCCCACCTCGCGGCCGATCACGTCGAGCTCCTCGATCGTGCGGAGGAACTCCGTCTGCACCTGCAGGAGGTCTTCGTGGGTCAGGCGGACCTCGAAGAGTGGTTGTCCCGGCTGCACGGCCTCGCCCTGGATCGGATAAATCCGCGTGACCGCGCCCGTCATCGGGGCGGTGACTTCCAACACCGACCAACCGGGGCGCTCGACCACGATTCCGGGCACCGTGACGGTGCGTTCAAAGGGACGCAGCTCGACCCGTGCCAGACGCAAGCCAATGTTCCCTCTGGCCTGCTTGCTCAACCTGATCGCTGCCGCTTCGTCATGCACGTGGTCGTACCGGGCTTTGCCACCTGGGGCCTGTTCGTCTTCGTCGCCGTCGGCGTGCTTGCTGTCGTCGTGCCCGGCCTCGCCGTGGCCATCGGCGTCGGGGGCCTCTTCCGCGTGACCGTGGCCATCGTCCTGTGCGTGCGCCGCTTTGACATTATTGAGGGTCGAGGCCACCAGTTGCCTGAGTTCCGGCAACCACAGACCGGCAATCGCCAGCCCCACAACTGCCGGCAACAGGGCTGCCAGGAGCCACCATCGCCGCTTCCGGGGCAACAGCCGTCGAAGAAACGCGATTCTCATGGTTGTCCTCAACCGGGAGGAATCCTGAAGAATGGAAAGATCGTATCGAAGAAATGCTCTCGCGTGCGCGGTGCCGAGCGAAGAACGAGGGAAGCCGGAGCACGCTAAGACCCGTGATGCGCGCAGCGCCAAGCGCGGGCCAATTCAACAAGAGCGCTCCATCAAATCAGCAGGACTTGATTGGCGAGATGCAGACGAACCGGCAGCAGGAGCCTGCCTGTGGGAAAGAAACGCTGCCCGGCGGCGTCGCCAACCAGAGAAGGCAGGTCATCGAGCAACGGCGCGGAGAATGTCTGGAAAGGCGGGACAAACCCATCCCTGACTGTGCGGTTCGGGGAGACAACGGAACACTTGCCTCCTTGGCAGTCGTGAGGCCCATGATGGGCATGGTCCACCCCGCTCCCGGGGCACTGACCATCAGGCGTCGCAGCACCCTGAGCCGGGAGCGGGCGATCCATGCCGTCGCAGGCGTGCGCATGGTGCGCACAGCAGCCCACCGTGAAGTGAGCCACAAGCAGCGCGGCGGTCAGGATGCGAAATTGCCCGGCCATAGAACTCTTTGTTTACCCTCTATTCGTCATCGGCGATACAGTTTTACTATCTTCAGGCGAACCGGCTTACCCGCCGCTGGTGGGGAGACCATCGATGTTATCTGTTGATTGTATGCTGTACGATTACACGAGTCAACTTCACCTCTGCTGAGGGTTGCGCTCAGCGGACTCGCCGCTCTGAAGGCTGTCGGACAACAGGTTTCCTTCGAGTATCGCCGTTGCGCCGCGAAGGTCGCGCAAGGCTTCCAGATAGGCGAGGCTGGTTTGGAAATAGGTCCGCTGGGCCGTGAGCAGCACCAGGTAGCTGAACTCCCCCTGCCGGTAGCCCGCGCTCACCAGCTTCAACGATTCTTCGGCGTTCGGCATGATGTCTCGATTGTACTTCTCGACCTGATGATGGGCGGTCGCGTACTGCTCAAAGACCGCCGCCAAACGCTGCTCTAGCGCCAACTGCACCCGTCTGACCTCGTGCTGGGCAGCAGCCAATTCGGCCTGGGCTCTGCGAATGTTCCCTTGGTTCCGATTGTAGATCGGGATCGGGACGCCGACCTGCACGCTGGCAAACGTATCCCGAGTTGCGTTGTCGTATTGCACGCCCGCCTGCAAATCGAGGTTCGGAACCCGCCCGGCACACTCTCGGCTCAAGGCCGCCTGGGCGCGGGCAACACCGGCCTGGGCACCGGCAAGCTGAGGGCTTTCGGCCAAGAGCCGATTCAGGGTGTCTTCCCAGGTGAACTGAGCGAGGCCGTCCTGCAAGCTGCCGGCCAATGCCCTCGGCCGCAGAGCCGGATCACCGACCACCGCCGCCAGGTTGCGCCAAGCGCCCGTGTATCGGTTCCGGGCCTTCTCCAGGAGGATTCTCGCCGAGTCGGATTCGATTCGCGCTTGCAGGACATCGGCACGGGCAACCTCCTCGGCCTTCATCAGTTGCTCGGCGGCCTTGACCCCTCGCTCGCCAATGCCGAGCAACTGCTCAGCGAGTTCCACCGTGCGTTGGGCGACAAGCACTTCGTAAAAGCCTCGCCGCACGTCAGTGAGCACGCGAAATCGCTGTGCCTCCCAAGCGTATTCGGCTTGCCGAATCTCTTGACTGGCAACGGCCCGGTTCCATCGCAGCTTGCCGGCAGTGACAACCTCCTGGCCGATGAAGCCGCCCTGCTGTCCCGCCCGCCCCTCGTTGCCGATCTCGCTCCCCTGATAGCCGACAACGGGGTTGGGATACAGGCCAACCTGAAGACACTGGGCGCGGGCCGCTTGAACGCGGGCCGCCGCCTGGGCCAAGGTGGGATTGCCTCTTTCCGCCATTTCCTCCAACTCGGCCAGAGTCATGCCTGCCCCCCGAACCGGATCTCCGGGAGGTCCAGAGACTTGCTGCAGGCGACTGGCAGGAGGCAACGGGGCGTCAGGCCCATGGGAGCGGGCCGGATTGGGCGTCACTTGCTGGGCCGCGCCAAGACTAGGCACGAGGCCGAGCAGCGCGAGGCAGACGAACCATTGGGCGTTCATCTACTTCTCCTTTCAACAGCCAGACCGACCACGCGCCCTCCACCCCCTGTGCGGGGGACCATTCGCCGAACGGGACAGCCGGTAGCCTGTATCAGCTTTATCGACAAGTCGGATTACTCCGGCCATGCGGAGTCATGAATTCGGCGAACAGCGATATTTGGGCAGCTTAACGTGCGGTCTGCCCTCGTGGGGCGGGCTGCGCCGCCCTACCCCGCCTTACCCGACGCCAAGCAGGCCAAGCGGCGGCACCGAAAGCGTCCCCGATCGCGAGGCCGAGCAGCGTGCCGCGTTGGCGGTCACGGTTCAACATGGCTCGACCACCTGTTCATGCTCCCCCCGTGCCCGTGGCGTTGTGCAGCCGCCGCCAGAGGGCCGAGAGCAGCACGTTGCCCGCGGCGTCGTAGTCGGTCCGGGCCTGTTCGAGGATCGTGTCGCCGTCCAGGGTGAGGGCAGCGTTGTACGAGTCGGCCCCGGTGCTGCTGGAACTGCCCGATGCGGAGGTGCTCGACGAGCCGCCCGGGGCCGTGGGGAGCGGCTCGCTGAGGTCGTAGCCGGGGAAGGCCTCGTAGACCCGGCCCAGCGGCCGCCTCTGCCCGGTCTGGCGGCTCCGGAGGCGAAACTCCTCCAGCGGCCGTTTTTTCCCGCAGGAGGTGCAGACCCGGGTTTCGGTCTCGGATGCGATCATGGGGATGGACCTCTCCGTGATTCTACCCCAGGGGAGGGCGGAATTGTTGGAGATTGGACGGCCTGGGGATCGTCCGAGTCCGAGTCTCGAGCAGGGCCGGGCGGCCGTCCGGGGACCGGCCAAGGATGCCTCTTCGCCCGCCGTCACGGTGGGCGTGCGAGCGCCGTTTGCGTGGGAAGGGTTGGCGGACGGCCCGGAACACCATCGCCCCCCGCGGCGCGCTGGGAGCTTGCGCAAAAGCTATGCTGGCGGCGCCGGAATCGATGTCTGGGCAGGGAGGTCCAGGGTCTCGACCTGGGGCTCAGCATCGCAGCCCAGAGAAGACCCCCCGGTCTTTTGCCCGAGGCCGGACCAAGACCCGACCAGTCAGACCATCCCTTGCCGGTCCCCTGGGCGCCTCCCCACCGACAGGGGACACACCGCGCTCGACGACGTTCTCCTGCCGCTGGGGTACACGTCCTAAACGCCAGGGGCATGGCAGCGGCGATCGTGGTAACCGAGCCTGGGCACGGCTGGGGACGGGCCCGTGGAGTCCCCGGGCCCTCGTTGTTGGTCGACCCGAACGCTCCCGACAGATGCGCCGAACCATTCAGAGCGTGGGTTTGGTCGGGGACCTCCGCGTCCTAGCGTGGCCGCTGGCACGCAGCCGCTGTGCTCGACAACGGCCGCTTCTCAGCCTTGCCCTCCGGACGGCCCTTCGCCCTCCGGGTGCGCCAAATCACGTCGTAGAGCGTGGCTTGGCCCGCCAGAATGGACGTTTGGACCGGGATGTCCAGCGACCAGGGGCTCCGATCAGGAAGAAGCCGCGGGCCCCCGTTCGGGCTGTCCGCCTTCGCGCTCAAACCGCGGCAGGAACCGCTCGAGGATGTAGCGGTCGATCGCTTCCTGCAGCTCCTCCTGGGTCGCGTCGGCGAAGTCGGGCCGCTCCGGCGGTACGGGAACTCGCCGACCGGTAACAGACCGCCGCAGTGAGAGCAGACCCGGAGACTTGCTCGGCCTTGGGCACGACCGCCGGTACAGCATCAAGGCGGTCGAGCCCATGTTCAAGACCACATAGGGAAGAGTGCATTACATCAGAGACAAGACCATCGCCAGACTGAACGCCGTCGAGCGCTGGCCCGAGAATGTTTCGTCCCGCCCCAGCCCTGCCAAGGTCTAGCCGCTACGTAGGGCAAGAACGGTGGCTGTAGAACCGAATGACGCTGATCGAACGCGGCGGCGACGATCCCAGGACCGGCCAGGGCGACCCGATCGCCCCGGTGCCCAAGAGGTGCGAACGAGAAGGAGACGGAAAGGCCGCGGTGCCCCAAGACGTCGTAGACGACCTCGTGCTGGCCCTGGGCCACCCAGGGGTCCGGGGCGGCCCTCGTTCGGACAAGCGCCGGGGAGTGGTGGCTTGCCCATGACTCGGAGGGGGACGGCTCCTACACGGACCACCGGCCCGGGGACTCTACGGCCTGCAACGCAGGACGCCATGAGCAAGCTCGCCGACTCGACACCGATGCCCAGTGAGGTCCTATACGGCAATCGCCGTCAACTCCAAATGGTGCGAGAGCGGCGCCCAGCCGCAGAACCACCGGGCGGCCCCCACGATCCACGCGACCCGCGCGATCAGCTTGCGAAAAGCCGCGCGGACTTGCCGCCGCCGGCGGGCGTTTTCGCTCTTGGCGTACCGCGTGATGAAC
>Ga0153916_10000906_pt1 | contig 20613 bp, 17 predicted proteins | sample Opewatmetagenome_FD_109642 | JGI IMG/M metagenome (GOLD analysis project Ga0153916, IMG submission 109642) | Freshwater wetland microbial communities from Ohio, USA - Open water 3 Core 3 Depth 4 metaG | ecosystem: Environmental > Aquatic > Freshwater > Wetlands | place: USA: Ohio, Lake Erie...
CTACCTGTACACCGCCGAGATCGGCGACCCCGACCTGTTGATCCGGACGGCCGGCGAGATGCGCCTGTCCAACTTCCTGCTCTGGCAGTCCGCGTACGCGGAGTTCTACGCCACGCCCACCTACTGGCCCGACTTCGACGAGGGCGAGATCGACCGCGCGCTGGCGGCGTACGCGCTGCGGCAGCGGCGCTTCGGCGGCGCCGAGCCCCCGAACGGCACGAAGCCCCACCGGTGAGGGCGCGTTGCTAGCACAGCGGGTGGCGAGCGCCGCCGTCGGCATCCCGATCGTCCTCCTGCTCATCGTCGTTGGCGGCGCCTGGTACGTGGCAGCCGTGGCCGCGGCACTTGCCATCGCGTCGCTGGAGTTCCAGCACGCGCGCCGGTCCTGGCTCGATCCGGTGGGCGTGCTGGCTGCGCTGTTGGCGGCCGGCATCGCCGTGGGCGCGCACGTCGGCCGCGTCGAGTGGCTGGCCTGGATCGGCGCGGCGCTGGTGCTGATGCCGCTGGCGGCGCTGCTGCGGCCGGCGGACGGCGGCGGCGTCGTCGATGTCTTCTGGACGCTGGGCGGAGTGACGTACGTCGGCTTCCTGGGCGGCTTCATGGTGCTGCTGCGTGACCTCGACCCTGACGGACGGAGCTGGGTGCTGCTGGCCGCGCTGAGCACGTTCGCCGTCGACACGGCGTCGTTCTTCGTGGGCCGGCGGTGGGGGCGCCGCCTTCTCGCACCGACGATCAGCCCGAAGAAGACGGTGGAGGGCTTTCTCGGGGGCTACGCGGCCGGGTTCGCCGCGGTCGTGCTGCTGGCGGCCGTATTCGACCTGGGGGTCGGGGCGGGCCGCATCGCACTGCTCGGCGCGCTGCTGCCGCCGATCGCCGCCTTCGGCGACCTGGGCGAGTCGGCGATCAAGCGGGCGATGGGGATCAAGGACGCCAGCCAGCTCATCCCGGGCCATGGCGGCGTGCTGGACCGCCTCGACTCGATCCTGTTCACGTTCGCGCTCGTCTATCTGTTCACACAGTGGGCGCTGTAGGCATGCTCGACCTGCATAAGCCGTCACAGGTCGATCACGCCGCCCGCGCCGGCATATGGTAGGGTGCTTGCATGACTGATCCCGCCCGGGGCGTCGCCGTCCTCGGCTCGACCGGCTCGATCGGGCGGCAGACGCTCGACGTCATCCGGCGGCTGCCGGGCCGGTTCCGCGTCGTGGCGCTGGCCGGCGGCAGCAACCACACCCTCCTCGAAGACCAGTCCCGCGAGTTCAAGCCGGATTTCGTCTGGTGCCAGGACGCCGCCCGGCACATGGACATCAAGGCGGCATCCGGGCGCCGGGCGCGCTGGGCGACGATGGAGGAGATGGCGGCGCACCCCGACGTGGAGCTCGTGGTCGTCGCGACGGCGGGCAACGCCGGGCTGGCGCCGACGCTCACCGCGCTGCGCGCCGGCAAGGCCGTGGCGCTGGCCAACAAGGAAGTGCTGGTGATGGCCGGGCACGTCGTGACGCGCGAGGCGGAGCGGGGACGCGGCGAACTGCGGCCGATAGACAGCGAGCACAGCGCGATCTGGCAGTGCCTCTGGGGCGAAGACGTCGCGGCCGTCGAAAAGATCATCCTGACAGCGTCGGGGGGCGCCTTCCGCGACGTGCCGCTGCGCGACCTCGAACGCGTGACGCCGCACGAGGCGCTGCGCCACCCGACGTGGGACATGGGGCGGAAGATCACGATCGACTCAGCGACGCTGATGAACAAGGGGTTCGAGGCGATCGAGGCGCGCTGGCTGTTCAACGTGCCGATGGAGCGCATCGAAATCGTGATGCACCGCGAGAGCATCGTGCATTCGCTGGTGGAGTTCGCGGACGGCAGCGTCAAGGCGCAGCTCGGCGAGCCGGACATGCGGCTGCCGATCCAGTGCGCGCTCTCGTACCCGGAGCGTGCCGCCTGCGACGCGGTGCCGCGCTTGAACCTGGCGCGCACGAAGGCGCTCCACTTCGACGAGCCGGACTTCGGCCGCTACCCGGCGCTGCGGCTGGCGCTGGAGGCCGGGGCGAAGGGCGGGACGTGGCCGGCGGTGCTGGCGGCGGCGGACGAGGCGGCGGTCGAGCTGTTCGTCGGCGGCGCGATCGGATTCACCGACATCGCGAAGGTGGTGGACGCGGCACTCTCGGCCCACGCGGGGAAGGCCGACCCTACACTTGACGAGATCCTCGAATCTGACGCGTGGGCGCGGGAGTTCGCGCTAAGCCGCGGGCCGAAGCCGCAGGAGGCCGTCCGCCGGCGATGAACCGCCCGTCCGCGCGTTTACGTAGTACTGGAGAGACCCGCCGCCGCGGGCCACGGGAGACGCCTTGGACCTTCTGATCCACTACATCCTGCCGTTCGTGGGCATCCTGCTGGGCATTGTCGTGGTGCACGAGGGGGGCCACTACGTGACGGCGAAGATGTTCGGCGTCAAGGTGCTGGAGGCTGGCGTCGGCCTGCCGCCGCGCATCTGGGGCTTCCGCTGGCACGACACGGACTACACGATCAACCTGCTGCCGATCGGCGCCTTCGTCCGCATGCTGGGCGAGGAGGACCCGAGCGACCCGCAGAGTCTCGCGGCGCAGCCGAAGTGGAAGCGCACGGTCATCATCGGCGCCGGCGCGTTCATGAACCTGGTGTTGGCGATCGTGCTGTTTGCCGTCGCATTGATGATCCCGCACACGGTGTCGGCGGGCGGCGCCCAGATCGCGACGGTGGCGCCGGGCAGCCCGGCCGAACAGGCGGGGCTCAGTCCGGGCGACCAGATCTACAAGGTCAACGGCCGTCGCGCCGAGAACACTGGCGACGCCTCCTACCTGATCCACCTGTACCAGGGCTCGACGATCGACGTTACTGTCCTGCGCAAGGATTCGCGCACCGGCGACCTGCTCCCGGTCTCGAAGTCGGTGTACGCGCGGTGGAACCCGCCGACGTACAGCGACGAGTGCGGTGTCAAGCACGACCAGGGACCGACGGGCATAACGATCGGCGCGGTCAACCAGTTGCCGGTGGAGCAGACCGCGGCGGAACGCGTGAAGCTGGAACAGCAGAGCGAGAAGGATGTCGCCACGTACAACAAGCAGGTCGCGGCCGGCTCGCCGGCCTGGTGCTACGCCGGCGCCGACTTCGGCTTCAAGGGGCTGAGCGCCGCGCAATGCGACGCGCAGCTCGACGGCGAGGCGAAGGCGCAGGCGATGGATTTGAAGCAGCGGCTCTTCCCTACCGTGGCCGACCCGTGCTTCGTGTGGCAGGCGCCGAAGGCGTACGAGCCCGTGACCAAATCGACATGGCAGGCGCCGTGGGAAGCGATCCCGCACGGCGCGAGGATGAGCCTCGAGTCGCTGATCCTCGCCCGCAACCAGATCTGGAGCCTCCTGCGCGGGTTCGGCGGCTCGTCGCCGGTGACGGGGCCGGTGGGCATCGCGCAGGCGACGGGCGAGGTGGTGAAGCAGGCGGGCTGGCTCTCGCTGATCACGCTGGCGGCGACGATCAGCATGAGCCTGGCGGTGCTTAACATCCTGCCGATCCCGATGGTCGACGGCGGGCGGCTGGTGTTCATCCTCATCGAGTTCCTGCGGCGAGGACGCCGGATCGCGCCGGAGCGAGAGGCGCTGGTACACTTGGCGGGGTTCGTGGCGATGATCCTGCTCGCGGCGGTCATCACGTATTTCGACATCGCGCGTATTATCAGCGGAGGCAGCCTGCTGAGATGATGAGTCCTCGACGCACATCGAAGCCGGTACACGTAGGAGACGTGCAGATCGGCGGGGACGCGCCGGTGGCCGTCCAGTCGATGTGCGCCACCGACACGGCGAACGTCGACGCGACGGTCGCGCAGCTCGACCAGCTCAAAGAGGCGGGCTGCGATGTCGTGCGCATCGCCGTGCCGGACAAGGAGGCCGCGGATGCGCTGCCGGAGATCGTACGGCGGGCGCCGCTGCCGGTGATCGCCGACATCCACTTCGACTACCGCTGGGCGCTGGCGGCGATCCGCGCCGGCTTCCACGGGCTGCGCCTCAACCCCGGGAACATCCGCGACGCCGAGAAGGTGACGGTGGTCGCGAAAGAAGCGAAGGAGCGCGGCATCCCGATCCGCATCGGCGTCAACGCCGGCTCGCTGCCGCCGATCCGCACACTCGCCGAGAGCGAGCTGCCGCCGTCGCTGCCGGACCGCATGGTCGAGGCGGCGCTGTGGGAGATCAAGGTGCTCAACGACGCCGGCTTCGACGACATCAAGATCTCGATGAAGGCGTTCGACGTGCCGACGATGGTCGAGGCGTACCGGCGCATCGCGCCGCTGGTGCCGTACCCGCTGCACCTCGGCGTGACGGAAGCGGGCACGCCGCGCGCCGGCTCGGTGCGCAGCGCGATCGGCATCGGCATCCTGCTGTCGGAGGGCATCGGCGACACGATCCGCGTGTCACTGGCGGCCGACCCCGTCGAAGAGGTGCCCGTGTGCTGGGACATCCTCAACACCCTGAACCTGCGCAAGCGCGGCGCGACGCTGGTCGCCTGCCCGACGTGCGGGCGGATCGAGATCGACCTGATCCCGCTGGCGAACAGGGTCGAGCAGCACTTCACGAGGCGCGGCAAGGTGCTCACCGTCGCGGTGATGGGCTGCGTCGTCAACGGGCCGGGCGAGGCGAAGATGGCCGACCTGGGCATTGCCGGGGGCAAGGGGCGTGGCGTGATCTTCCGCAAGGGCGAGATCGTGAAGACGGTAGACGAGCCGGAGTTCATGAGCGCGCTGATCGAGGAAGGCGAGAAGATCATCGCGGAGATGGAGGCCGGCACGTACACGCCGGTCGGCCACGATGGCGGCGACGTGATCCCGCTGATGGAAGTGCCGGGGCGGTAACGGGCACGACCCGATCTTGTATCTCCGAACCGCTGGCTATCCCGGCTCGCCCGTTCACGGAGCTTCCCGTGACGCGAAGATATGTCTCGAACACCGAGCTTTCCCGCTTGAAGGTGCTGCGCGCCGGGGACGAGCGGGCGTTCCGCGACCACGCGATGGAGCTGCTGGCGTCGGGCGATCGGCTGGCGCGGGAGGCGGCGCTGGAAGCGCTCGTCGAGCGGCCACTGCCGGCCGCGCGTGATGCGCTCCGCTCGCTGTACTTCGAGCTGGCGGCGGACGGCCTCAAGCGCGACCAGGGCGCGACAATGCGCGTCGCCATCGTGCGGATCCTGCAGCAGATCGGCGACGTGCGCGACCGCGACCTGGCGCTGAACGCCGTCGACGCGTCCGAGATCGCGTTCGGCGAAGACATCGCGTGGCGGCTGCGGGCGCACGGGCTGCGGCTCCTCGCCGACGTCGCTCCGGACGACTTCCCCTACTACGCCGCCGAGCACCTGGACGACCGCGGCGGAGCGGACGGCGAGCCCGCGAATACGGCGTTCCAGCTCCTGGCCGGCACGGGCCACTACCTCCCGATCTACCAGTGGCTGATCTCGGGCGACCGCGACCCGCCGATGGTCACCGCCGCGTTCGAGCTGCTCGCCGATGCTCCGCGTGCCATCGTGCAGCGCTACGCCTCGCGGGCGATGGACCTGGCGCGCCGGCGCGGCGACGAGACGCTCGCGACGGTGCTCGCCGAAACGATCGTGCGGCTGGAGCTGGCGGACAGCTATGGGGCGCTGTCGGAGCTGATGTTCGCGAAGGTCTCGGACGAGCTGTACAACTACCTGGCCGTGCTGCTCGCCGGGACGAACCGCCCGGAGCTGCTCGCCATCCTCGAGGACCAACTTCACCGTGGACGCCGGCCGAAGGTCATCGCGGACGCATTGCGCATCCGCCCCACGCCCGAGCAGGACGTTATCCTGCACCGCTGGGAGGCTGGCGACGAGCCAGAACGGTGACTTCCACCCATACGACGCGGTGCGTTACACTCCGCGCATTGTGTCAGAGCCCAAAAGCAGCACCGACGAATACATCGAGGCCAACCGGAGGCACTGGGACGAAGTCGTCGCGGTACACACCGCGTCGGAGTTCTACGACGTCGCCGCGTTCAAGGCGGGCGAGCGGCGGCTGAAGCCGGTCGAGCTGGCGGAGCTGGGCGACGTGCGCGGCAAGACGCTGCTCCACCTCCAGTGCCACTTCGGCATCGACACGCTGTGCTGGGCGCGTGACGAGGGCGCGATCGTGACCGGCGCCGACTTCTCGGTGAACGCGGTCGAGACGGCGCGCGCGCTCGCGGACGAGATGGGCATCGATGCGCGCTTCGTCTGCTCGAACATCTACGAGCTGCCACAGAACCTCGACGGCCAGTTCGACATCGTGTTCACCTCGTACGGCGTGCTCCACTGGCTGCCGGACCTGCCGCGCTGGGCGCGCGTCGCGGCGCACTTCGTCAAGCCTGGGGGCACGTTCTACATCGCGGAGTTTCACCCGATCAGCCTGATCTTCGACGACGAGGACGATGTCACTGAGCTCCGCGTCCGTTACCCGTACTTCCCCAGGGCCGAGCCGCTTGTCTTCGACCACGCCGGCACCTACGCGGCGGACCGCTCGGTACCGCTCGCCAACAGGCGGACGTACGAGTTCCCGCACCCCGTGAGCGACGTGGTGACGGCACTGATCGATGCGGGGCTGCGCATCGAGTTCCTGCACGAGTTCCCGTTCAGCACAAGCAAGTTCCTCCCGTTCACCGAGAAGCTGCCCGACGGCAGCGTCCGCCTCACGAAGCACGACGGCTGCGTGCCGCTGCTCTTCTCCGTCAAGGCGACCAAGCCAGCGTAGCCGCGAGCGAACGCCGTCTCTCGCCCGAGGCGGCGCGCTCTCATACACTGCCGCCATGCCGCAGTACATCCTCGCCCTCGACCAGGGGACGTCCAGCTCGCGCGCCATCCTGTTCGACGGCGCGGGCGTGCCCGTCGCCCAGGCGTCGTTGGAGTTCCCGCAGATCTACCCGCAGCCGGGCTGGGTGTCGCACGACCCGGAGGCGATCTGGTCGTCGCAGCTGGACGCCGCGCGGAAGGTGCTGGCAGAGGCCGGAGCGCGCCCCGGCGACATCGCCGCCATCGGCATCACGAACCAGCGCGAGACGACGGTCGTCTGGGACCGCGCGACCGGCCGCGCGGTACACGACGCCATCGTGTGGCAATGTCGCCGCAGCGCGGGCATCTGCGAGGAGCTGCGGGCGCGCGGGCTCGAGCCGGAGGTGCGGGCGCGGACGGGGCTGCTGATCGACGCGTACTTCTCCGGGACGAAGGTTCGCTGGCTGCTCGACAACGCCGGGCCGGACCTGCAGCATCGCGCGGAGGCCGGGGAGCTGGCGTTCGGCACCGTGGACTCATGGCTCGTACACAAGCTGACAGGCGGGCGGGCACACGTCATCGACGCGACAAACGCGTCGCGCACCATGCTGTACAACCTGCGCGAGGGCGCCTGGGACGAGCGTATGCTCGGCGAGCTGCGCGTGCCCGCGGCGATGCTGCCGCAGGTGGTGGACAGCAGCGGCGTCGTTGCGGAGACGGAGCCGGCGATTTTCGGGCGCGCGATCCCGATCGCGGGCATCGCCGGGGACCAGCAGGCGGCGCTGTTCGGCCAGGGCTGCTTCGACGCGGGCGACGTGAAGAACACGTACGGCACCGGCTGCTTCATCCTGCAGCACACCGGCGACCGCCCGGTGTTCTCCGAGAACGGCCTGCTAACCACGGTCGCGTCGCGCATCAACGGCCGGCAGCAGTTCGCCGTCGAGGGAAGCATCTTCATCGCGGGCGCGGCCGTGCAGTGGCTGCGCGACGGCCTCGGCATCATCAAGAGCGCCGCGGAGAGCGAGCAGCTCGCGGCGTCCGTGCCGTCGAGCGACGGCGTCTACGTCGTGCCGGCGTTCGCCGGGCTGGGCGCGCCGCACTGGGACATGTACGCGCGCGGCACGATCGTCGGCATTACGCGCGGCACGACGGCGGCGCACATCACGCGCGCGACGCTGGAATCGATCGCGCTGCAGACGCTCGACGTCGTCGAACTGATGGAGCGCGAGACGGGCGCGCGGATGCACGAGCTGCGCGTCGACGGCGGCGCGGTCTCCAACGACCTGCTGATGCAGATCCAGGCCGACGTGCTGGGGCGGCCGGTCGTCCGCTCCGCCACGACGGAGACGACGGCGCTCGGCGCGGCGTACCTGGCGGGCCTGGCCGTCGGCTTCTGGCGCGACCTCGACGAAATCCGGCGCATCTGGCGCGCGGGCGGCCGCTTCGAGCCGCGGATGCCGGCCAGCGAGCGTGACGCGCTGGTGGCGGGATGGCGGCGCGCCGTCGAGCGGGCGAAGGGCTGGGCTTCGTGAGGTCACGTCCCGCCGACGTCGCCGGACAGCGCTTCGACGTCGTCGTGATCGGCGGCGGCATCAACGGCGCCGGCATCGCGCGCGAGGCGGCACTCGCGGGCTACCGCACGCTGCTGGTCGAGCGGCTCGACTTCGGCGGCGGGACGACGTCGCGCGCGACGCGGCTGATCCACGGCGGGCTGCGCTACCTGGAGCACGGCGAGCTGGGCCTCGTACACGAGTCGCTGTCGGAGCGCGAGGCGCTGGTACGAACGGCGCCGCATCTCGTGCGGCCGCTGCGCCTGCTCGTGCCGGTGTACGCGGGCGACGCGCGGCCGGGCTGGAAGGTGCGCGCCGGCCTCGTGCTGTACGACGCGCTGTCGCCCTTCAAGTCGCTCCCACGCCACCGCGCGATGCCCATGCGGCAAATCGACGCGTACGAGCCGGGGCTGAACCGCGACGGCCTGCGCGCCGCCTACACGTTCTACGACGCGCAGGTGGAGTTCCCGGAGCGGCTTGCCGTCGAGTCCGTGCGCGATCTGATTGATGCGGGCGGCGTGGCGCTCAACCACACATCGTGCATCGGGCTGATCTCGCCGGCGCACGTGCTGCGGGGCCTCAGGCTGCGGGACGAGCTGAGCGGCGACGAGTTCCAGGTCGAGACGAAGGTCGCGGTGAACGCGGCCGGGCCGTGGGTGGACGAGGTGCTGGCCGACAGCGACGCGGAGCGGCACGACCGGCTGATCGGCGGCACGAAGGGCAGCCACCTCGTCGCGGCGTGGCCGGGCGGGCCGCGGCACGCCATCTTCGCCGCCGCGAAGGAGGACGGGCGACCGTTCTTCATCCTGCCCTGGTACCGATACACGCTCGTCGGCACGACGGACCTGCGCTACGACGGCGACCCCTCGTCGGCGCGCTGCACGGCCGACGAGCTGCGCTACCTGCTCGACGAGGCGACGCGGCTGTTTCCGGGATCGCCGCTGACGCGCGAGCACGTGCTGTATACGTACTCCGGCGTGCGGCCGCTGCCCTACACGCCGGGCGGCGACGAGAGCGCCACCACGCGCAAGCACTTCATCATCGACCACGCGAAGCGCGGCGGGCCGGAGGGATTGCTGTCGGTGGTCGGCGGCACGCTGACGACGTACCGGTCGCTGTCGCGGCTGGCGGTGCCGGCGATCGCGAAGCACGCGTCGCCGTCCGGGGAACCAGCGCGGCGCCCGGCGGAGGCTGTAGGCTGGAGGCTGGAGGCTGGAACTGCGCCGACGGGCGACCCGCTGTCGCTGTACGGAGCGCGCGCCGGCGAGGTGCGGGCTCTGATCGACGCGGACGCGGCGCTGGGCGAGCGGATCTGCGAGCACAACGCGGAGGTGCTGGCGCAGGTGGCGTACGCCGTCGAACGCGAGCACGCGGCGACGCTGGCGGACGTGCTGCTGCGGCGGCTGCCCTGCGGCTGGAGCGCGTGCCACGCGCTGGACGGCGCGGAGCGGGCGGCGCGGGTCATGGCGCCGCGGTTGGGCTGGGACGAGGCGGCGACCGCCGCCGCGGTCGCCGCGTGCCGGCGCGAGCTTGCGGAGACGCTGGTCCCCGTTGAGGCGATTGGGTGACGTTTGGGCGCGGTTTTGCGCAACCTTATGTTGCCTATCGAATCTGAAAAGGCACTTCGTTCGGCAGTTTTCGTGTTTTGCGGACGGGGCCATATTTCACGCTTCGGATAGGGTATTCACATCGAGGCGGGCGAGCGGGGCGGGCTCGCCGGCGCGGCGAGCCTGGCGCGCTTCAAGCTCGTGGAGGGCCTGGTAGAGCTGGCGGTTGAGGTGGGCCTCGTAGCGGATGAGGAGATCGAGGTCCTCCCTATCGGGGACGAGTTGCGTGCGGAGGCGGTGCTTGCGGTGGGCCTCCCCCATGACGTGCGACTCGACGTAGAAGTTCGTCCGGATCAGCTCTTCGTTCTTCGCGCGCTGCTCAGCAGTAGGCTCCTCCTGTTTCTTCCACGGCGGCGGCTCTGCCCGAATCCGAGCCGTGGCGATGAACTCGGATTCGGCACGAGTGATGCGATCCAGGCGCCACAGGGATTCGGCCACGCGGGCGGCGAGGGCGACCTCGATGGCGCCCTGCGGATCGAGGCTGCGCATGATATGCGCCTCGAAGCGCTGCCAGTCCTCGTCTGACTCCGCGCCCGGGATGACGAGGGCGGCGGCGCGGAGGCCGTGGGCGAGGCGGTTGTAGCGGCGTGGAGTGCGTGCGGCCATATGGTCACCTCCTGGCGCGGGCGATTGTCGCCTGAAGCGCATAGGGACTCCAAGCCTGGCATGTCACCCGGGACGGCCGTTGACGCGGTGCGGGTCATCGCGCTACGATGCGCGCACTTCGGTGATGATGAACGTGATAGCGAAACTGCGACGCTAAGGTCCGCCGCCCGGCGGACACCCCGGCCGAGGACACCGGCCGGGCTCACTCCTGTCACAGACCCGCGTTTGCGTGCCTGCTGACGGCGTCACCGCCGCACGCCCATCGCTGCCCCTTATTGACGATACGCGCGACGCGACGCCTCCAGCGGCTGGAGGTACAGGATGCGTCGCACCGATCCGAGAGTCACAGAACGCCGTCCCGAACTATCGCAACACTTCATTCGCCGCGGCGCCGCACGATCGCTCGTGCGCCGGCTGCGCGCCGGGCCCGGCGACCTCGTCGTCGAGGCGGGCGCGGGCGACGGCGCGCTGACGGCCGCGCTGACAGACGCCGGCTTCCGCGTCGTCGCCGTCGAGAAGGACGAGCGGCTATACCGCCGGCTGTCGGCGCGGTTCGCCGGTCACGCGCTCGTCGCCTGTCATCACGCTGACTTCCTGACGTTACGGTTACCGGCGGCGCCGTACCGCGTCGTCTCGAACGTGCCGTACGGCGTCACCGCGGCGATCGTGCGCAGGCTGCTGCACGCGGCGAGGCCGCCGGACGAGGCGCTGCTCGTCGTACAACGCGAGGCGGCGGAGAAGTTCGCGGGCACGCCGCGCGAGACGCTGTTCTCGCTGCTGCACCAGCCGTGGTTTGAGATCGCAATCGCCGGCGCGCTGCGGCGGTCAGACTTCGCGCCGGCACCGCGCGTGCAGAGCTCGATCCTGCGCATCCGCCGCCGCGAGGTGCCGCTGGTGGCCCCAGGAAGCGCGCCGTCCTACCGCGCGTTCGTCACGAGCGCCATCGGCCATGGCTCGGCGGACGTCTCGCGGGCGTTGCGCGGGCACCTCACGTCGCGACAGGTCAACCGGCTGGGCCGCGACGCCGGCTTTTCGCCGCACGCGCGCACGTCGCAGCTCACGTTCGCGCAGTGGCTGGCGGTGTTCCGGTTCGTGGAGCACGAGTGTCTGGGGCACGATCCGACGGTGGGACGCACGGAGGCGGCGTGAGCCCAGCTCCAGCCCTCCTCACGGACATGCGTGCAGGCATCGTTGCGCTGACGCCGGCCGAGGAAGACCCCTCGCTGCGCTCGGGGTGACAGGAAGCTCCGGCCTTCGGCTCTGTCTACAGGAGGTATTTCTTGGGGGCGGCGGAGGGCTGGCGGCGGAAGTTGTGGACAAGCCAGCGCTTGAAGCCCTCTGACTCGACCTCCTCGAGCCAGGCGCGGCCGGGGTTGTCGAGTGTCTCCTGGACGCGGCGGCGGTAGTCGGCGTATGCGGCGTGGGTTTCGGGGGTGACGTTGAACACGTCGTCGAGGTGCGCGGCCACGGCGACCTGCCGCTCGCAGAGCCGGATCAGCCAGCCCAGCTCGATCTCCGCCCAGCCGACGTGGAACGTCGCATCCGCGAACGTGTAGGCCAACCGCTGGTTGTTCGACTCCGGGCCGACCTGCAGCAGCGTGGCACCGAAGTTCGGCCGGCCGAGATCGCTCGCCGCGCGGTACACGCTGCGCAGGAGCTCGTCGGCGGCGAGCGTCGTGCCGGCGAAGTAATGGCCGAGCCCGACGTCGAAGGCCCTGTGCTCTTCGTCGGGCTTGAGATGCCCGAGCATCCAGCCGATGAACTCGCCGGTCTCCTGCTCCTTCACCTGGTACTCCGCCGCGATCAGCTCGCACGCGGAACGCACGAGGTTCGGCACGCTGGCGTAGGAGCCGCGCGTGACGAGCAGGCAGGCGTCGGCGAGCGCGGCGTAGGCGCGCGACCACGTGCCGACGACGGCGGCGTAGACGTGGGTGCGATAGCGCGAGTGCGACGAGTCGTTGAGGGTGCGGAGCTGCAGCTCCATCCCTTCGGCGAAGAGGCGCAGGTCCTTGCCGAGCACGAACTGCGTCTGGCGGCTGGCATCGTGCGCGGCCGCGGGCGCGGCGTCGTCGGGCTTGCCGGGGAGGGCGTAACGCTCCGGGAAGGGGATGCCGCTGACGCGCTGGCCCGGGGTCGGGAGCTGATCCGGCTGCTCGATCATCGCGGTTTCACGACGCGGCGACGGCGCGGCGGCACGTATGCCATGTCCGAGGCAGGCGGCCGCCTGCGCTTCGGCTCGTAGCCGGTGATCTTGACGGGCACGACGCCCGCCCAGTCCCTCGTGACGAACACGACGCGCGAGATGCCGGGGAACCGCACCCTGCTCGCGACGACCTCCACGTCGAACTCCGCGCTGTCGCCGGGCGCGACGCGGATCTCGCCGATCGGGCCCCACACCCACGGCTCGGAGGTCGAGACGTCGCCGGCGAGCGTGCAATCGCAGTCGTTGACGACGCGCAGCGTGCGACGGACGCGCGGCCGTCCGCGCAGCTCGGCCACGCTCACCTCAAGCTCGTCGGGCTCGATGCGCGGCTCGCGCGCGTGGACGTGCGCCGGACGGGCCGGCGGGACATGCCCGGCGACGATGTCCTCCCAGTCGGGCTGCTCGGCCCAGGCCGCGTAGCGGCGCACGCTGGCGTGGCCGCGGCGGTCGTCGTAGGCGCGGCGGCGCTCGGGGTTGCCGAGGGTCTCGAAGGCGTCGTTGATGCGCGCGGCCTTGCGATTGGCTTCGGGGTCGTGGACGTTGGCGTCGGGATGCACGGCGCGCATGAGGCGGCGATAGCTGCGCTTGATCTCGGCGTCGCCGGCGTCGGGATGGACGTGCAGGGTGGCGTAGTGGTCGGGTTCGTGTCCGAAGTTCACGGTTTACAGTTTACCGTTTGCAGTTTGCAGAGGCCGAAGAAGACCCGCCGCCGCAAGCACCGTCTCACGCCCGCCGCACCTTGAGGGCGTTCCAGCCGGCGTACTCCGCCGCGCGGCCCAGCTCCTCCTCGATGCGGAGGAGCTGGTTGTACTTGGCGGTGCGTTCGCCGCGGGCGGGCGCGCCCGTCTTTAGCTGGCCGCAGCCGGTCGCGACGGCGAGGTCGGCGATCGTCGAGTCCTCGGTCTCGCCACTGCGGTGGCTGATGACGGACGTCCAGCCGGCGTCCGACGCCATCGCGATCGCCTCCAGCGTCTCGGTCAGCGTGCCGATCTGGTTCACCTTGATCAGCACGCTGTTCGCCGAGCGTTCGATGATGCCGCGCTCGATGCGCTTCGTGTTCGTGACGAAGACGTCGTCGCCGACGAGCTGCACGCGGTCGCCGAGGCGCTGCGTCAGCATCGCCCAGCCGCGCCAGTCGTCCTCGGCCATGCCGTCCTCGATGCTGACGATCGGGAACTTCTCGGCCCACGAGGCCCAGTGGTCGGCCATCTGCTCGCTCGTCAGCGCGCGCCCTTCCTTCGGGAGCACGTAGCGCTCCTGCTTCGCGTCCCAGAGCTCGCTCGACGCGGGGTCGAGCGCGATGGCGACATCCTTCCCGGGCGCGTAGCCCGCCGCCTGGACCGCCTCGATGATCACCTCGAGCGCCGGCTCGTTGCCGCCGAGCGACGGCGCGAAGCCGCCCTCGTCGCCGACGTTTGTCTGGTGCCCCATCTTCTTCAGCACCTTCGCGAGCGCGTGGTAGATCTCGACGGCCCAGCGCAGGCCCTCCTTGTAGCTGGCGGCGCCCAGGGGCATCACCATGAACTCCTGGAAGTCGGTGGAGTCGGTGGCGTGCTTGCCGCCGTTGAGGATGTTGAACATGGGCACGGGCATGAGGCGCGCGGCCGGGCCGCCCAGGTAGCGCCAGAGCGGGGCGCCAGCCGACGCGGCCGCCGCGCGCGCGTTCGCCAGCGACACGCCGAGTACGGCGTTGGCGCCCAGCCTCCCCTTGTCGGGCGTGCCGTCGAGCGCGATGAGCTTCCGGTCGAGGCCGGCCTGGTCGCCGGCCGGCATGCCGACGATCTCGGGCTCGATCTCGCGGTTGACGTTGACGACGGCGTTCAGCACGCCCTTGCCGCCGTAGCGCGCGCGATCGCCGTCGCGCAGCTCGACCGCCTCGTGCTCGCCGGTGCTGGCGCCGGAGGGCACGGCGGCGCGGCCGAATGCGCCGTCGGACAGGCGCACGTCCACCTCGATCGTCGGGTTGCCGCGCGAGTCGAGGATCTCGCGCGCGTGTACCTTCGCTATCTCCGCCATCGCCGTCCTTTCGCGCCCGCGGTCTCCCACCGCGGCATCAGTCGCCGCCACGCCGCATCACGGCGAACGAGCCGGTCGCCGTCGCGACGAGCCTGCCGTCATCGTCGGTGACGCGCGACTCGAGAAACACAACCGCGCGGCCGCGCTTGATGATCTCCGTCGCGCAGGTCAGCCGACCGCGGCGCACGCCGGCCAGGTAGCTGATCTTGATCTCGATCGTCGCGCAGATGTCGCCCGGCGGCAGCACCGACATCGTCGCACCGCCCATGCTGTAGTCGACCATGGTGTAGATGGCGCCGCCGTGGAGCACGCCGTGCGGGTTCAGAATCCGCGGCACGACATCGAGGTGGTACGTCGCCCGCCCGTCCTGCGCACCGGCGTTCGTGATGTGCAGCGCCTCGGCGAGCGGGCCGATGCTCGAGCCGGGCGTACGCGCACCATCGACGGCCGCGTCGATGGAACCCGCCCAGTCCAGCAGCCGCTGCCGCTGCACATCGTCCAGCGCATCGATGGCCGTGTCGAGCCGCGCGCGAAGCGCCTGATCCGCCATGCGTCGAGCATACAGGCGGCCCGGCGGTGGCGCGAGGCTCACGGCCTGCGCAGCTCGACGTGATAGGGCGCCTTGAGCGTCGTGCCTTCCGTCGCGCCGGCCACGGCCAGAGTCGCGGCGTTCACGCCGTCGGCGCTGAAGCGCAGGTCTCCTCGCTGGAGCTGGTCGAGCGGCACGTCCAGGACCGCCGTGTCGCCGCCGGCGCGCTCCTCGATCAGGCGCACGACGTACGTCTGCGGCAGCGGGCGGTCGATGCGCACCCAGCCCGACGACGTCCAGCCCGGGTCGCTGAGATCGGGGTCATGGAAGCCGGCCGCGTCGATCGCGACGCCGGTGATCGCCCAGCCGGGATAGTGCGTGCCACCGTCCGTAACGTACTCGAAGCGCAGCAGGATCTTCTGCCCGGCGTACCTGGCGAGGGTCACGCGCTCGTCGACCCACGACGGGTCAGCACCCGCACCGCTCGTGCCGGTGTAGCCGGGGCCATACGCGGCCTGCACGGGGTCGTCGGTGGACGTATGATCGCCGGGCAGCGCCTGCCAGGTAGCGCCGCCGTCGGTTGAGACGGAGACGTATCCCCAGTCGTACCAGCGCTCGATGTCGTACCAGGTCTTGAAGGTCAGCACCGGGGCCGTCGCGCCCGAGAGGTCGACCTCGCGCGTCAGCGTCGTGTCGATCGAGTCCTCGGCGTTGCCCCACAGCATGACGCCGCCGGACGGCGGCGGCGCCGGCAACACCGGCACCTGCGGCTGACCCTCGACGTGCAGCACGTAGTCGCCGCCGTCGAGGCCGGTCAGGGCGTAGTAGTCCGTGCCGAACTGGTGCGCCTCGCCGTCCGCGGCGGCTCCCACGCCGAGCTCGCCCTGGACCTGCACCTTGACCGGGTTACCGGGGTTGCCGTACGGCCCGGCCGCGCGGTTCAGCACGTTGGCGGCGATCCAGTCGGCGAACACGTCACGGAATCGCAACGGCTGCCCGATCGACGCGAGGAACTCGTCGACGCCGGCGGCGCCGTGATGTTTGGCCCTCGCGATTGCGCCGAGCGACGGGTCGCCGCCGAAGCGGCTCGCGAGGTAGCGGAAGAACGCGGCGCCTGCGCCGTAATGCGCCAGACTGCCGGTCTCCCAGTCGGTGAGCGGCGTCTCCGGATGCGCCTCGAAGCTCTTGACCGACGACACGGCGCCGCCGACGAGCCCTGACGCATCCTCCGACAGCCCCTCGTTCACCCACGACTCTTCGGTGGCGTCGTCGTTCTGGTGGATAAGGTGCTGGAACTCGTGGGCCAGAACGACGTTGAACGACTCGCCGCCGGGCTTGAGGGTGCGGTCCATGTACACCATCTCGGCCTCGTTGCTGAGCGGGCGGACGGCCTTCACGTAGACGTCGTCGCCGGAGAAATAGCCGCCGGCGCCGCCGCCGAGGTCGGCCTGCAGCACGAGGATCCGCGGGTCACCGTCGACTCCCGGGATCGCGGGCAGCCCGAACACGCCGGTGACCGTCGGCCAGACTGACGCCTCGAACTTCTCGGCGGCCTGCTCTACCGACGCGGGGTCGGCGGCCAGCACGTCATCCTCGTAGAAGTAGGCGTGCTCGCTCTTCGCCAGGAGGGTCGCCGTCACGGTCGAGACGAGCGGCGGCGACTTGCCCTCCAGCGCCTGCGCGCTCAGCCGCACGACAGTGAAGTCGCGGTGGTCGCCGACGCGGGCCTCGCCGGTGAAGGGCCTGGACGCGGCCGCGCGCCCCTGCGTCTTGCCGTAGCGCGCCGCCAGGTCGATCGGATCGTCGACGGGAAGGTCGCCGCGCACGCCGATCTGCGCGGCGAGCTCGCGCGGCTGCGGCGTCGCGCTCGACGCGGGCGCGGCGGTCGCGGTGATCGCCGGCGGCGTGCCGTTTGCGGCTGAGTGTTTCGACGAGTCGCTGCACGCGGCGGCGAACAGCGCCAGCGCGGCCGCCAGCAGCAGAACGGCCGCCCCGATGCCGGGACGGCCGCGACGTTCTTCGTTCAGTGATTCCGCCCTATCGCGCGCGTGGATGGGCTTTCTCGTAGACCTGTCGGACGTGCTCGTTGGCGATCTGCGTGTACACCTGCGTGGTGGAGATATTCGCATGCCCCAGCAGTTCCTGCACGTTCCGCAGCGGTGCGCCGCCCCTCAGCATATGAGTAGCAAACGAGTGTCGCAAGGTATGGGGCGTGACCGTCGACGCGATGTTGGCTTCGCGCGCGTACTGCTTGAGGATGAGCCAGAAGCCCTGGCGCGTGAGCCGCTCGCCGCGCCGGTTGACGAACAGGGCGCTCTCCTTGCGATTCTTCGCGAGCGTCGCGCGGCCTTCGTTGAGGTACTCGGCGACGGCGGCGGCCGCCTGCTCGTGGATGGGGATGGTGCGTTCCTTCGACCCCTTGCCCAGGCAGCGGACGTACGGCCCGGACATGTTCACGTCGTCGATGTCGAGCGACACGAGCTCCGTAACGCGCAGGCCGGTCGCGTAGAGCAGCTCGAGCATCGCGCGGTCGCGCTTCGCCTCCGGCGTGTTGCGCTTCATCGGCTGCTCCAGCAGCTCATCGACCTCGGTCACGGAGAGCGGCTTCGGCAGCGAGCGTCCGACGCGCGGCGACTCGAGGCTTTCCGCAGGGTTGCCGTGGATGGTGCCTTCGGCCTGCAAGTACTGGAAGAACGACTTGATCGCAGCGACCTTGCGCGCGACCGTCGCCTCCGCGTAGTTCTTGCGGCGAAGGCTCAGCAGGTAGTCGACAATCAGATCGCGCTCGAGCCGCTCCCAGTCACGCGGCTTGCCGTTGCCGCGGATGCCGGCGACGAAACTATCGAACTGCTGCAGGTCGTTCTTGTACGCCGCGACCGTGTTGCCGGACGCGCCCTTCTCAACAGACATGAAGTTCAGGAAATGCCCGATATGCTCGTCCATTGTGCCCTCGTCGGACTAGGACTGTCTTCGTCGTGGGTCGCGCCGTGTGGGGGAGAAAGCAGGGCGATTGTAACACGAACCTGCTTGATGTCCAGTCAGGGGCGACGCGAATTTCCCACGTTTCGATACGAGTACGAAATACCATCGCGCCAGCGACATACGTGCCGGTTATCGCACCTTGAACCTTCTCGAAACATCGCTGCCGTCCTCGCGCCACGCATCGTCGCCGACGAGCGGCACGAACGCGCACGGCCCGAGCCGCGCGAGATCGATCCCGTGTGGCGTCTTTGTCACGCGCACAAGTTCCTGCGACCTCAGGCTGCCCACGGGCAGCACGAGCCGACCACCATCCGCGAGCTGATCGATCAGCGCGCGCGGCACGTGCGGCGCGCCGGCGGCTACGAGAATCGCATCGTACGGCGCGTCCTCGAAGCGGCCGAGCGCGGTGCCGGCCATGCAGACGCGCACGTTTTCGCAACCGAGCGCGGCCAGCGTAGCGCGGGCGCGCTCTGCCAGCGCAGGAATACGCTCGACCGTGATCACCTCGCGCGCCAGCCGCGACAGCACTGCCGCCTGATATCCGGACCCGGTCCCGACTTCCATCACGCGGTCGTCCGGGCGGAGCGCAAGCGCTTCCGTCATCAGTGCCACGATCAACGGCTGCGAGATCGTCTGGCCCTCACCAATGGGCAGGGCGCTGTCGTCGTACGCGCGCCGACGCAGGAGCGGCAGCACGAAGCGCTCGCGCGGCACCGCCGCCATCGCATCAATGACACGCTGGTCGCTGACGTGCCGACGGAGCAGATCGAGCATGCGCTCGCGCACCGGGGCGAGGTCGGGATCGAAGTTATGATCAGTGAGCGGCGCACCGGCGTCCACTACAACCCCGCCTTCACTTTCTCGGCGAGCACCTTCGTGAACCCCACCGTGGCCGCGATCTCGTCCAGGGACGCCTCACGGATGCCGCGCACCGAGCCGAACTTCCTGAGCAGCGCCTTCTTTCGCTTCGGGCCGACGCCCGGGATGGTGTCGAGCGCCGACTGCATGCCGGACTTCTTTCGCAGGCCGCGGTGGTACGTGATGGCGAAGCGGTGCGCCTCATCCCTGATGCGCTGCACGAGATAGAGTGCCTGCGACGCCCGCAGCAGGACGACCGGCTCCGAGAGGTCCTGGACGTAGATCTCTTCGTGCTGCTTGGCCAGGCCGACGGCCGGGATCTGCTTCACGCCCATCTCGCGCATGACGTCCGTGACCGCCGAGAGCTGCCCCTTGCCGCCGTCGATGATCACGAGGTCAGGCAGCGCCGCGAACGACTCGTCGCGGTCGCGGCGCGCGCCGTCAGGCGGATGGCCGTCGACCCCGGGCGCGGTGACACCCGCCTGGTCGAGCAGGCGCTCACGGGCGCGCTGGAAGCGGCGGCGCAGGACCTCGGCCATCGAGGCGAAGTCGTTGGCCCCTGTCACCGTCTTGATGCGGAAGCGGCGGTACTCCTGCGGGCGCGGGTGGCCGTTGACGAACACGACCATCGAGCCGACGGACGACGTGCCCTGGATGTTGGAAATGTCGTAGCACTCGATGCGCGCTGGCGGCGCGGGCAGGTCCAGCTCGTCCTGGAGCTGCTCCACGGCGGCTTTCGTCTTGCCGGCGTCGGCCAGCCACTTGACGCGGGCCATGTCCAGCGACTCGCGCGCGTTCGTCGCCGCCATCTCCACCAGCCGGCGCTTCTCGCCCCGCTGCGGCACGAGCAACTCAACCCGAGCGCCGCGCCGCTCGGTCAGCCAGCCCTCGATCAGCGCGCGCTCCGGCAGCTCCATCGGCACGATGATCTCGCGCGGGACGTACGTCGCAGATTCGTAGAACTGCTTGATGAAGCTGGCCATGACGTCGGCGTCGCTCTCGCCCTTCGCGCCGTCCAGGCTGAAGCTGTCGACACCGACCATCTTGATGCCGCGGACGAAGAGGACCTGCACCGTGGCATCGTCGTCGCCGCGCGCCAGGCCGAAGATGTCCTCGTCGGCGGGCTTCGTGGTGGCGACCGCCTGCCGCTCGGTCACGCGCTCGATCGACTGGAGCTGGTCGCGGAGGCGGGCAGCGCGCTCGAACTCCATCGCGTCCGAGGCGGCCTCCATCTGCCGCTTCAGGTCACGCACCACCTCCTCCGTCCGCCCTTCGAGAAAGAGGATCACCTGCCGGATGACCTCGTCGTACTCGTCCTTCGTGCAGTAGCCGGTGCAGGGGGCGATACAGCGGTTGATGTAGTAGTCCAGGCAGGGGCGCGCGTCCGTGCCGGTGATCGTCTTGGTACAGGAGCGCCAGGGGAAGAGCTTGTTGACGATGTCCAGCGTGCGCCGCACCGAGCCGGCGTTGGCGTACGGCCCGAAGTAGCGC